>BNJU01004631.1_pt1 | contig 75881 bp, 99 predicted proteins | sample 8539281 | NCBI WGS metagenome assembly BNJU01 (sample SAMD00202456, study PRJDB9452) | human saliva metagenome | isolation source: human saliva | place: Japan
CGATTAAGGCGATGGAAAGGATCTGGAAGAAAGATCACCGACCTCAAGGTTGATGGTGGAGCTTCACTAATAACTTCTTGATGCAGAATCAGGCAGATATCTCAGATATCCATATAGTTCGTCATAAGTCGATTGAATCGACTTCGCTTGAGCCGCATATCTGGGCAGGGCTTGCTTCAGGATATTACAAGTCGATTGAGGATATCATAGAGATTAAAGATATTGACAAGGAATTCTATCCAGCGATTAAGGGCGAGGAGAGACAGCGTGCTAAGGCTAAGTGGCATAGGGCTGTTGAGGCTGTGCTTGCGCTGGCAGAGGATGAGGTATTTTAATCAAAAAAAGGTGCTGGTAAGAAATATTTATTGAGTTAGAAGAAAAAACGTAGCATTCAATTTCGATTGCTACGTTTTTTAACATATAACTAATGATTCCGTTCATACACGAACACGCCTCTAGGTTCAAATTCACGGGTGATACGCATATTCTTCTTATCAATCTTGAACTTAATTGTAGAGCCAGCTGGCAGTAAATCATTAGCACCTTCAACTACAGATTTTGAATCCTCTACGGTAAAGGTAACTGCTTTGCCTTTTTAGCTTCTTCGTAGAATTTTGAGTATGAATCCATTGATTCAAGCGCTGCAGTGCACTGCCATATGCCGATTATATCTTTTATTTGCAAGTCCTGCTTTTTCTCAGACTTACCGCACCCAGCAAGTGACAGCAATAATACTACAGCAAGTGCAATTAAAAGTCTTTTTTTCTCCCAATATTTATCCTTTTTGTATGGGCACATTTATCCGCATTATGTCGTTGATACCGATGGAATCCTGATCAGCATTGACCTTAGAAGCCAGCCAATCTGTGAAAGCCTGCTCCGATGAAGGTCGGGATATGACTCCTGTACATCCCTGCCCGAATAAGCTTCGTGGGAATATATATGAAGTGCGGTAAATTACCATGTTTCATCTCTCGTCAGAATTCGTCTATAGATAGGATCTGCAATTACGCATTTTGCATCCTTTTAGCACCTTCTCTATGTCAGCTTCGTCGCGCACCATAACATCGTCACTCTAAGCATATGAGCATCTACCTGAGTAGGGCATAGTATGTGAACTTCAGCAAATCTCCAAGGTCGTGCTCCAGCACATAGCGTATGCCTGCTGCATTAATCGCCTCTCCGATAATCCAGGTGCCACCCTTGGCTCTATCTCTAAGCGTATAGCTCGACTTGGATGTTCAATAGGTGGGATACAGGTTATCTCATCGGCTGACCCGAGCAGACGTGATTTACCATCAGACGCAGACTCCCTTATAAGCTTTTCAAGTTCACAGCAGCACTCTTTCCCATAGGCAGACCCAGAACTGCAGGTGTTCCGTACTTATCATTGAGTATTCTCGCACCGTCAAAGTGCCAGAGATGAGCAGACGACATTGACATCAGCTTTATAAGCCTCTGCCATTTCAGAAAGAGTGCAGCCCATCGTCATGCAGCAATTAACCCTCGATACCGCGATTCTTTAAAAATACCCTTTAGAGCCTCAACGTTTCGACTATCGAGAAGTCGAGCGGGAGTTACGCCGAGGAGATTTACAGATATGGAAGGTGAATCAGCTATGCCTTGGGCCACCATCAAGGGCAGGGCAGAATCTATCTAGGAATTCTCGGTATACCATGTTGCCACCGAGTACATAAGTATCCATCGCATTAGTCGTAACCAAATGTCGGTATTTCCCGTGCGCTTTCGATGATGCGGGCGATTCCCTTCATGTCAGTGCTCATAAAGAGTGGAATCAGTGCAGCGGAGATAGCGATGAATTTAGGGATTAGTTTCCTCTGCAGCCTCAATTACATCGCCTATGAGCTTCGTCGTTACCTAGAATTACGTCATTTTCAATGAGTCCAGAGATGTAAATCATGCTCTCTATATCATACCAACGCGGTTCATCGTGGTGTTGTAGCGTTGAATTACAACCCGGATGCATCATGCATTACAACGAGATCCGCCCAGCTCATAGAGGACGGAGCAGATGCCGAATAGGTCAGCTGAATAGGTAGATAAAACCTTGCTACTTGTTTCATGCCGAGCACCCCCAAGCTTTTAACCTGAATTATGGACTTAGTGTCTTTTTTTCGTTGTTAAACGCATCGATCATTTCTGCTGCGAGCTTTTTAATCGCGTCATATCCATACCAGCCGTTATTGGCAATCAGGTTTACAAAGTGGTTAGTACCAGTAAAATACGCAGCCTTTCTGACCTATTGCGAGCAGCTTACCATCTGAGCTTCATCTCTTGGATAGAAACGAGCACGAAAATCCTGAGTAGCAATCAGCGGAATATCTGGATAATTTCTGCTGCAGCCACTCAAGCGTCTGGCTTGCCATCTGGTGTTAGAGCATCACCATATCTCTGTCACGTTAAAACCTCGTGAGAGCAGGAGTTTGCAAGGCTCAAGAAAGCGCGGTGTGCTCATGAAGTCTATAGCAATCTGGCATCTCCGATTACAGAAAGTACATCTCTTAGAGCTTCATCAGCTTCTGACCGAAGTGATGCAAAATCAGGAGTAGGAGCTCCGATAATCTGAGAAAGCGCACTCATATCACTGTCAATCTCATCGTAGTCGTAAGTACGGCATGTACAGGCTCTTGACCGAGCCTCTCCTCAAGGCATTCAGTGGACCACTTCGCGATAGGGAAGTGAGTAGATGTTAGAAAACTCTCCCATAGCCTTGTACTCAGCGTAATCATCGATTGAAGCTAGGTCAGCGGTGCGGAAACCGTTATCATGTAGTAGCTTCATACGATCGCCAGACCTGTCAATCGGAAAAACTATCACGATGAAATTAACGACTTTATCATTAAGAGGCTGTTCCTCGATGCATAGATACATCGAGCGGCACATATCCTCTTCAGGTGTGTGGTCGTTTATCTTCATGGTCGGCGTCATCTGCGAAGAGATGAAGTCGATGTCTGGAAAGCGAGCCGAAAGCTCGTCATATATATATCGATGTCCGTGGCTAGGAAGCAGTGAATGCAGCCTGTAAAGGGAGTACGCATCGTGGTTTGTGATCCAGCTTATTCAGGGATACGTCGGTAACGCCCTCGATAAAAAGTTCTTCCATGTTGCCACTCAAAATGTCCTTTTTCCTCAATGAGTACCATTGAAAATCTATCCAGTCCCCTCATACTCGGCAGCAGAGAGAACCACGCCGCGCAGACATGCTGACGCTCCGATGTATATCATGTGCGAGCTAGGAATAATCATCGGTGTATGCGCAATAGTCCAGCCACCGCGCGAAGGACATGAGTATTCAAGTTTGCGCGGGAAAGGAGCCAGGGTATCGAGATCCCCGCTTCACCTTCGCTTTATTAATATCGGGTTTTGTAAATCAATCAGCATATTAGTCCCTGTTTATAATCTCCATCGCTATCTTCGTATATACGTCAACCATCGGGTCATCCGGAAAGCCTCGGCAAACGGTGAGAGCGTCGTCAGACGCTCTTTTTACACCATGCTGTGCCTCGATAGTTCCGACTATCGGACATTCGAGGTCTTCGCTAAGGGTCGAAGCTTCTCGCTTCACCATTAACATTGCGCTTGTTGGCAATTATTCCAGAGAGTCCGTTGTGACCCTGCGTTTAAAATTTTCCATCGCTAGACCGAGGTTCATCGCCGCATATATCGCCATCTGCTCTCCGGATGAAATCACGTATACGTTGTCAGCTATAGTTTTTCTTAATGGCAGGAGAAACCGCCACATACTACGTCTCCGAGCACATCGTAGAAGACGACATCGGGATGGAGAACTCTTCGAAAATTCTTTTGCTTGAGCAGGTCAGCGCCTTAGCAACACCTCGTCCAGCGCAGCCGATGCCGGAGTTGGACCGCCAGCTTCCACGCAGATAACACCGTTGTAGCCGATGGTATACATGTCTTCAAGCTGAATGTCCTTGATTTTATCCCTGTAAGTATCGAGAACTGGGTGAGATCCTACTCGACGAAGACTAATCGTGGAATCTGCCTTTGGATCGCATCCAATCTGCATGACTGTATATCCTTTTCCGGCGAGTGCTGCAGGGACATATTAGAGACGGTAGTGGATTTTCCAATTCGCCTTTTCCCGTATATTGCAATTCTTTTCATAGAGAATACTTCCTAAAAATAAATTTCACTCACCAATTTTACACCTTTTTAATAGGTATAAAGAGAAAAATGTATTTAAAATATTTTATCAGTCACTCATGTAAACGATTGTGATTAAAATACCTTTTTATTGCGCACAATCTGTTGCAGATAGTATAATTTAATTAATTAATGAAGACCAACACAAGATGTCCCGAGTGGTATGAAATTGTTTTCGGAGACTTCTACCGTGTGGTTTGGAAGTCTGTGTAGGGGGATAAATGATTAAGGTAGCAATATATGGTAAGGGTGGTATCGGAAAGTCGACAGTGACTGCGAATCTCGCAGCAGCCTTTGCAGTTAAGGGATATAAGGTGGTTCAGATTGGATGCGATCCAAAGGCTGATTCTGACAATCAACCTTCTTGGAGGTAATCCGCTGATTCCGGGTTATGAACTTCGTGAGATAACGACGATGAACCGACAATTGACGAGATGGTTAAAACTGGATTTGGAGGAGTTGAATGTATCGAGACTGGTGGACCTACACCGGGCATCGGATCGATGCTGGTAGAGGTATAATCTCGACTTTCAACCTCATGACTGATCTAGATGTTTTTGGCAGATTTCATCCTGATGTAGTCCTATATGACGTGCTCGGGGACGTAGTCTGTGGAGGCTTTGCTGCACCTATCAGAGAGGGCTTTGCAGAGGATATACTCATCGTAACGTCGGGTGAAAAGATGGCTCTCTATGCGATGAATAATATAAGACGGCTGTAGATAATTTTTGCGGACCGAGGCTATGCCAAAGTGAAGGGGCGTGGTGCTCAATCACCGTAACGTCGAGAATGAGACGGAGAAGGCACAGGCATTTGCAGATGAGGCTGGAATACCAATCGTAGGAGAGATTCCCTCGCAGTCAGGAGATCATCGACTGGGAGGATCAGGGTAAGACTGTAATCGAGGGTAATCCTGAGTTGATATCGCAAAAGAGATTCTTTGCACTGGCAGACTACCTGATTAAGGAGAATTCATAATGGCGAGAGACACTTATTTCACGACAATAGTGGCGATCGCTGAGGGCTGGCAGTATTCCGACAGAGCTAGTGAGCAACGAGCATCTCGTGTACAGCTCACCGGCGACCTTGATGTACAACTCACCAGGTGCCAGGGCTTTGGCGTTAAGAGGCAGGAGTAGTAATACCAGAATCTAGTCATGCTCGTGGTTGCGCCAGCTTGCTGTGGCCGTAATCACCGATTTTGGCGGATGAAGGCGGATATAGCGAGAGGATGTTTTTCCTTCAGATGAGTGAAAATGACCTCGTCACAGGCAGACACCTATCCGATATACCAGAGGCTATCGAGGGAGATTTACTGAAGTCTCGTGAAGTGAAGCCCTAGGTTGTGGTTATCTCGCATCACATGCGTCGATGCGCTTCTCGGAACTGACCTAGAACGTGTCTGAGAAGGCTGAGGAACGCACGAATTCACGTCATTCCTACATATATGTATGCGCTTATGCGCGAGGGCAAGAACCCACCGATGGTAGCTGTAAGAGAAGCGATTTACTCGCTGCTTGAGAAGAGAAAGCCGACAGGTGGGACAGTTAATTTGCTCGGTAATTTTCACATCTAGAGGACGATTCAGACCTTTATGACATCCTCGGTCAGATGGGAATCAAGACCATACACGAGGTAGGGAGAAAAGAAACCCTCGAAGAATACATGGATATGGGCGTGAGCAGATTTCAATATCATACTCATCCAGAGGCTAGAAAAGGCAGATCTACACTTGAGTCAAAGCTCGGAATCTCTTACGTGGAGCTGACTAGAGTATGAAAATAGATAGAATCAAGCGTCAATATGCGTTGTTCGTCTGGCTCTCGGAGTAGAAATTGATGATTCGGAATACTCCGTGAGCTGAGCGATGCGTGCCCTAAGACTTCAGCAGCTGTGTGAAGGAAAGACATTTGCAATAGGACGGGTTAAAATGGAAACTCAATTCGAGATGGCGCTAGCACTCGAGAAACTGGGATTACGCGTTAAGTCGGTGTTTATGAACATGAGCGAGAGATGACTTTCCTTTTATAGAGAACTAGCTAGTTACAGCCAGACCTCAAGGTGTACTCTGACTACTGTCGCCGACAATGATGAACTACGATGGCTCAGAAAAAGTCGATATTTCAATCGGTATGATGCACAGTTCTACTATCCAGAGTCGATAAATGTGCACTGGAACAACGAAAATCCAGCCGTTTGGATATAAGGGACTTGTACACTTGTGGAGGCTGTAGAGAGGAGGCTCGCTGATGAAAGGGCTTGGAAAATCTATCGCCATTTACGCCAGACCAGTCTGGTGCGGTCTCTGTGCTGTTTCACTACGGCGGTATGCTGATAATCATGGATGCTGAGTACTGCGTTGGAAATATCTGCGATGATGAGCCACGTTGGGATAAGAAAAGAGTGCGATATGGTGCAGCTCTTCGTGATTTAGATGCGATTCTCGGTCGTGACGAGCTTCTCATCCAGAAGACTAAGGAAGCACTCGGAGATATAGACGCTAAATTCGTCGGCCCTAATTGGGACACCTGTACCAGCCGTTATAGCTACTGATTCATAGAGGCCTAGAGCGCTCTGATGGAGACTGACTACGAGGTGCCAGTTGCACCTGTTGAGACTAATGGAATCGATATGCATGACGAAGGTGAGGGCGTTTCTACAGATACTCAAGAACTACTTGTATGAAGAGGAGGCTCAGGGCGGATTTATCGAAATGGCAGTCTTGAGCAAAAAGCCATTAGCTTGGAAGAGCTAGAAAAGCTAGGAAAACTGGGCAGGATTGATAAGAGTAACGCGTCGAAAAGAGTTGGAGTAATAGGCTTTACAGCCGGACACTCCTGGGCGGCTGACTACGAAGATATGGTGACAGCACTCCGTGAGCAGGGCGTGGATAGCCCGATTATCTACGGCATGAATGATACGCTCGAAGATGTGGCTGCTGCACATGTGGATAGAAAACTATCGTCGTATCTCCAGGCGGTGTAAAGCCTGCAGGATGGCTAAGAGGATAAATACGGCGTACAGTATGAGATATGCTATCCGCTGCCAGGAGCGTTCAGATGAGTTCACCCATAAGGTGATGGAGCACCAAGCCTAAGAAGGTGCTGATCGTGCATCAGCGGGTTTTGCAAATTCTCTTAGAGACGTGATTCTAGAAGCTTCCAGGATGAGTCATTAGAGCACATGAGACGTCGCGAGCTGGTTCATGATGAGCAAAGAGGTTCGTCAGGAGCATGATGCTAAGTTAAATGAGAGGATGAGCTCATGAGCTCTGTAGATGCAGAAGGGTACGATATGGTGATTGAGTATCCGCTAATCAAGAGGGCGCTTCCTGGATGGAAGGGTACTTTCTCAGTCTTCCTCACTTCTGCACTTTCGGTTTCTCTGTACTCATCGAGCTCAGATGAGAATACTGGCAGAAAGCCGGAGATGTAGTGAAATAGATAGATATTGGTGATTACAATTGGTATGTAGATTAATTAGATTTATGGAATAGTTCAGGGCGTTGGCTTTAGACCTTGTGAGTGAGACTTGCGGATAGATATGGCATATCTGGAAGTGCCTGTAACAAAGGGCTCTTACGTTGAGATAATCCTGCAAAGACAGATGAGCCCGTAATCGGCGATTTTGTACATGCCATAGAAGCAGAAGCGCCAGAGCGGTCTGCAATCGTCAAGGTTAAGGTTATGGATTATCCTCTGGATATAGAAGCTCAATCAGGCTTCGAGAGTGCACTGAGCAAGCAGCGAGGATGGGCAGATATTCGTATCGCCTGACATAGCACCTGCCCGGACTAGCAAGGGAACTGTTTGATAAGAATAACAGGGAGGTATCTCCATCCGTTTATAAACTGTACTCAGTGTGGTCCGCGTTTAACTATTCTCGACTCGATGCCATACGACCGAGAGAGAAAACCAGCATGACTGGTTTTTCCGATGTGCGAGGCCTGCAGTGATGAATATGCCGATATGGATTCGAGACGCTACCATGCTCAGCCTGTATGCTGTAACGACTGCGCCGGAGCTCTACACCCTCGTGGGCGGGGCATCTGGTACTGGGCGCCACGAGGGTGCATATGGTGGCGGCGCTTCTGGAAACCAGGACTGTTATCAGGAATGGCGGCGATAGCCGCCATCAAAGTGATCGGTGGTTTCCACCTCTGCTGCTGACGCCCAGAACGAAGCAGCGGTCCAGCGCCTCAGACAGCTGAAGCGCCTCGATGAAGCTGTTTGCAGTGATGATGCGGGATCTCGAAGTGGTCGGGCGCGAGTGCAGGCTGGAGCCAGAGATGGGTAGCTGCTTACCGGCCCGCAGTAGCCGATAATACTGATTCCTAGATGTCACGATTCAGCTGGAGTCGGCGGGAGCTTGATTCCAATATACAGAAGAAATTAAGACCAACAGCCAGATACGGCATAGATTAAGAATCGCAGCATCCGTAGCACCTAACAATCCAAATTTAGGGTGATGCTGCCATATACACTCAGTTCATATGCTCATCTTCGATTATCCTGATGATGAGCCAATATCTGATGTGCTGGTTATGACTAGCGGAAATCCATCTGGAGCTCTGATATGCATGAACGATGAGGAAGCGGCTTAAGTATCTATCGCCGATGTGCGATATCATACTTTCTAACTCTAGGGACATACGGATAAGAGCGGATGATACAGTTATGGCATTTTACAGAAGCAAGCCTTATATGATCGGAAAGGTCTAGAGGGTATTCTCCGCTTCCAATAGTAGCGAAGAGTGAAAGCCCCAGCGAGTGCTCGGAATAGGTGGAGAGTTAAAGAATGCATTTTTGCCTAGGGAGATAAGGGGCTTTTATCCATCACCATACATAGGCGATATGGCGGATATGAGAGCGTGAGAGCACTTGAAGCAGCGACAACTCGTATGGAAAGGCTACTAGAGATTCATCCAGATATAATAGTGGGAGATATGCACCCAGGCTATAACACGAGTGAGATGGCTAGGGGTGATTGCGGAGAGAGAAGGTGTTCCAGTTATGGAAGTGGCAGCATCATCATGCACACATGGTATCGTGCATGGCAGAGAACGAATACGATGGAACAGCTCTGGGAGTGACTTTTGACGGAACTGGATACGGTCCAGATGGGACTATCTGGGCGGCGAATTCTGCTTTGGCGATGAGAAAGGCTACGAGGCGTGTCGGCAGTATAGCGCCGTTTATACATGCTGGCGGAGATATCGCCCTCTAGGGAGGGATGGCGAATGATCACCCATGATTAGCACAGCTCGGAAGTGAGTGGCGAACCGCATAGGAGAGAACACTCGGACTCGAGGACGGGAAGGCAGGCAGAGCATCGACTTCATGCTCGGAAATAATATAAATACAGTGAAGTCAACAAGCGCAGTGCCGCTCTTTGACGCAGTAAGCGCAGTGCTCGGCATAAAGTCAGCCAGCAGCCTTCTGAAGGCGAGGCCTCGAGTGGCGCTCCAGTTTGCAGCTGAACGCGCGAAGCACATGAGGAATAAGCCTGAGCGCCTTACGAGGGCAGGCTGATGAATATCGACGAAGAGCAGTTCGAACTATGTACAGACACCTTGCTCATGGAACTAGCTGCAAGGAGTCTGGCGAATCGAGATACTGACCAGCTGGCATACTTCTTCCATAAAAGCGCTGGCAGACATGATCGTAATCGCGTGCTGCTACGCAGTATGAGGTGCGAAGTGAACGTTGTTGCCCTGTCGGGCGGAGTATTCCAAAACCTACTACTTCTACAAACTAGTGGACGAAGGACTCGAACGAGAAGGCTTCAAAGTGCTGAAGCACGGAGTCGTACCGACTAATGATGGTGGCATAGCGCTGGTCAGGCAGCTGCAGGAATAAGCGGCTTCGAGATGAAGAACAAAAATAAAGAACAATAAGAAGAACAATAAATAGTACAGTCACATGACTGAACATGGGTATAGAATATATAGAGATTAGAAAATGACGGAGGTGCACATATGTGCGTGGGATTGAGACAAAGGTTGCTAATATAGAGAATAATATGGCTGTCATCGATGCTGGCTACGTTAAGAGAAAGGTTTCTGCGGAGCTGATTTCAGACCCAGCCCCTGGAGATTATTGTGATGGTGCCGCAGGTCTTGCTATTGACAAGAGTTGCAGCAGATGAGGTGGCAGAAGCAGATAAAGGTAATGGAGGGCTAAATGACAATTAACGAGAGTGCAAAAAGCTCATGACATTGTCACCGCCTACGACGGCCCGAAGCTTAGAATCATGGAAGTCTGTGGAACTCATACGCATGAGTTCTTTAGACTCGGAATCAGGAGACTTCTACCGGATAATATCGAGCTGATTTCAGGACCAGGATGTCCAGTCTGTGTTACGCCAGTTTCATATATCGACGAAGCGATCGTGCTGGCGCTGGATAAGAAAGCGACTATAACGACTTTCGGAGACCTGATTAGAGTTCCGGGACGGAGATGAGCCTTGCAGGGCTCGCAGAGGGGCGAAGGTAAGTGTTGTATACTCACCGCTCGACCTCGCTAGAGTATGCCAAAGGAGCATCCAGATGAACAGGTCGTATTTCTGGCGGTTGGATTTGAGACGACAACGCCTGGGGGCGTGATGGCGGTTCGTGAAGCGAAGGCACAGAGCATCGAAAATTTCGACTACTGACAGCCAACAAGACGATGTATAACGCTTATCTTGCGCTCAAGGGGCAGTGCGGATGCATTTCATATCCTGGTCACGTGAGGCACGATGACTGGCATGGAGGAATACTATAAACTCCGTGATGAACACGGAATATCTGGATAGTTGCTGGTTTCTCGGGATCGGAGGTGCTAACAGCGCAGCGGTAATCATCAAGAAGATGAAGAGAACAAACCTTTCGCAGTAAATTGCTATCCAGCAGTGGTAACTGAAGAGGGAAGCCCTGCAGCTAGAAAGCTTGTCGAGACGGTCATGGAGCCTTGCGATTCAGAGTGGAGAGGACTCGGCGTTATGAGAAATCAGGTGTTGAGCTTAGGCCAGAGTATCGCGATTACGATGCTAGATATAAGTTCAATCTTCCAAAAGATAGAAGGAGACCAAATCCAGCATGTAGATGCGGAGAGGTGCTACTCGGCAAATGCAAGCCTTACGACTGCAAGGTGTTTGGTAAGGGCTGTACGCCAGAGCATCCGATAGGAGCGTGTATGGTTTCTAGCGAAGGCGCATGTTCGGCGTTTTATAAATACGGAGGCGACATATGGAACAAACAATACCCTCGCGCACGGTGCAGGCGGAAAGCAGACGAATGACCTGATCGGTGGGATTTTCCAGAAATATTTCGACAACAAATACCTAACAGCGGACGATGCGGCAGTGCTGCCACCGCTAGCTGGAAGGATCGGCTATGTCCACGGACGGATTTATCGTATCTCCTGCAGAATTCCCTGGTGGTAACATCGAGAGCTCCTCGATATGCGGTACGGTAAATGACCTCGCGTGTATGGGCGCAAAGCCACTCTATATCTCTTGTGCATTTGTAATAGAGGAAGGCTTCCCAGTTGAGAAGCTAGACCGCATCGCTTCAAGCGATGGCTGAGACGGCTAACGAGGTTGGCGTTTCAATCGTATCAGGCGATACCAAGGTTGCTGGCAGAGCGGCAAATGGATGGCGTGTTTATCACGACTACTGGCGTAGGCGAGATACTGGAAGGCGTTAATCCAGCTGGTGCAAATGCTGAACCTGGCGACAAGATCGTCGTGACTGGAGACGTTGGCCGTCACGGCTGTACGATTCTGCTCGAGAGGGACAGATTCGGCATGGAGGCAGAAATGTGACTAGTGATTGTGCGCCTCTCTGGAATGCTGTAAATGCTGCACCTGAGGCCGTCCCAGACATCCATGTTATAAAGGGATGCGACGCGCGGTGGAGTTGGAACTGTGCTCTATGAGATTGCAGATCGGTGATGTCGGAATAAAGCTAGATACCGAGTCAATTCCTCGTAAACCTGAAGTCGCTGGTGTCACGGGCATGCTCTGGCCCCTAGAGCCACCTTTTATCTCGCGTGCGAGGGTAGACTGGTTATGTTCGTCCCTGCAAAATCCGCTGACGCTGTACTCACGGCACTGCACAGCTCCGAGCATAGCAGAGGGTGCGGTGGTATAGGGCGAGGTGACTAAAGAGATGCCTGGTCACGTTGTGATGACCACGGAAATAGGCACTGAAACGCTGCTGCCACCACCAAGCGGAGAGCTGCTGCCGAGGATTTGTTAGTGAAGTCTGGAAAATAGTGAAACTAAAAAATCCTAGTTAAACGAAAAAGTACTAGACAAGTTCTGAGATATTATGATACTAATTCGTGTCGCACTCGTGACACGAATATATCGCACGATGGTCAAGAGGTTAAGACGCAGCCCTCTCACGGCTGAATCTCAGGTTCGATTCCCGGATGCGGTACCAATATAAACAGAGAGAAACCTATAACAGTGAAGTTACAAGGTTTTTCTTTGTAAGCATACGGTGGGGAGAAATATTATGCCAGAAAAGACTAAATCTATAGAGCTTGAAGAACATCAAATTTTAAATGAATACCTTGCATCTGACTCAAACTTAAGTATAGAGGAGTACTTACTCGTATACGGTTCAGATGAATTAAAATCATACTACTATTTGGCTACAAAAATATAAAGAGGCAGAATATGCAAAGGGAGTAGTAAAATTAATTGACTTATCTGACCATTTATCATACAATACAGCCAATAAGAAACGGTTTAGAGGTTGAAAAGTATCCCGCTCAACGCGCCGTATTTATGACGGGCTGAGAAATGTGAGCGACTGCGGGTCCTACCTAAACCGTTTTTGTTTACTTAAATTAAGGTTTATAGGACGAAAAAGAGCTACTACCGCTGTAGTCGCTGAAATTTCAACGACTATAGCGGTTATATCTTTTGAAAGAAGACAAAGTGGACAAACGCACTTATAGGACAAAACGTATTGGTGAAACCGCCTGAATGCCTTAAAATTTCAAGCCGTATGATGGTTATATCTTCTTTAGAAATGGCCTTTATAGGGATTATAAAAAGCATTATCTCGCTCACTGGCGTTTATAGCGATATGAAAATTTTATATGAGCAGCATGATACTTACCTTTAGATTCGGCATTAAGTAGATTATCAAGTCCATATTGTGGAACATCAAAGTAATCGTAGACGCTTTCTTTGAACATTACTCGCAGTATTTGAGTCTCAGAGCTATGAGCCGATAGCCTCAAGATTGCTAGATACTACAGGAATCATTTGCATATACTCACACCTCCTCTATTAGTGTGAGTATATCATAAGAAATTATCCATCAAGGTATAAGACTGCAACGAAATATAGGAAATATATTAGATTGTATTTGCCACACAAAATATTTCTGTAGCGCACATATTGACTGGTATTCTTTTGCACTCACACATCTAGCTCACATGTTGTATCATTAAGTTATTCTATAAGAGCCACATAGAAGAGATGATGGATAATGGAACTAAAGGAGATGCGTAAGCTCCTCGGCTTATCATAAGCAGCATTTGAGAAAATATAACATCCCAGTAAGAACTATTGAGCAATGGGAGGAGGTGGGCGCAGGCAGCTCCCGTGTACGTTCTTGAGCTACTAGAGCGAGCTGTGATTGAAGATTCCAAAGCTGAAGTGAATTAATAGCATAATCACATTTCATAGGAAGCTTAGCCTCGTGATTTAATATAGATTATTAATCCTTTAAACAATAACAGCAGGAATAACTATGGACAAAAACGAAAACGACCGTGATAGCAACTATTGTATCTATCAGCATGTACTACAATATGGCTGATTTTCAGGCCTGACAAGATATTTCAGTTCAGGGAAGTCGACACGGAACGGGATATTCTACACTCAGCTACAATGTGACTGTGGATGTTAGAAAAAGACTATTCATACGTAGTAGTGGAGAAGATCAGTGAATTTCACCGACCCAAAGCACAGTATAGTTGAAACATTCCTTTCGGCAAGGATACAAGATTAAAGACGTATCCGTAGATGGGGATAAATACAAGATTAAGAATCTGTACAAAGCTAACCAGATGCAGATTAAAATCGGTGATAAAAAGAAGACTGTCACTGGCGTTAAAGATTACACCATCATCTATACCCTCGCTAATTATGAGCGCAAGAATAATCCGAACGATATATATGTGGATGTGCTCCCGTCAGGTTGGGCAACAGATATCAAGTCGGCTTCAGTTTCTGTGAGTCTGCCGCAGCATTTTCCTTACAATGGTATGAAAGGATATAGTGGCCCGCACAACAGCACGTATAATGTGTACGGTACGTGGAATTACGACAAAAAAAATAATATGATCAGATATAACGTAGAGAATTTACCGGCATACAGCGGGGCAACGCTTCTTGTCCCTACTCCTAATGGGTATTGGTATAAAAGCTCCTAGCAAGTACTGGGTGAACTATGCGACCGTAATAGTTGCATTTCTCAGCGTCATTATACTTATCGTGCTTAAGGGTTTTGAACGAAAAGGAGCACCCGATTGTTGCGCCCGTTACGTTCAAAGTCACAAAAGGTGTACGCCTGGAGAAATCGGATATCTGGTCGACGAAGCGGTAAATAAAAGGATATCACATCGATGTTCTTTTATTTGGCATCTAAAGGGTATATCTCGATTGAGGAATACAAGAAGGGAAAATATCAATTCGAAAGCCTCCGGATTCCCGACGTATATGACGAACCCCCAATTACCGTTACTTTTTACAAAAACTATATTTGGAGCACGAAGATGGCACGCTTGGCAAGGTAGTAGAGCCTAGAGGAAGCGAGTAAACACTAGGCAAAGAATGTGAACTTATTAGAAAGGTAATCACTGAAGAGTACACGGACAACAAATCGATATTCTCTAAGAAATCGCAGAAAAATCAGGAGATTGCAGATATCATCAGCTGCATTATAGGAGGTATGTTGATCGCACTTTCTATGTATAGAGAGTTTTACCTACCCGGCTGGCGAATTTTGATATTCGTATATGGTGGCTCGGTAATCCTTGCTGCATTTTGGAAAGTGCCTGTCAAGAGGATGTGCAGAGAGTATCATTTTCATAGGACGAGAAGCGTCCCTTGGAGCGTTACATCTTTTGCGTTCTGGGGAATTATCTATCTGGCGATATCATCGTTTATGTTATTATTTTTGTACAAGATTGCAGGCGGTGAGATGGCGATGTATGCTCTAGCTGCAATAGCTGTATATGCCTTGGATGTACCGTTAATTCTGCTAGGATTCCTCAAGAGAACTAAGGATAGTGCCAAGCTTTGTGGTGAGATTATCGGCTTCAAAAGAATTTTATCGCTACAGCAGAAGTGGACAGGATAAATGCCATAGCAGGAAAATCCATCACACTTCTATGACGTGCTTCCGTATGCCTATGTATTTGGAAAACACCGACACTTGGGCGAAGAAGTTTGAACCCAAGAATCTAGCTGGACATATTGGATACAGTGCATTAGGCGGAGATGTATACGACTTTATAAATATGGACATTATGATTCATCATGTTCAATCTAGCGCGTTTTCTAGAGTATCATCGGCATTGTACGCAGATGTCAGCGGAGGTCTAAAGCTCAGGCATGATGATCGGTCGGCGGCGACTCTGGCGGAGGCGGAGGCGGTGGTTGGTAAACACCGCTTTCCAATATATACGCACTACACCTAAATCGATTATTCATAAGTTGCAGAATGGCGATTCGAAATGGCTTTGAAATAATAACACTAATATACTAGAGAGCAGCAGTACAGCAGTACTTCATATACGGCAGCTCTAGCGCTGAAAAATATTGAGATAACGGACAAGGATACAATCAAGCACATGTTCCAAGTCATGAGACTTAGGGCTGGCGATGAGGTAGTTCTCGTGTTCCCCAGACGGCATCGCAGAGACGTGCAGAGGTTGTAGATGCAGAGGCAGAACTATGCGAATCGTAGAAGAGCTAGAAGAAAATGTTGAACTACCAGTCCACGTTACTATCGCATGCGGGTTTCCTAAAGGCGATAAGTTTGCGACCATAGCGCAGAAGGCGACGGAGCTCAGGGGCAGCAGAGATATGCGGATTTTTCGGCAGATAGGGTCGATTGTCAAGTGGGACGACAAGAAGCTCGCTGAGCTCAGCTGAAAAGCTTGAAAAGGTGGTGCAGGAGCTGCCGAGCAGAGCAAGCGCAATATTATTCCTGGTATAGCTGATATCTAATATAAAGAATTTTATAAATAGCTTCTCAGATTACGACAGAGTATTCAGCATACGAGGAAGTAGCAAAGGTAGGCGAGAAATCTGCTTTTGCCAAGGTGCTTTTTGGAAGTTTCAGCAGGAGAGAGCTGCCTTTTATATTTGGCCCAGAAGGCGGAATTACTGATAAGGAAATAGAAGCGTTTACAGAGGCTGGAGCGGTATGCGTAGGACTTGGACCACGCATCATGAGAGCGAAACGGCACCAATGTATGCGCTGTCATGCTGTGAGCTATGCACTGAACTGAGCAAATAACAAGGTTCAGTTAGATAACATAGGCAAATCTGCAGTATTTGCAAAATATAATATAAAAGTCCTACAATTAGTATTAGAGAGCAACACTTAAGCAGTTTACGGAAGGAGGTTGTTATGACACTTAGAGAGAAAGCAACATTAGCTGCATTTAATAAAGCTGTTGATATAGGATTCAAAAAGATTAAGAAGAACTCTAGAGAAGGTATGCTTGATATCGTCGGTATTATGGATAAATTTATGATGCCTAAAAAGCGAACAGGAAAATAGTGTAGAAAGCTATCGAGAATATCAGGCGTGAGTTTGATCCCAACTCAAGCTGGGTTTCATTTGCAACCGATATGGTAAACGACGTAGATGAGAATGTAATCAAACACTTTGTTTCTAACGTCAGATTCAATGCAGCATACAGAGGCAATAAAAGAGATGCAGGTAAGCGTGAAGAGAATTGCCAATATTCCGTGAGCAATATTGTTTGATCCAACATCGTGTAACCTAAGTGCACAGGGTGCTGGGCAGCTGAATATGGTCATAGAATAACCTTAGTTATGATGAATGGCTAGTATTATTAAGCAGTGAATGATATTAGTACGATATGTACATTCTCACAGGTGGGGAGCCACTTGTACGCAAGGATGATATTATAAAACTTGCGGAATTTAATGATAGTGAATTCCATATTTTTACGAGACGGAACTCTTATTGACGAAAAGTTTTTGTAAAGAAGTTCAACGTGATGAAACATCTCCTTTACAATTAGCATTGAGGGTACCGAAGAGTCAACAGATTCTCGCCATGGAAGGGAGGTGTATAAGAGAGTTATGGATTCTATGAGTTGTTGCAGAAACATCATTTGTTGTATGGAGTATCTATTTGTTATACGAGTGTAAACTACGAGTATGTAACTGACGATGAATTCATTATGATGCTTAGAGAACATGGGTGTAAACTAGCTTGGTACTTCCATTACATGCCTGTTGGTAATGATGCAGATCCAAGTTTGATGCCGAGATGCGTCACAGCGTAAACATGTGATGGATAAAGTTCACATCATTAGATCAAGGGATTACGCTAATAACATGTTTGCTATTGACTTCAAAAATGACGGTGAGTACATTGGCGGATGCATTGCAGGTGGACGCAATTACTCCATATCAATGTACGGCAGGTGATATGGAACCATGTCGTCTTATACATTATTCTGATTCGAATATTCCGCAAGGATACTATAATGGACTCTTAAGAAACCGCTGTTCATGGCATATCACCATAATCAGCCATTTAACAGCAATCATCTAAAAACTTTGCCCAATGCTCGAAAATCCTGGTAGACTTTTCCGAGATGGTAAATGATTCAGGTGCATTCAACAGATATGATTTCACCTGAAAGTGCTGAATATCTTAAAATAAGTGAAAACCATATGCTAAGCAATGGAATGCAACTGCCGAAGCTGATTTGGAGCCATAGAAAACATAATAAGGAGTGCATTAACAGTTTACACATCAAATATGCGTGAGGATACATTGCTTTTCAAATTGTTTCTAAAATGTTTTTGCAGAAAATTTTAATATACCTCTAGACAAATTATTTGAGTATGCTAAAATGCTTGAGGTTTTAGATATAGTAACTGCAGAAAGAGGTAGATATATGGAGAGGCGAATGTTTCGCGACTTGTATCTTGAATATATATAACGTAGATTAGGACTTCGACATTGGAATTGTTTTTCCAGTGATCGAAGTCTTTTTAAAAATAATGTAGATGTGGAAACAGGAAAGGTGGAAAAATGGCAAAAGAGTGACATCAAGAAGATTCAGGTTATCGGTCTCAGGACTATCAGCAATCGGTCAGCGGCAGGTTCGACTACGCGGGCACACAGGCATGTATTGCTCTAAGGGAAGAGAGGATATGAGGTAGTGCTCTGTAACTCAATCCAGCGACCATCATGACGGACACATCTATGGCAGACAAGGTATACATGGAGCCACTCACTCTCAGTATCTAGCTAGGATAATCAGATATGAGAGACCTGATGCGACTCTGCCAGGCATCGGCGGACAGACTGGTCTTAACTCGCTATGCAGCTCGAGGAAGAAGGGAGTACTCAAAGAGTGCCGCGTAGAACTTCTCGGAACTAGGAGTAGCAGTATCGAGCGTGCTGAGGATGAGAGCTGTTTAAGGAGCTTTGCGAAGAGACTAGGCGAGCCGGTAATCCAGTCGGACATTGCAAGATAGCGAAGAGCACGGACTTGAGATTGCAAAAAGATATTGGTTTTCCTGTGGTTCTCCGCCCGGCGTTCACTCTCAGTGGCACAGGTGGTGGATTTGCATATAATGAAGAAGAATTTAAAGAACTTCTCAAACAGTGCGCTCTCAATATCTCAACCCACCAGGTATTGATTGAGAGAGAGTATCAAAGGGCTTCAAGGAGATAGAATATGAGGTAATGAGAGATGGGGTGATACAGCAGTTGCAGTATGCGATATGGAAAACCTGACCCAGTTGGAGTACACAGAGGCGACTCGATAGTAATATGCCCAACTACAAACTGCAAGCAAAGAAGACAAAGAGATGCTTAAGGTCAGTGCGCTCAAGATAATCCGCGCACTTCAGATGAGAGGGTGGCTGCAACGTGCAGTTCGCTCTAAATCCAAACTCGTCCGAATACTATCTAATCGAGGTAAACCCAAGAGTGTCTCGTTCATCCGCACTTGCGTCCAAGGCAAGCGGATATCCAATCGCTAGAATCACAGCCAAAATTGCAGTGGGCATGACACTGGATGAAATCGAGATTATAGACCAGCCCGCTCGGTGAGAGCCTGCTGTTGACTATGTTGTGAGCAAGGTGTCGAGATTTCCATTTGACAAGTTTGCAGATGCAGATAATAAGCTCGGAACGCAGATGAAAGCCACTGGAAGTTATGAGCATCGGTATGAATCTCGAAGAGAGCATTCTCAAAGCCGTTCGCTCCCTTGAAATAGGCGTTTCCCACATATACATGGAGAAGTTCGATTCTTGGGATACTTATGAGATGAAGGAGTATATACTGAGGGTCGAGACGATAGAATATCTCGCCATAGCAGAGCTTCTGAGAAGAGGAGGTGAGCAAGGCGGAGATATGTGAACTGACAGCAATAAATGAGTATTTCATAGAGATGTTTGAGAATATCATCTCCATCGAGAACGACCTCAGGGCTAACAAAAACGATGTCGCAAAGAATGAGGATAGCAAAGCTGTATGGATTTTCAGATGTTGAAATCACAAGGCTTTGGAACGTAACAGAAGAACAGGTATGGAAGCTTCGATTGAAGAGATTGAGCTATTCCCAGAGTACAAGATGATAGATTCTTGTGCGGATCTGAGGATGCATATGTGCCATATTTCTATTCCACATTTGACGGAAGTGAGACCAAGAAGACTAAGGATTCAGGCAAGAGAAAAGTAGTTGTTCTAGGCTCTGATCGATCCAGGAATCGGACAGGGTGTTGAGTTCGATTACCTCGACTGTTCAGGCGGTGAGACTCTCCGCAGTCAAGGCTGGAGCTATAATCATAAACTAACCCTGAGACGGTTTCACAGATTATACTACGGCAGATAAGCTACTGAGCCACTCTGCGTAGAGGATGTTATGAACATCCTTAGGCTCGAGAAACCAGATGGAGTAATCGTTTCACTCGGAGGGCAGACGGCTGTAAACCTTGCAAATGCACTCGACGAGAGAGGTGTAAAGATGATCGGAACCGACTGCGCTGCAATCAATGCTGCCGAGGATGAGAGACGAGGTTCGACAAGCTGCTCCAGAAGCTAGGTATCGCTGTCAGAAGGAAAAAGCGGTAACAGATATAGATGAGGGCTGTGCTGTTGCTAAGGAGATCGGCTATCCAGTGCTCGTTAGACCAAGCTTCGTTCTCGGTGGTAGAGCGATGAGAATTGTTGCGGACGAGACTCAGCTCAGGCAGTATCTGAGGACCGCCGTGGAAATTGACGAAGATAAACCAGTGCTCGTTGACCACTATTCCGCGGTGAGGAAATCGAGGTGGATGCGATCTGCGATGGTACAGATGTATTTATCCCAGGCATCATGGAACTAGTTGAGCGTACGGGCGTGCACTCTGGAGACTCGATTAGTATCTATCCTCCATGCTCCATCTCTGACAAGGTCAAGGAGACTATCGAGAGAATATACAGAGAAGCTAGGTCTCGGTATAGGCATTTGCGGACTATTCAACATACAGTTTATCGTCGATGCTTCTGAAAATGTATATATCATAGAGGTAAATCCAAGATCCTCGAGAACCGTTCCATTCCTATCAAAGGCTACTGGATACAATCTCGCTGATACTCGCATCCAGGTGATGCTCGGCATCAGCCTAGAGGAGCAGGGATTCAAGGGATTAAGGCCACTAGAGAAGAAGAGGTGGTACGTAAAGGTGCCAGCATTCTCATTTGCAAAAGCTCTCAGGAATGGATATAAGACTATCTCCTGAGATGAAATCAACTGGCGAAGCCATCGGGATGACGATGATATGATGCGAGCTTTTTACAAGGCCATGCAGGCGGCAGGTATGAGAATGCAGAATTACGGAACTGTATTTTGCGTCGATTAACGACGAATCTAAGGAGGATGCACTGCCACTAATCAGAGGCTTCTACGACCTTGGATTCAACATCGAGGGCAACAGAGGGTAGCCCGCGGTTCCTCAAAAATAATGGCGTAAAGACCAGAAGCTCAGCACACTGATAACAGCCTGGATGCAGTAATGGATGAGTTCAGACAGGGATACGTGACATACGTGATCGACATCGGAGAGCATCGGATCCGTAGATGCAAATTCTATGGGTAAGTCGCATCAGAAAGTGTGCTGCTGAAAATAACGTGACTACGCTCACTCACTCGATACCGTGCAGAGTCCTTCTAAAAAGCGCTGATGTATAACACTTTGCAGTGTCCACAATCAACGCTTAGTGTTATAATCAGGTATTATTCAACCAGAGGAGGGGCTATGAACATCAGAGAGGTGTAAAGGTGAGGCATCCGTGCGCGACGATGATAGAGCCTATCGATGCGAAGGTAGCAGAGGACCTGAAGGTCGCGATTCAGCAGTGTAACCGCGAGGGAGATATGCATTTTCAGCTTATACAGGATGAGCCAAAGGCATTCTCGAGTCTACTTGCAAAATACGGCAAATTCTCAAATGTTAAAAATTACATTGCCGTAGTCGGTAGGAAGCGACGACCTCGATGATAAAGGCGGGATACTACGGTGAGAAGCTAGTGATCCGCTGTGTGCAGCACGGGCTCAGCACTTGCTGGGTAGGTGGAACCTATAAGAAGGTCAAGGAGGCGATTGATGTCGGACACGATGAGAAAATCGTTGCCGTAATGTGCCCTAGGCTATGGACGCACTGACGGGAGCTAGCAGGAAGTCTAAGAAGCCAGAAGATGTCTTTGATGGTAAATCTTCGAGGATTTCAAGCTACGAGGACACTCCAGAGTGGTTCAAGAAGGGCGTAGAGATGGCACTCCTAGCACCGACAGCTATGAACCAGCAGAAGTTTACCTTTGCGATAAGCGGAGATAGAGTGAAGATAAAGCCTGGCTTCGGACCATTTACTAAGCTAGATGCTGGCATCGTTAAGTATCACTTTGAGATAGGTTCTTCACCAAAGGAGTTCGTGTGGGCATAATACTACGCATAAGGCAAAATACGACGCATAACTGCTCAAAGTCAAATTATAAGCGAGCACTTCTAGTCGTAAGCTTCTAATAAGATGATACATCGATCAGGTATAGGACAGGATAATGAACGAAATGCATGAGATTCGCCAGGTTGCTGTCATGAGATCTGCCTTCAAGCAGAAGTACGGTATACCGAGGCAGCCGAGACTCGTACAGGGCCTTAAGTCGGAGATAGTCTTCGGCGACGAATTTAATAATCCTGACGCTGTGAGAGGACTCGAAGAGTTCTCTCACATTTGGCTAATTTGGGGATTTTCGGATACCAAGATAGATATGACCGAGGAGCATCCAGCGTGGAGGCCTACCGTGAGACCGCCTCGCCTCGGTGGGGATATACGAAAGGGTGTATTTGCCACGAGGTCGCCATATAGGCCGAACTCACTTGGCATGTCTGCGGTTAAGCTTCTCGAGATAAGAGATTATAATGGTCAGCTCAGCCCTCATCGTCGAAGGGCAGACCTCCTCGACGGTACGCTCGATATACGATAAAGCCGCATATCCCATATAGTGATATCATCTGCAGATGCAGATGAAGGTTTGCAAAGAGCATTGATACTTCGATTGATGTTGAATTTCCAGATGACCTACTTGCAAAAGTTGATGAAGAGTTTCGCACGCCACTCATAAGGATTCTTGAGCTTGATCCAAGGGATGCCTATGATAGAGATTCTGTAAAGCCATGCAAGATGGCGTTTGCGAACGTCGATATAGAGTTCAGTTAGGGACGGAAAATTGAGTTTGTCAAGCGGTGAATGAGCTCAGGCTGATGATATAATCAGGTAAAGCTGGTTTAAAACTGCATAATATTTGAACAGGAAAGAAATGGATAACGACAAGATTATTACAGCGAGAATAGAGGATAAGCTCGAACAGTGTGAACGTGGTAGCTACATTACGCGACAGGCTTTCTTAACATGCACGAACGGTCGCTAGCTATGCGCATCGTAAAGGGGAGAAGGACGTCAAATCATTTTTCTACGGTGGATATGATGATGCCGAGAGGCGGATTATCTTGTTCGTTCCAGACGGATATGCGGATACTCTTGAGGGTGCGCTAGAGATGATTTCACCGCTTTCGGTACTTCACATCAAGGTGGCACCTGGCAGCAGAAAGCTCACACATAGGGACTATCTCGGGTCTGTCCTCGCTCGGGCTTGATAGGGTCTGTGATCGGAGATATCCTGTAAACGACAGGGTGAGACATGATTGTAAATTCGGATATAGTGGATTTTCTATTATCCGAATTTCACAGTGTAGCCATACAAACCTCCAAATTACAGCCTCTGATATAGGGCGAACTGGACTACCTGAGCAAAGAGTGAAAGCGGTCAGAGATACGCTCTCTTCACCTAGACTAGACAATATGGTGTCAGCAGCATTTCATGTATCGCGAAGCGAAGCGGTGAGAGCAATCAAAGGAGGCATCGTTTTGTAAATCACGAGGAAGTCACAAGATGAGATAAGCGTAGACGAAGGTGATACGATTGTGGTCCAAGGAGAAAGCAGAGCTCGTAGAGCTCAGCGCTCTCAAGAAGGGGAGAATCTGGGCTGAGTTTAAGGTGTTCATCTAATATAAGATGGAGAGGGTATCTCTGCACCATAGCACGAGCTTTGCTAGCTTCACCTTTTCAGCGGAAAATCAGCGGAAATGGTACCGCACCAAGCCATAACAGTTTGAACTAGCTACTCAGCTGGTGCTACAATCAAAGCGTGATAAATATTTCTCTATATAATTACATCGGAGGTAGACAAATGTTTGAATATACTGATATCAAGACTGCACCTGCAGCTCTAGGACCATACTCACAGGCAGTGATGGCAGGAAATACACTTTACGCTTCTGGCGCAATCGGATCGACCCTGAGATAGGAAAGTTCGCAGGCGAAGATGTAAAGAGCCAGTGCGAGCAGGCTGCAAAAATGTGGGCGAGATCGCAGAAGGCAAACGGCATGACTTACGATAACGTAGTTAAGACCACTTGCTATATTCTCGACATGGCAGAGTTCAAGGATTTCAACGAAGTGTATGCTAAGTATTTCACTTCAAAGCCAGCTAGGTCATGCGTTGCAATCACAGCGCTTCCAGCAGGAGCACTCTGCGAAGTTGAAATTATTGCAGTGAAGTAAAACTCGCAATCAATAAAATTGTGAAGCAAAACCGTATATTAAATCAGTTAATAAAACACTGTGACGAAAAAAACTGCATTGAAATTTTCATATAGCGAAAAATGCTAATTTTCGGAGCGGTAGCTATGATAATCGACTGATTTTGCATAGCTGCTAACATAAGTGACTGCCTGTGAAGCGATTCTGGCGGTCTTTTATTTTGAACTCCTATAAACTTGACCGAAAATTCATATATAATAGCGAGTATGAAAGGAAGGGCTTATGAACGATATTAAGGTTATTAAATTTGATAATTTGCATGATATAGAGCTAAGTCACGTGTTCGAATGTGGTCAGTGCTTTCGCTGGAATGAATGCGAGGATGGTTCATACATAGGTGTTGCAGGCGGTCATCGTACATTTCGCTCTGGAACATGATGGTGAGTCGTGCTCGCTTATAATCGAGTGTACTGGCGGTAGTAGAAGTATTGGCACAGCTACTTTCGATCTGGATACGGACTATGGAGCGATGAGAAAGCTCTTCTCACTGGTGAGCCCTAAGCTGGCAAAGTCTATAGAGTGTGTGTCACGGCATCAGGATGCTCAATCAGGATTACTGGGAGGTTCTGATTTCATTTATAGTCTCATGAACAACAACATACCTAGGATTAAGAAATGCATCGAGTCATTAGCCAAGAACTGCGGCACAGAGATGAGGTGAATTCATGGGCGAAGTGCGATATGCATTTTCCGACGCCCGAGCAACTATCGAGCTACGCTCGAAGAGCTAGCGGATCTCAAGCTCGGATACAGGAATGCTACCTCGTATCAGCTCTAAGCACTTCGCTGAGCACGGATTACCTACGGGGACGACGGAAGAAGCACAAGGCACCACTATCATATCTCGGAGTGGGACCTAAGGTCGCAAACTGCATACTTCTATTCGGACTCAGAGACTTCACGGCATTCCTATAGACATCTGGATGAAGAAGATAATGGTTGATTTATACGGCTTTGATATCAAGGACATCAAGGGTATGCAGAAGTTTGCAGATGAACACTTCGGAGAACTAGGCGGATAGCACAGCAGTATCTGTTCTATTACTATAGAAGCATGCAGTGAAGATATTTTCACATTTTAATTCATAGTGCTATGTTGACAATGCATAAGGGGCTGAGTAAAATTATAGTTATGAGAGGTTAGCACTCTTGAATATTGAGTGCTAACAATACGAATAAAGCGTATAACGTATAATCAGGAGGTTACAAATGAGTATAGGAATAAAGCCACTAGGCGCAAGAGTTGTTATTAAGCGTAGCGAAGCACTTGAGAAGACTGAAGGCGGTCTGATACTTTCGGCAAGTGCAAAGGAGAAGCCACAGGAGGCTGAGGTTCTCGCAGTAGGTCCAGGAACTGAGGACGAAGAAGATGGAAGTAAGGTTGGAGATAAGGTTATATTCTCGAAGTACGGCGGTACAGAGCTCAAGTATGGTGGCGAAGATTATATCATCATGAGCCAGAGAGATATCTTGGCAGTTATCGAGTAATTGCTTAGCCTCTATATAAGTATAGCGAGTGCTATTAGGAGAGGCAGATATACATAATAGCTGTAGAGTCAGTAGTTTAAATATAATCACGCACTGTGATTGGTGCATATATAGGAGGAAGCTAAAATGGCAAAGGATTTTACATTATGGAGAGGAGTCTGAAGAAAGCCCTCGCAGGCGGTAGACAAGCTTGCAGATACAGTTAAGATACACTGGACCTAAGGGCAGAAATGTTCTCATCGAGAGATCATACGGATCACCACTTATCACTAACGACGGTGTTTCAATCGCTAAGGAGATCGGAGCTCGGAAGACCAGGTTGAGAACATGGGAGCTCAGCTAGCTAAAGGAAGTTGCTAACAAGACTAACGATGTAGCAGGTGACGGAACTACTACAGCCACTACTTCCACAGGCTATCGTCTGCGAAGGATTTAAGAACGTAACTGCCGGAGCCAATCCAATGGTTCTCAAGAAGGAATCAGCGGTGCTGTAGAGGTTGCAGTTGAGCACCTGCAAGAATAGCGCAGTTAAGGTAGATGACAAGGAGAGCGTAGCTCAGGTCGCATTTGCTATCTGCTGGAGATAGAGAGTTGGTGAGCTAATCTCCGAGGCTATGGAGAAGGTAGGAACTGATGGCGTAATCACAGTTGAGGAGTCGAGAGTCACGGAACTACACTAGACGTGGTAGAGGGTATGCAGTTCGATAGAGGATATCTATCACCATACATGGCAGCTAATTCTGAGAAGATGGAAGCAGTTCTCGATAATCCATACATCCTTCTTACAGACAAGAAGATTTCCAACATTCAGGACCTCCGTACCAGCTTCTTGAGGACTATCATGAAGTCAGGCAAGAAAGCTGCTCATCGTTGCAGATGACGTAGATGGTGAGGCCCTGCAACACTAGTAGTTAACAAGCTAAGAGGAACACTCGATGTAGTAGCTGTAAAGGCACCTGGATTTGGTGACAGAAGAAAGGCTATGATGGAGGATATCGCTATCCTCACAGGTGGTACTGTAATCAGCGAAGAGCCAGGATATGAGCTCAAAGGAAGCTACAGTGGATATGCTGGGTAAGGCTGGAACTGTTAAGTTAACAAGGATCTCACAGTAATTGTTAACGGTGCTGGAGATAAGTCTGAAATCGAAGAGAGAGTGGAGAAGATCAAGGGAGAGATTGAGGACTCAACTTGACTTCGATAGAGAGAAGCTGCAGGGAGAGACTTGCTAAGCTAGTCGGCGGAGTTGCAGTTATCAATGCTGGAGCTGCTACAGAGACAGAGCTCAAGGATAAGAAGCTCAGACTCGAGGACGCTCCAAACGCTACTAGAGCTGCAGTTGAAGAAGGCATCGTTGCAGGTGGTGGTACATCGCTTATCTCTGCAATCGACAAGGTATCTGAGTATGCTGAGGCCTTGACGGAGATAAGAGGACTGGTGCAAGAATCGTTGTTAGAGCACTGAGGAGCCAGTTAGACGATCGCTGAGAATGCTGATTTGGAAGGCAGCGAATCGTTGCTAGGGTTAAGAGTCCAAGAAGGGCATCGGCTTCAACGCCAAAGAACAGAGGAGTACGTGACATGATCGAAGCTGGTATCGTTGACCCAGTTAAGGTTACTAGATCTGCACTTCAGAACGCTTCGAGTGTCGCAGGTATGCTTCTCACTACTGAAGCTGGAATTTCAGAGATTAAGGAAGACTTGCCAGCTGCACCTGCAATGCCCTGCAGGCGGCGGAATGGGCATGATGTAATAGGCGAGGATATGGCAGCAAGAGCATCATCAAAGACGGATAGAGTAATAGCTGAACGCCTCATGGTCAGTCCCTCTTTAAGGATATGACGGTAGAAGACGTGGATAGCTGCTTTACATGCAGCGGTGCACTCTGCCTCTCGTTCAAGAAGGGGACATGATATTCACTGAAGAGGATGAACCAACAAAGCTTCACATCCTCCTCAGAGGGTGGAGTGAGGACTGGTTACGATTCCTTCGACGGCAACAGGAGAATTATCGAAACTTCACAGATACGGGAGAGTGTTCGGAGATATGCTGCTATTTTCTCGGCAAAGAGAAGTACGGTGTATTCGCTCAGGCTACTTGCGATACCATGTCATTGCGCTTCCGCGTGAGTTCATGTCTGGGACATGCGCGAGCGGATGTGACTATCACAATCATCTGATCAATAATATGCTGATGAGCTTTGCGAAGAAATGCCTACGCGCTAAATATGAGGCTCAGGATACTGTCTTGTCCGACTCTCCGCCAGAAGATAGCCAAGATGCTGCTAGTCTATAATGACAGGATATGAGCAAGCTCAATCAACATGACGAGAGAAGGGCTAGTTGAATTCCTGGGAGTGACTAGACCATCAGTTTCGCGAGAGCTATGAAGATGCAGGATGATGGTCTAATCGAGATAAAGGGACGCAAGATATGTCCTGACCCTGCAGAAATCGAGGCGCTCAACTGATAGTGCAAACATATGTGGGCATATAGTTAATGCAGATAAGATGCGATTAGCACAGATAAATGCATTAATTCAAAAATAAAATAAAAAGATGGAATTGTAAATATTAGTTACAGATTCCATCTTTTTTTAATGATATGCTTGTGCCATAAACTTAAAGCAAAACATTAATTAAAGCAAAAACAAATGACGTTATATAAGAGTTGAAAGGAGAAAACACATGGAAAAACTGTATGTTTTGTTATCAGTGCCAGGAGACAGCAAAGGGCACAGGATGTACTATGAGAGGAGTTTGCGTCAAAGCTTCCAGAGACAGCAGGACTACAGGATCTGCTCGTATACGTAACTAAGCGTGACTTTCTGAGTAACTACACAGCTAAGAGCTGAGGGCAAGGAAGTGAGCGAGCAGGTAAAACCACCTAGTGTCGCTCAACCTATTCACAACTATCACAAATGCTAACTTCGATGACGAAGCTATCACAGCTAAGATCGCTGAGACACTACATGGGCGAGCAGCACTAAACGCAGCTGACGATGCAAGCAGCCCAGAGGTCAAAAGTGGAACGGATAGGTGGTAGAGTTCGCTGCCAAGGCCGCAAGCCCAGAGGCTGGCGTTCTATCCACTGGAGAACGAGGATGTAAGCATCGCTAAGAGAGCTCATCACTCACGGACCAAAGGGACTTTCGCACAGCAAGCATGCAAAACGCTCTACTTAAGGACAACGTAGAGGTTGATACATTCATGCGAAGGCGCTCAGCACTTACACCAGACGATTCTCTATCAGTAGATGACCCAGTTGCACCCTACACCAGAGACAGGTAAGCACGGAGTGATGGAATGGCTTTCACTAGATGAGGCAACACATCTGCTTACGGAAACCCAGAGATCACCAAGGTAGATCTCGGTGTTAGAAAGAACCCAGGAATCCTGATGCAGGCATGACCCTAAGAGACCTCGAGATGCTTCAGAGCAGACAGAGGAACAGGCGTAGATGCATATACACATCTGAGATGCTCGCAGGACAGCACTACTCCCAGCATCCAAGAAGTACGAGCACTTCGCTGTAACTCACGAAATGCATGGTAGCTAGAAGGAAGAGTTCGAGACATTCAACGGACCTATCCTGATGACAACAAACTGCATCGTGCCACCAGCAGATAGCTACAAGGACAGAATATTTACAACAGGTGCAGCAGGATACCCAGGATGCAAGCACATCGACGGCAAGTACGGTGGAGATCTAGGACTTCCGAGATCATCGAGTTAGCTAAGAAGTGCCCAGCACCAACAGAAATCGAGACAGGAGAGATCGTAGGTGGATTTGCACACGAGCAGGTATTTGCACTAGCAGATGACAGTAGTTGAGGCAGTTAAGTCTGGAGCACCAAGAAGTTCTTCGTAATGGCTGGTCATGCGACGGCAGAATGAAGTCAAGAGACCATTACACAGAGTTTTGCAAAAGGTCTCACCCATGATATGCAGTAATCCTCACAGCAGGATGCGCTGTACAAGTCACAACAAGCCAGACCTGAGACATCGGTGGAATTCCACGCGCGTGCTCGACGCAGGACAGTGCAACGACTCATACTCACCAGCATCTTATCGCGCTCCAAGCTCAAGGAAGTTATTTGACCAGACGACGTTAACGAGCCACCAATCGCTTACAACATCGCTTTGGTAGCGAGCAGAAGGCTGTAATCGTCACTCTCGCACTTCTATACCTCGGTGTTAAGAACATCCACCCAGGACCAACATACCAGGATTCCTCTCGCCAAACGTTGCAAACGTACTTGTTGAGAACTTCGAATCGCAGGAATCTGGAACAGTAGACGACGATATCGAGCTATTCCTTGGAAAATAGGAGGTAACGATGAGTTTATTTCTAGGACCTATACATCAGTGGCTATGCTGACAAAAGATCATATTTCAGGAGGACCACAGACGCTCTGATCAGATGCCGGAAAGGCAGAGGGCTGGAGCGAGCTGACAGAGGAGCTGGCAATGAGTGTCACAGCTACGATAGACGTCCGCTTGAAGAGGCGGTCGACCCTGACAACATTCACGGCAGCCTCAGGCAAGAATTGCAGATGCAGAGGCAGATATGCGAAGCTAGTTCAGACTATCGCAGCAGCAAAACCCTGCAAGAGTAGAGGATCTAAAGCAGGCAGCTAGACGCTTCGGCGAGCTAAATGCGGGTGCCAGCTGGCACCAAGGCTGATGTAGCTTTCGGATACCTCAACAACACACTGCTCGACGGCATGCCTTGTGACAATGTAAATGAGATGATCGGCCAGACAGATCGACTCCATCACATGGAGACGCAACATGGATATTCACGCTCAGCACTGGGCTAATGAAGAGGATGAACTCTACTATGTGCTCAGAACAGAAATCGTAAAGGGAAATGTTCGAGCCTGCAGGTCTCAACATACTGAGGAGCCCTCAGGAAGGACATACGAGATTAGAGCGTAGTCTAAGGATACAAAAAGGGCACACAAGACTAGAGGTAGCCACAAATAGGGGATATACTAGATTAGAACTTAGTTTCTAAAAAGGGTATACGAGATTAGATAGTCACAAACAGAAAGTTAATGAACCAAAAATCATAACCGAAGCTAGTGATTACATAAAAATTAAATCATAGGGTTGTGGCTAGCGATTCGCTCTGGCCACGCTTTTTTTATTATATCGCTCCAAACCACTCACCGAAAACCACCCTATTGTGCTATAATTTTCAATTAATATCTTAACTTACAATTTGATTTTTCATATAAGAAAGAGAGAGTGCAAAATGGCAATCGTTCTAACAGAACCATCAAGAACATTTAGCGAGCACCTTCTAGTGCCTGGATATTCTAGCGCAGATGCTAGCCTGAGAATGTCGCTCGCGACCCGATTACTAAATTCAAGAAAGGCGAGGAGCCCTAAGATCAAGGCAAATATTCCACTTTGTTTCCGCAGTAATGCAGGCTGTTTCTGATGACGGGATGGCGGTCTGCATTAGCGAAGGAGGGTGAATTTCTTCATCTTCGGTTCTCAGTCAATCGAGAGCCAGGCGGCAATGGTCAAGAAGGTTAAGTCCCATAAGGCAGGCTTCGTACCGCGTGATACCAACGTAAAGCCTGACAGCACACTTGCCGACGTTCTCGCAATCAAAAAGAACTCTGGACACTGACAGTAGCGGTTACAGATGACGGTACAGGACACGGCAAGCTAGTCGGCCTCGTTAGCAAGCAAGGACTACAGAATTAGCAGACTCAGCACAGATACTAAGGTTTCTGAGTTTCATGACACCTCTCGAGAACATCGTGCACGGCAACGCTGGAATCACTCTATCCGAGGCTAACGACATCATCTGGGGAGAACAAGCAAACCAGCTGCCAATCGTGGACAAGGACGGATGCCCTAGTAGCATTTGTATTTAGAAAAGACTACGACTCTACAAGCAGAATCCAAACGAGCTACTCGACGACAACAAGAGCCTCATCGTAGGTGCAGGAATCAACACTCGTGACTACGAGGAGAGAATCCCAGCGCTCGTAGAGGCAGGCGTAGACGTGCTCACAATCGACTCATCAGAAGGATATTCTGAGTGGCAGGCTAGAACCCCTCAAGCGGGTTAGAGAGAAGCACGGCGACACAGTTAAAAATCGGTGCTGGTAACGTCGTAGATAAGGAAGGCTTTCGACTTCTAGCTAAGAGCAGGCGCAGACTTCATCAAGGTCGGAATCGGTGGCGGTTCCATCTGCATCACCAGAGAGCAGAAGGAATCGGACGCGGACAGGCATCTGCAGTGCTCGAGGTTGCAGCAGCAAGAGACGAGTGGTTCGAGAAGACAGGTGAGTACATTCCAATCTGCTCCGACGGCGGAATCGTGTACGACTACCACATGACGCTAGCACTGCTATGGGCGCGGACTTCATCATGCTAGAAGATACTTTGCAAGATTTGACGAGTCACCATCCGCTAAGGTTATGGTAAATGGCAACTACATGAAGGAATACTGGGGCGAAGGTTCTGCGAGAGCTCGTAACTGGCAGAGATACGACCTCGGCGAGCGATAGTAAAAGCTCAAGTTCGAGGAAGGCGTTGACCCTTATGTTCCATATGGCATCGCTGCACGACAACGTAAACCTCTCTAGACAAGGTTAAGTCGACAATGCAACTGCGGAGTTCTATCTATTCCAGAGCTACAGCAGAATGCGAAGCCTCACACTCGTATCGGCGACAAGCATCATCGAGGGTGGAGCGCACGACGTTGTACTCAAGGACAATAGCGTAGCAACAGTAAGACGTTAGGAGCGATAATGGCTAACAAGATATTAATTATTGATTTTGGCGGACAGTACAACCAGCTCATCGCCCGCAGGGTTCGTGAGCTCGGCGTGTACTGGAAGTCCATAATTTTGAAAAGCATAACAGTGGATAAGGTCAAGGAATTTGACCCATGCGGCATCATATTCACAGGCGGACCACAGTCCGCATACGGTGAGGGTGCACCAGCAATCGACAAAGGAGTGTTCGAGCTAGGGCTACCGATACTCGGCATCTGCTACGGCGCACAGCTGATGGCTCACGTGCTGGGCGGTAAGATTGGAACAGCTCCAACGAGCGAGTACGGTCGCACCGATACGGTAGTTGACTGCAAAGGAAGGCATCTTTGCAGGACTCAGCGACGAAACCGTAACATGGATGAGCCACACCGACTATATCAGCGAGGTTCCAGAAGGCTCAAGATTACAGCACATACAGAAAACTGCCCAGTCGCAGGTATGGAAGATAGGGTGAGGGGCTACTACGCAGTGCAGTTCCACCCAGAGGTAAACCATACAGCAGAGGGCACAGAGCTGCTCAGCAACTTCATACTAGGAGTGTGTAAGTGCGAGCAGGACTGGAAGATGGATTCCTTCGCTGAGAAGGAAATCGCGAGATCCGCGAGAAGGTTGGAGATGGCAAAGGTGCTACTTGCGCCTCTGGCGGCGTTGATTCCAGCGTAGTTGCGGCACTTCTGGCAAAGGCAATCGGCAAAGCAGCTGACCTGCGTGTTCGTGGACCACGGACTACCCTGTAAGGACGAGGGCGACCAGGTTGAAGAGATATTTGGCAGCAAGGGTGAGTACGATCTCAACTTCGTGCGTGTAAATGCTCAGAGAGATACTACGCAAAGCTCGCTGGCGTGACAGACCCAGAGACGAAGCGCAAGATTATCGGTGAGGAATTCATCAGAGTGTTCGAAGAGGAAGCCAAGAAGATCGGCGCAGTTGACTTCCTGGCGCAGGGAACGATATACGCAGATATCATCGAGAGCGGTCTCGGCAAATCGGCAGTTATTAAGTCGCACCACAATGTGGGCGGACTGCCAGACCACGTTGATTTTAAGGAAATCATCGAGTCACCCGCATGCTGTTCAAGGACGAAGTGCGAGCACTAGAAGAGAGCTCGACCCCAGACTATCTGGTTGACCGCCAGCCATTCCCAGGACCGAGCCCGGCATCAGAATCATCGGCGAAGTTACAGCTGAGAAGGTTAAGATAGTGCAGGAAGCTGATGCACTCACCGCGAAGAGATAGCAAAGGCGTAGCCTGAAGGCTCAATCAGCCAGTATTTCGCAGCTCTAACTAATATGAGATCAGTCGGCGTAATGGGTGACTTCCGTACGTATGACTACGCGGTTGCAATCCGTGCGGTCGAGACAGTTGACTTCATGACAGCGGAGGCGGTGGAAATCCCATGGTCAGTGCTGCAGAAGGTGATGAATAGAATAATAAATGAGGTGATCACGTGAATAGGGTGTTCTACGATCTCGACTCTAAGCCACCGGGAACGGTGGAGTTTGAATGATGGACACATTAGAAGACCCGCCTCGCATGAGGGCAGGTCTTTTGATGTGAAACTCTCAGCCAGATTTCCAAGAGCTGAGCCGAAGGTGCAGCGATTGAAGAAACTCTAGGCGCGGGTGGAGTTTGGGATAGTCCCTTTAGAGGGGTTAGACTTGATTGTATAGTCTTTCATCAAGACTGCCCATTGAAACAAGCACAACGTCGCGCAATTGAGTGGGTGCAGCCGACGGTGTATCTTGAGGTCAATGTAGTTCTCTGTCATGATTTTCCAAGAGTGACAGTGATAGTAGATTAATTCGTTGCACTATAAAAAGTATTGAAATTAAAGAAAAATACATTTATATATATAATTAAATTTGATTGAAACATTTATTACAATGTAATGTTGAACATTTGTAAATAAATTTTACTATATGCAAGTATTTCATAGTAAGAATAATGTAGTACATTAAAATTTTATATGTTTTGAAAATAAATATAAAAGTTGTATGGGTTATTCTATTTGTGATATTATTATCTTAGATATGTAAGAATAATTTTAGTACACGCTGATTTGTTAATGTTTGTTATAGCGTGTGGTTGGATTTTTACTTGTGTTTGCGTGTATTGACCAATATGTGAGAGAGTATTTATCTTCATATTTTCCTTATTCCCATTCATAGAACATCTTATGTCACACTAGTGAGCTGCACACGCATTTTAATTAGAAATGATAGATTCTAAGTTTGATTATGAAAATAGAAGTTAGACGTGATTTAGCAAAAAGCTCTTCATGTTGATTTAATATTAATTATCAGCGTTATTTAAAAATAGTGTTGATACATACTCATGAGCTTTCACCTTTATGTAGGACTAGGGAGATTAATGCATCAACAGGAGATTTAAAATTTATCCACTAGTTGATTTATTATGGGAAAGACATCCATATGGAAAGCAAACTCTATTTCTCCAAATATATCACATGCATTTCAACACTCATATATATTCTAATGCAGAAATTCATAGAAATAAAAATGCGTAATTAATATTGATTTAGAAGATTTCTTTGCCTCATTCACTTTGGTAGGGTTAGTTTTTGAAAAATAAATATTTTCTGTTGGTAAGAAGCTGCATTTGCTATTGCAACATTGTGTTATAAAGAAGACTCACAAGGATCACCTAGCTTCACCAATAATTACAAATCTTATTTGTAACATTTTAGATTATAGATTTATAAAAATAGCGAAAAATATAGACTTGATTATACAAGATATGTTGATGATTTAACATTCTCAACCAATTCAAAACTATTTTTGAAAAATATGAGTTGTTTTCTTGAAATAACTAGAAATTGGAAAAGGTGGATTTAAGATTAATGACAAGAGTTATTTATAAAAATTCACGTCAAGAAGTTACAGGATTGATTGAAAACAAAAAGATTGCAGTTGTTGAGAATATTATAAACTCACTAGAGCTATGGCAACAAGTTTATATAGAGACAATGTCTCTTTTTCGTCGAGTCTAGAGAAGGTAAAAATAGCGGAGTTGAAGGTAGATTTGCATTTATTAATCAAATTGATAAATGCAACAGGAAAGCTGGATTAATTACAAGTGATTTTTACATCACGTGAAAAACAATTTACCTGATTTTCTTTTCACAAATATTTCTTTTTGCTCCTAAGAAACCGGTTATAATTACTGAAGGTCAAGACTGATATATAGGTATATAAAAGTTGCACTGAAAGCTAACTCATAAGAGATATCCGAATCTAATAAACGTTAAATAAATCTGGAGATTGCAGTATCATATTTATAATAAGACGAAGCAAACTTGTCATTTGTTTAAGAGCTCTAGGATGGTGGAGATGCTTGTAAATCATATATATTAAATTACGTAAAAACAATTGTGCGGGTTGAATGGTTTAAGAAGTTTACAGGAAGAGAAGCTGATTACCTGTTATTATGATTCTGATAACGAAAGAAGGTTCTGATGCACCATTAACGAAAATTATTCCTACTATTTATGGTAATTCGGGTAATTTTTATAAAAAGATAAAAATGTCATAAAAGATGAACTTAAATAAAATCGAAGTATTAATATAAAGGACAATCTTTATTTGGCAACTATACCCAAAAATGATAAAATGGATATTGAGATAGAAGATTTATTGAGGAAAATTATCTGAGTACAATTAAAATTAAAGAGAGAACCTATCATAAAGGGTTTGAAAAAGCTGATGGCTGGAATAAAGAGAAGCATTTTCAAAGAATGCTTTGTCTCATGTCATGTTTTTAAAATTATAGAAATATAAATTTTGACATTTAGGCCATTTATAGATGAAATACAAAGAATCGTATCAGAGAATAATAAAATCGAGTTATAAGATAAAAACGGATGTAACAAGTACCAATATGAAACCAAAAGAACTACTCGAACCACTATATCTGCCTATTTAGCGATAACATAGCACGATTTATAACGTTTAGAAGTCTTTTGCATATCGATACAATATTTTGACCGACAGTATTAGAGTATCAAGTATTCTTTAATAGCTTGTTAAAAACTTGTTGTAACTTTGTAACAAAAATTCAAAAACAGCAGTGCAGGAAGGTAAACAGATATAGAATCGTATTTCTAGCCACACTCATCATTAAATGTCTATTTTACCATTATACGATGTATGAAACAAATAATGGTATCTTTCATTAGCAAGTATATTGCGATTCCACAGTGTGCAAAACTAGTATAATGTTTAAATCAAATTGATATATAGTACAAGAGATAGCTATCCCATAATGGTTTAGCTTCTCTGGAATATGTAAGCAAATTCTAATATATTGACCTAAAAGACTTATCCCTTACAAACATGCAGGATGCATTTACAAAATCTACCACAGAAGGTTGAAATTACAGAAAAAGTTTTGTTCTCTTTCTATATATAATTTTATAAGGTTTTTATTAGGATTTAGTTTTAGTTTTTCTTCAAATTTCGCACCATACTTTTTCAGTAAACATAATAAAAGTTTATCTTTCTTTCATTATTTCATAATTATTAAAAACATTCACTAACTTCAGCATCTGTAATTCTATAACACTTGGTTTGAAATGATAAATTACCTGAAGTAATAAAACCAGATGCATATTTATGATATAGAAAAAGCAGATAATATTTGAAAATTTTTGTTTTGTTACCTCCGAAGTAGTAATAATTGTTGTTGTTTAATTGTGTTCAAAAGTGGTAGAATGTATATATAGAGCTTAACTGCATTTACCATAGGAAGATATTGAATGGATTTGAGGTGAAATGAACATATATTAGTGCTTTATAGCGTAAAAGAATAAGTTTAACTTTTGATAATGAACAGTAAATATCAGATGCTTTGGAAATAAAATCATATTTATTATTTACATGATAAGTAGTAAGAAAGACGTGTACTAAATGAACAGGACAAGTTATTTTGATTATATAGAATATATAGAAGAAAAATTACATATATTGGCGTTTAGAATAGAAAACAGAAATAAACTAAACCTTTTAGAACTTAATATCCACTTGAGAATTTTGTATTTTTGTGCAACATTATTTTTAATTTGGAATTAGAAAAATTTGAATTACTCACATCAAAAATATAGATGGTATAGATTTAATAGATCATAAAATAAAGTTATTGTACAAGTCTCTTCAACCTGTACAAAAAGCAAAATTGAAGATTCTCTAAGTAAAAATATACACTAAATTTATAGGTTATAACTACAAGTTTTTATCTATTTCTAAGAATGCATCTACTTCTCTAAAAACAAATACTTATCAAAATCCACATAATATTAAATTTGACTCCCCAAAATGATATATGGGATATTGTTGCTTCTTAACAAAATTTTAAATCAACAAGTTCATGAGCAGAGAAAAGTTTATGAATTTATAAAAAGATGAATTAGGACAAGATGTTGATTACGCGAGAATTGAGTCAAACCTAGCTAAAGTTATTAATATTTTAGCAGAACAGATGCGTTATATTGATGTTGATTCTCCAGAAATCAACTCTTTTGCTATAGAGAGAGAAAATTTTATTTAATGATTTAGAAGATGCTAAAGATATAATTGACGATTATAAAAATCTTTTACCATAGACTTGATGAAATATACAGTGAGTTTGATATAGAAGGTAAAAATAAGAGCTTTCTCTGTTTTACAAGAAATTAGAAGACAGTATTCCAGAATTGAGTGGATTAAATAATACGCCTGCAGATATTTTTCTATATAATAATTGATTGTATTATGAAGATAATAATTGAAAGTAGTAATTATAAAAAATTCCGAAGGAAGAATTACAAATGTGTGTGGATATTCTGGTTGTAGATGCTTTTTATTAGGTGTAAAATATTTAAGAATCCGGAGGGATATAATCATGTTATTACCAGATAATACTCATCCCAAACTAAGTATTTATTATAATGGTTCTATTATTTTAGCAGAACTTGAAAAATATCCGAACAAAAAGCTTTTAGAATTATATTTTAATGTAAAAAAAGTCACATGATATGTCGTTTTTCGGTGTTCGTATTGAGTTTAGATTGGTTGTATTTAATACAATCAGCTCAAATAAATGAGAAAAGGGTTAGTGAGCAAAATGTTTATAGAAAAATTGAAAATTTTCAACTAAATTCGAAACAATTCGAGGGGATGAATTTTCATACGGGCATGAATTTGATAATCGATAACACACCTTTAACAGATGATTTAAAATTAACAGGAAATAATGTTGGTAAAAACAACAGTCTTAAAATTAATTTAATTTTGTCTAGGTGGAGAAGGTAAGGATATTTATACTGATGAAGAAAATAAAAATAAAATATATGAAGATGTTAAAAACTTTCTAATAAAGTCAGGAAGTGTTAATAACGTTAACCCTTGACAGATGGGTTCAATGTAAACAAAAAGATAAATTAGTCATTGAACGTAATTTTGTCAGGGAAAAATGCTATAAGGAAAATAAATGGTGCATCGATATTAAAAAAAGATTTTAAAAATGCACTGTTAGCAAAAATATTTTCCCAGAACATAAAAATGAAAAACCTTCTTTTAAAACAAATAATATCTCATAATATTAGATATAAAGACAATAGTATTAATAAGACATTAAAAATCATTGGATTCCTATACTACTGATGTAGAATACGAAACTCTATATTTGTATCTCTTTGGGATGTCCATTTGATAGTGGGGCTAAAAACAAGCACTTACTAATAAGATAAAAGCAGAGAATGCCTATAAAGAAAAGAATTGAAAAACAGAAAAAGAAATTCTACGAGGTAGCATTGGCTATCATTGAAGATGAAATAGTTGATTTAAATATCATTGTTGAATATAAATGAGAATTTTGAAGAAGATTTAAATAGACTAAATGAAATAAAATATAAAAATAAATAGAATTAAGTTCATTTATTACTAAACTAGAAATAAGAAAGGATATAATCGTTGAAGCTAAAAAATGAAATGAAAAAAAGATGCGTCTTCAGTTGACTTAGATCAATTAAAAATTGTTGTATAGTGAGTCAAAAGAATATATCCTAGTTTGCATAAAAACATTTGAAGATTTAGTTGCATATCACAATAAAATGATAGTAGAAAAATTTCATTTTATAACAAAAGAGTTACCTTCATTAGTTTATAAAATTGAAAATGAAAATGAAAACTTTAAGAGCTTTGTTAAGAGAAGAAAAATTGTCATTAAAAATTTCTAAAAGTGATTCTTTTAATGATTTAGAGAATATTATATCTGAAATAAATGAAAAATACAGATTAAAAGGTGAATATGAAAACATTATATCTGAAATAAATGAAGTAGATCTAAATCTTGAAAAATAGAAAACGAACTTGAAAAACATCGATCAATATTTATATTCGCTCTACTTTTTCAAGAAAAACTTAAAAAGCCAAATAAGGAAATTTAATAGATATCGGAAGTATCGTATGAGCTGTATGGAGAAAAATATGCTTTGGCATATGATATCACTAATAATAGAAAAACGAAATAAGCCTATATATAAATTTAGTACATTTTAATTCAAATATGAGTTCAGGTAAAAAGCAAGGAGAAATTTTATGTTTTGATTTAGCTTATATAATGTTTGCAGATGAAGAAGGAATAGCATGCTTGCATTTTTTTATTAAATGATAAAAAGAATTGATGCATGATAATCAATTATTAAAAGTTGCTGATTTTGTTATGGAGAAAGATATTCAATTAGTAATTTCAATATTGAAAAGATAAATTACCTGATGAATTATTAAGTAAGGCAAACGTTGTTGTGGAATTATCACAAGAGGATAAATTATTTAGAATTAAATAATGGTATAAAAAGAGCAAAGTAATCTTTCCTCTTTATAGTATAGAAACATTACAACACTGTAAAAGTACAACTTACCGAATAGCATGGTTGAATTTCTAAAGGAGATAAACTCAAGATAAAAATTTATCAATGACAAGTATTGTAAGTTTATTCGCTTTTACCCTTTATCTCGATACGGTAGAAACTAAATGGAGAAGAAAAATACTGTCATTGGTCGCGGAAGTTGATATCATAGCGTTGTTAATATCGTTTGGCAAACCTGATAAACAACTGATTTGTGCAATAGATAAGGAACACAATACTTTACGCCCCCTGCATCTTTGGGAGGAGTTTTATATGAATATGGGAAAAATTGTTTTGGTATGCTTGAACGGAGAATATGAATAAAAACTCAATTAATTTAAATACACATATATAAAAATGATAAAGACACTATTCTGATATTTCCAAAAATGCAACCACGGAGACCAACAATGACCACCACAACCCAAGAAAATACTGAACTAACTATCACCGCAGACAACCCACTTCAACGGACACAAGGTTTAATATAGAACAATCTAAACCTAGGTGACAACTACGAACCTATAGATGCACATTATGTAACTTCTGGATACGAGTTGATCAGGAAGGAAAAAGAAATAAAAGGTGAGCAACGCATATCTAATCAAACGCTTCCTCGTCTTGCTATGCAGATTTTTGAAAGACAGCTCGTAGCATTGTCAACGGGAAGACAAGAAGAGTTTCCTATCTGCAAGTATAGTCCTGGGCAGGCATTTATTAGGGCATTTTTCAAGTGTAGAAGAATATCGGATTACAAGAAATCAGTTGAGTATTTAATCTACAGACGAGAGGTGGTCCACAGTTTGTAATTTATTCATGGAACATGTTTTCAACATTGAACTTTGTTCAGGAGTGTGTAAAGAGATTTGGAAAGCAAGGCGAGAAGTTTGTCCTAATATATAGGATAAAACTGAAAAAGAAAAAGGACGATAAAGTTGAAAAATAATCATTGATGACAAGAAAAGACTTTGATTGAGTGTAAAATCCCATACTCCAAACTTCTACTCGAATCCAAAAACCTCATCTTCAGAGGCGCCCCAGGCACTGGTAAAATCATATCTTGCCAAGCGCATGCCGCCGACATAATAAGTAATGGATACACAGATACAATGCAATGATCTAACAGAAGAGCAGAGAAGACAAGTAGAGTTTGTTCAGTTCCACCCAATCTACGATTATTCGGATTTTGTTGATGGGCTAAGACCTAAAATGAATGAAGATGGAAGCATGATTCGGAACTACATAGACGGTATATTTAAAAAGCTTTGTAGATAGAGCAAGACGAAACTTCGAGGATTCTCAGAAGCCTATAGATGTAAGTGAGAAAGAAATATCTACTTACACCGCACTTGAGGAAATTTTTCGCAGATATTGAGTTCGGAGAAGAAGAATTTAAAAACTATAAAAGGCAACAAGTTTACTATCACCAATATGGATGATAAGCATATTCTACCTTGGCAATACCCGGCAACGAGACAGTAAACAAACTGAGCTTGAATATTGATGAATTGCGAAAGATGCTCGAGTCAGGACTCGACTTCGATAAAGTAAGCGATATCACGAAGTTCTTTGGTAAGCAGTTCGGTACACGAGAATTATTCATACGATTTTGCTTTGTTTAAAGCCATCAAAGAAGCTGGGAAGACTAACCAAAAAGGCAAAAGGTAGAAGCAGAGCCTTTAAAGAAGTACATCTTCATCATCGATGAGATTAACCTGCGAGAGATTTCAAAAATCCTCGGCGAGCTATTCTTTGCGATAGATCCAGGATACCGTGGACAGGCTGGGAAGTCGCAACACAGTACTCAAATATGCACGACAATCCAGATGATAAGTTCTACATCCCTGAAAACGTATATATCATAGGCGCTATGAATGATATCGACAGGTCCGTAGATAGCTTTGATTTTGCAATGCGTGAAGATTTAGATTTGTTGAGGTGAGAGCTGAATCTACACAGGATATGCTCTGATACAATATCCGATGAAGATATTAAGAATGAGGCGATTACAAGGATGGATAGACTAAATGCTGAGATTCTCAAAGCTGAGGGTCTAAACGAGAACTATCAGATTGGTGCTTCGTATTTCCTTAAGCTAAAGTATCTGGATTTCGATGAGTTTTTGGACTGACTACCTTGAGCCACTACTGCAAGAATATGTGCGTGGGCTCTATGACGAAAAGGGCATCATGAAGAGGTTTGCTAGAGCATATGGATATGCTGCCCTAGATGAAGGTGCTACAGATGAAGCAGCTCAAAATTAAGGATAATCAATACCTGCCAAAAGAGGATTTTTATCGAGTAAAATCCATAGTGTCGCACGTTTCCGACAAGACGTTAGAACAGCTAGAGCGAGAGGGTGTATTCGTATTTCCTGAGATTATCAAGGATGCGGAAGACATAACCAGGGATCAGATGATTCTACAAAGCTGTAACGATATGTATTGCTCTGAAATGTCATGGGCTTTCTCGATCGGGCGATGAACGCCTAGTAATCGAATCCAGATTTAGCCGTGGCGATAATGACTATTTCTTCCAGTACCTATTAGAAAAAGGTGCTGGATTTTCCCTAATTTTATAAATCTTGACACTAATGCTAATCAGGAGGAGCGGATGTTTAATCTGTTTTCTATTTCTATTCCGCATTATCTCAAAGTCGCTGCTAGAAAAGGCGCTTTCCAAGACATATATCAACAATAAATATAACGATGGCAACGTAAGAGGAACGATGATCTAGCAAGGCATATCAAGAGGAATATTCCCTTTGTAGGGTGATATCGCTATAACCAGAGGGAATACTCATTTGACAATTATCTCATGGAACTAATAAGGCATACCATTGAGCACATCAAGAGTAAATCATGCGGCTACAATCTTCTTAACAAAGTAAAGGACGAGGTAAAGCTCGTTATAGACGCCACTCCTAAATACAGGGCGACAGATAGGAGGCGAGTTCTCGAATCAAATAGGAAAAACACCATTGGCCATGCGTACTATCACGAATATAGGGATCTGCAGAGGCTCTGTATTAATCCTTCAAAATCAGAAGCACAAGTTCGGTGACGGACACCGAAAAGTTTACGGCATACTGTTCGATGGTGCGTGGCTATGGGAGGAATACATTAATTCCCTTATCGGCGATATGTTCTATCATCCAATGAATAAGTCTGGCACTGGCGCACAGAGGCTATTTGACGGTGGTATTGGTTTGATATATCCAGATTTCATAGGAAGGAATCCAGCTGATAGAGTCATTGCCGATGCTAAATACAAGCCAATTGAAAATATCGGGAACAAAGACTACCTACAGGTACTTGCCTATATGTTCAGGTTCGATTCTAAACGTGGATATTATCTATATCCTGACTCAACTGAATCTGGAAGCAAATGCCTAATGATGAATGAAGGTTCAACCTACGAAGGAAATGTGTCAGCTAGAAAAGATATCTGCATAACTAAGCTGGGACTGAGGGTTCCGAGTGAGGCAAAAGATTATAAAGAGTTTAAGAAGCAGATAGAGGTTAATGAGATAACCTTTAGGAAATCAATCGAGGAGACCATTTAACATTCACTAGCTGATTTTTGGCAATAATTGTAATGAGATTCTATTGAAGAGAACGATTACTTGGGAACAGTGTAAGTTTGACTACGTATTTTATTTTGCTATACCTAACAACACTTTATCTCGTGCAGAACTTAATTACGAATATGGATCTGTAAAAAATATTCACTATGGCGATATCCTTATAAAGTATGGTGCTATTATTGACGTAAAAAGATTATGTCTCCGTTTGTTACAGGTAAAAGCAGTAAAAATTAAAGGAGATATTACTACAAGATTGAGATATTGTAATTGCTGATACTGCAGAGGATAAAACAACTGGGAAGGCTTGTGAAATATGCAATTCTCAGGGGGTTTAGGTTGTAGTTGATCTGCATACTATAGCATACAGACCGCGTATTAAAATGGCACTAGGTTATCTGGGTTATTATTAAATTCGAGTGTGAAACTTTTTCTGTAAATTAGCCTTCTGTGGTAGATTATTGAATGTATCCTGCTAATTGCAAGGGATACGCCTTTAGTCAATATATTAAATTTGCTTACGCATGTCAAGAGAGCTCAAGCCAGTAGGCTGGCTTCTCTTGAGTTATATAGGTTAATTTGTTTCTGGCATTCTGCCTGGGTACATTATGCAAAATTCACCATATACCTTTGCCCAATCCCTTATCGGAAGATACCATTTTTCGTTGCCTGCATCGTAGATAAGTATAGAGCTTTTTAGTAATGCTGTATCGCTTGGAAATACGCTTCTTTGTCTGTTTAGCTTTCTTGTATGTAATGTTTAGACTTTCAATTGCATTTGTGGTGTATATTACTTTACGTACATCTTGCGAGAACTTAAATATTGACGTTACAGCATCCCAGTTATCTTCCCAGCGTTTCATAGAATTAGGATACTTACTATTCCATTTTTCAGTTACTTCCTGCATGTTCTAATATGCTGTTTTCTCATCTGGTGCATGGTAGATGGTTTTTAAGTCACTTGCAAACGATTTCATATCTTTGTAGTTTACATATTTAAGTGTATTCCTTACCATATGCACAATGCACCTTTGGTATTCTGCTTTTGGATACGCTGCAGATATCGCTTCTTTTATCCCTGCTAATCCATCTGCGCAAATGACCATAATATCTTCCACTCCGCGGTTCTTTAATTCATTCAGAACACCAAGCCAGTATTTGCTGCTCTCATTTTCACCTATCTGCAGAGATATTACTTCCTTCTTCCCATCTGCATTTATTCCCAGCATTACATATGCTGCAAGCTTCTTAATTACATGGTCTTCGCGCACGGAGAAAAGTGAACAGCATCTATGAAGACTATTGGATATACGCTATCTAGGGGTCTCTTTTGCCAGTCATCTATTTCTTGCAATATCTTGTCTGTAACATTGGAGATGAATCTTTCACTACAATCAAAACCATAGATATCTTCTATCTGCTCAGAGATTTGCCTTTGTTGTAAGACCTCTTGCATACATGGAGATTATCTTCTGATCTATTTCCGAGATATCCTTTGTCTCTTCTGCACAACCTGTGGCTCATCAGTTATTGGCTCGTTGACCTTAGTAAATTGATTCTTGCTAGTAGCAAAAAGAAATCTATTTCTCATGTGTTCAAAGTTTCAAGTCCTCTACCTAGTCGTGAGATGTCAAGAAAGTGCAGTCTCTAAACACCCAAAATTGATTTAAGCCGCTTAGGTTTCGTCGAGCAACATCCTTATATATTCTGCGGAGGAAGCTCGCTCGGATTAGACGTATATATTCGTTCCGTATTGTAATAGGTGAATACATATTTGAAGATCCAGGACTTTACTTCTGACAACTTCATTCTGTATGTAGGATACGATATAGGAGTTCTTTCTTCAAAGTAGCGAAGAAGCCTCCATTTTGGCATTGTCATAACAGCGATCAATGCCACTCAGACTTTGTTGCAGGTTATTTGCTGCAAGTATAACTCTGAACCGTCGCTTGTACATTGGTTGCCTCTCGTTCGAATGTAGGGTCACATCCCATGGATTAGGCATCTAATCCGTGCAGCTTCAGAATGTCTATACATAATTATTTCTTCATGTTATCACGCATGATGAGCGATAGGATCTCCCTTAAAGCAGTCGATAATCGGTGAAATGTACAGCTCCCATCGATGCATTGGATCGAGATATATCTGTAAGTAGCTTGGTATATGGCTTATCTGAGGATAAGTCCTGTCTGATCAGGTTTTCCTTATCCTGAATCTCGGTTGTAGCTTTGGTCGCATCCTCGATCTACGCTTTCGTTCACGGATTAGTCCCATTTTCAGCATGATCCGACTGAGCTTGCATACCTACCTTTGCCCTCTTGCGCAAGAGACATATGCACAGGGAACTCCATAGTTGTCATTGAATACAGACTCATCAATGATGGACTTTATAGCTGCCGAAAGAACCGCATCCTTATCAGGCTTACCAAGATTCTTAAGATACCTGGAGTAGCCTGACCAACTCACTTCCAGTAAATGACACATAGATTTTGCAGGCAATATGCCTTCTCTGGAGTGTACGAATTCATGGCGATGATGCGCTTTTGCTTCTTTCGGTTTTGCGAAAAACCGAGGGCATCCTTGAGTATCTCATTTGCTCGCTTGGTTTCACGCAGTTCGGCTTTTAAGCTCCTGTATCCGACTCTCTTCTCTCGTCGAAAGGTTTGTGTTTTGAAACCACTGCCTACAAAATATGAGGCACTTTATGCTTTCGGATATATCTCAATCAGTAAGTGTGCAGTATGGAATGCCAAGCTGCTCTGCAACCTTTCTTATACCAATCTAGTCTGAAAGTTCGAGAGCTTCATTCTTGAATGAATTGTCGTATTGAGGTGCGTTGTATATATAAAATACATCTAACTTAATTGGATTATGAATATTTATATGATAAATTTACAATATAAGTTAATGATTTACAGTGTCTGTTGGATGAAATAATGTAGCATTGATTAATATTAAATACTACTATAAGCATGTTATTAATAAGTAACTAAATTTTGACATTTAAGAAGTAGATTTAAAAGAAATTACAAAAGAAAAGAAAAATTCAATGCAATTTGAATGTTTAATTAAACTTGAATGAAGATTATCGGTCATTAAGTTTGAATAAATGGAGTAAAATGAAGTTTATAGCTCATGTAAATAGTGAGAATAGAGTACATCTTGCGAGCAACATTCAAGAAATGTTGCTAATTATGCGAAGGAATGCTTAAAGACCGTCGATCTTGAGAATACAGGGTACCTTGCAGGATTGCTCCATGATTGTGGAAATTCACAGAGGAATTTTCTGAATATATTAAAAAGTGCAAAAAGGAGAATCTGTACGAAAAGGGAAGTTATACATTCTTTTTGCTATGTATACTATATACTCAAGAAATTCCATTCAAAACAATAAACCAACGGCATGTAATAATCTGAGTGCAGAGTTGGTGGCTTATGCTATAGGCAGTCACCATAAAATGTTTGATATTGTAGATATAGATGATAAGAAAAATGGATTTGACCATAGGACTGGATCATCAACCTCAGTATGAAGAGGCGTCAATAAAAACTTTAATTCTAGTTGTGCGTCTGACGATGAGGTAGATAAGCTTTTTCCAATCTGCAAGTTCTGAGCTTAATGAGATCTATAGAAAAATAAGAGATGTGCAGAAGTTAGTAATGAAGAATTAATGTTCTATATAGGTTTTTCTTGCAAGGTTGATATTGTCTTCAATCGTTGAAGGGATAGACGAGATACTGCTGAATTTTATGAACGGTGATAAGTTTAGGGGAATGAATAGTTTTCCATCTCAAAAATTGGCAAGCAATGATTAAGTCAATAGAATCTTTCCTTGATGACAAGGATTCAGACACTAAAATTGGTAAAGCCAGAATGAAGTTATCGGAGTTGTGTTACGAAGCTGGTTCTGAAATATACAAGCGGGATATATCAGCTAAACCTGCCTACAGGTGCGGGTAAAAACTTTATCAGGTATGAGATTTGCATTAGCAAACGTAATAAAATTAGATAAAAGAGAATTTTCTATATTGCTCCATTAATTAGCATCCCGATCAAAATAGCGAGGAAATAAGGAGAGCGGTTGGAAAGGAATTTGGGAAAGAGGTATTAGTTCACCATTCTAACCTTGTTAATTTCGGAGAAGAAAAGTATGACGAGCTAGACATGAACGACTTGTTGGCAGAAACTTGGGATGCGCCAATAATAGTAACCACCCTAGTTCAGTTTTTGAATACGCTTTTGATGGTGAGATTATCTTGTGTAAGAAGATTTAAATCACTCTGCAATAGTGTAATCATAATTGATGAGGTTCAGACAGTACCCAAAAGAATGCTCACATTGTTTAACCTGGCTTTTAAACTTTTTATCGGAAATATGTAGTGCAACGATTTTGCTGCTCTGCAACACAACCATGTTTACAGAAGGTGGTCATGCTGCGCATATTAAATATGAAAAATAATTCCATCGGATACTGAACAAAGGTTAAAGGACGTGTTCAAGCGCACAAACATAGTCGACAAAGGGAATTGTAAATTCAGTGAAATAAATAAGTTAATATGTGAACTTACAGCCAATAATAAAAAGTCTGCGTTTGTAGTCTGCAATAAGAAAAGTGAAGCGCAACAATTAACCTTAGCCTGCAAGGAATCTCTGGTGTTATCACCTTTTCATTTATCATCTGCAATGTGCATGGCACATAGGGTTAAAGTAATCGGTGAAATGAAAAAGTGCTTTTAGAAAAAGGTCAGCATATTGTGTGCATATCAACTCAGGTGATTGAATCTGGTGTTGACATGTCATTTGATTCGGTTGTTAGATTTCAAGCAGGAATGGACAACATTGTTCAAGCAGCGGAAGGTGTAACAGAAATGGAGAGAGTACTGCTCCCAAAGATGTATATGTAGTTAATTGTACTGATGAGAACCTGATTGCCTTGAAGAAATAGAACAAGCAAAAAGGGCAACACAAGAGCTGTTTGATGATTACGAAAAATAAGAGTAAATATGGAAAATGATTTGGCATCTGATTGCTCTATAAATTTTTTTATGAGAGGCTTTTCAGTGATGTCTATATGCGTAAAAATAAGATGGATTATTACGTTAAAAAGTTAAACAAAAAGCCTCTTTGAATTGCTGTCGATGGGGTTTGGTCACGGTAAAAAATAAATATGCATTAAGGCAAGCGTTTGCGACCGCAGGAAAAGCGTTTTGAAGTTATTGATAGATGAAACTTTGTCGGTGATTGTACCATATGGAGAAGGAAGAAAAATAATTGCCGAACTATACGGTAGCAAATCACAATTTGACTATGAATATAAAAATCATTGGTAAATGAGGCAAAGAGCTATACGGTTTCGCTATTTAAATATCAGTTTGATAGATTGTATAATAGTAAAGCGATATATGAAATAGTAAATAGTGGTATATATGCTAGATATTACGATGATACGTTAGGAGTATACGAAAAACGGAGGTGATGCAGAATGCGATATCCTAATATTGTAGAGTTTGAGGTGTATGGAGACTATAGTGTTGTTTTCCGACCCCATATGAGAGTCGGAGGAGAAAAAGTGTAGCTATCAAATTCCAACTTATGAAGCCATTAAAGGTATTTTATCCTCGGTATTGAAACCGACATTTATCTGGTATATAGACAAAGTGCGGGTAATGAATCAGATACAAACGGAGGTTAAGGGTATAAGACCTATAAAATACAATGGAGGAACGATCTATCATATTATACTTATCTGAAAAACTGCAGATATCAGGTACAAGCCCATTTTGAATGGAATGAGAATAGACCTGAATTAAATAAGGACAGGAATGAGAACAAGCATCATCAAATAGCAAAAAGAATGATTGATAAAGGAGGACGTAGAGATATTTATCTGGGAACAAGGGAATGTCAGGGTACGTAGAACCAAAAGAAATTTGGTGATGATGAAGGGTCATTACGATAACTTATCGGAGCTTGCGTTTGAACTATGTATCATGGAATTACCTATGCGGATGAAGCATATTCTCCGGAGACAAGAGGCAAGATGACAATTAACCTTTGGGTTCCCGTTATGAGGAATGGAATTATGAATTTATAAGACCTGACCAATGTAAATTGTACAGAACGGTGAAAGAAGCTCAAATGAAGTCATTCGGAACAGATGTGATGAATTTTAGCGGACTTGGAGAATTTGAGGAGGTGAAAGAATGAGCCTTTTGCAACGAGCAATCGAAACATACGACTTCAGGATCAAAATCAATCTGTTGGAGTATATAACGTAGGGCAAAAAGAACCGCTAGCTCAAATTTCACATATCGTAGCTAAGGCCAAAATATCAATAACCATTGATGAGGAAGGTTATTTCGTAACTGCAAGTAAATGTGATGAAAAGATTATAATTCCTGTATCAGAAGAGTCTGCGGGACGATCAAGTGGTATAGAGCACACGCACTATGCGATCAGGTACAATATATTACAAATCTCATCCTGATAAGAATAACATGTATCTTGAACAATTAGAGAAGTGGTGCGACTCAGGATATTCACATCCCTAAAGCTGAAGCAGTGTTGAAATATGCTAAAACCGGTACTGTCATTGATGATTTAGATAATTCGGTCTTTACAATATGATAACAATGGAGATATATCGAATGTTAAAGATATGATATGTTGGGTTGTTCTTGGGCTTGGAGATGACAGTGAGCCAGTTGGAAAGATATTAACCTTTTCAATAAATATTCAGACTATTATGTGAATGTAATCTGCTGTAATTCTAAATCAGAGATAAGCTATGCATCAGGAAATGTAGAGAGTGTAGCAAAACAACATCTGAAAGGAGTTGTTCCTAAATTTGAAATGCAAAACCTATTTCAGCTAATGATAATGCTAACTTTACATATAGAGGTCGTTTCTTAAATCAGACGATGCAATGGTATTGGGTTATATTTCATCTCAAAAGGCTCATAACGCACTGAAATGGATTGTGGCTAATCAAGGCGTATTAATTGGTGAAAAGACTTTCGTATGCTGGACTCCTCATGGCATTGAAGTACCTGCTATTAATTTATCATTTGGATTCAAGGATGAAGAAACCTTCGAAATGAGTGAGTATAATCGTAAATTAAGGAAATTCCTGTACCATATCAATCATTGAAAGGAGTAGATGAAAAGGCAGTTATAGCAATATTTGAGGCTAAACGAGTGGACGGTTATCTTTGTTGTACTATAAAGAGATAATGGGAGCTCACTATTTAGACCGATTGAGTGAATGGTACGAAAACATGCTGTTGATAACCTATACAGGTAACATAGCATCACCATCACTCAACAAAAATAACTATTGTCGTATGGGACACAACGAGGGAATGATGATAATGCAAAAATTGAAATAGATTCCCGAGTAGAGGGTCAGGTGTTGCAGAGATTGATTGTTTGCAGGTTAGATGATACCCGTTTTTCCTCTAGATATAATGAGGGGTTTAGTGAATAAGTCAAATAATATGCAAAGCATACAATGAAAATAATGGGAGAGACATATTATTTACAACTTGCGCAGTTATTAGAAAATATTGGAAGATCATCATAATAAGGAGGTTTCTATGGCACTTGATGAAAATTTTGAAAAGATCGAAGCTATCAATTCGGCAGACTTTTGACAGTATTGGAAAAATTGAAAAGAGATACTTATGATACCAATGAAAAAGAGAACCTAATGCAATTCGCCTCCAATCGATTTTTGTAAAGAGACCTGTGTATGCATTTAAACTGATTACGGAGCAATTAAAAAAATGCATATTATCCAAAACTCAATCAGGGTTCTCGTGTTATGTATGAAAAGTTAATTGGACAAATTATGGAAGAAATATCAACATATCCAGCCGATGAGTATGGGAAGCCATTGAGTGAATTATACATTGTAGGTTATTATCTACATTATATGTACAAAAACACACTAAAGACAAAAAGAAATTAAGGAGGCTGAATAATGAGTAAATTGGAAAAATAAAAATCGATTTTTGTTGCACTTGTCGCAGTTAATAATGCCAACTCCAATGCGATCCGCTGAACGGAAACAGACCTCGCACTGATTACAATGGATATGGTGAGATTTCAGATGTGTGCATAAAAAGAAAAATAAGAAATAGAATGCAAGATATGGGAGAATGTGTATTTGTACAATCAGACGAGAGATGTGATGATGGAGCTGGAAGTTTAAAGGAACGTGCAAAAGACCTGGAAAAATAAAGATTATGATGAGTTTTATAATCGAGCTTGTGAAAAAATGGACTGATGTAAGAACCTTTTGGGCAGGTATTTGCGTTTAAGGGCTTTTGATTGTGCTTCTGTGGGTGTCAGAGGACTGGTTTCAATCCATCAGGCTGTGAGCATGGATCCCATCGAAGTATATTCACAGCAGATTACTAAAAAGTGTGAGCGGTGAGAAGGTAAAGGACGCACTCCGATACCATGGGAATGAAACATTTTGTGAAATTTGGGTTTTTACAAAAATAAAGGGATCCATAAATGTGCAATTAGCGGAGAAAAACCGGATTTTTCACGAGAAGATGCAAACTTTGTAAAAGATTGTCTAAAGACATTATTCGTTAATGACTCGTCATCTGCAAGACCTGATGGTTCAATGGAAGTTTATAAGCTATATTGGTTTGAACACAATTGTAAAGATGGACAGTATTCGTCAGCGAATGTGCATAGAAGTGTTGAAATAACATCATAAATAGATGTTCCAGCAAGCATTGATGACTCATAGCATCCAAGTTAATCAGTTACCAGAATTAGCAGTTGAAGAAATAAATGGAATCTAACGAATATTTAATGATTTCCGGTATACAGCACTTTCTGTTCTGTAAGAGGCAATGGGCGTTAATTCATATCGAGAATCAGTGGAGTGAAAATTCATTGACCGCTGAAGGACGCGTTATGCATAACAGAGTTCATGACGGAACGGTTCAGGACAACAGAAATGGCATTATTACTATTAGGAGGTCTACAAGTGAAATCTGATAAATATAAAATTACTGGTACCCTGTGATGCTGTGAATTTTGCCGGATGATAACGGAGTTAATATTTCAAAAATGAATGGACCACGAAGGATACGTCCAGTGGAATATAAAAAGAGGTCATAGTAAAATTTCGGATTGTGATAGAATTCAGGTAACTACACAAGCTATCTGCCTTGAAGACATGCTGTTTGCGACGTAAAAAGAAGGTGCTGTTTTTATGGAGAAACGAGAAGACGTGAAACCTTTGAAATAACAGATGAATTAAGGGATACTGCGATTTCTTCATTGGAAGAGATGTGGGAAGTACTATCGTCGTGGTCATACACCAAAGGTTAGCTCTACTTCCAGTGCAAAAATGTTCATTAATCAATATATGTTGTCCAGGAATCTTATACAAGCATAAGCGGGATATTGGGGCATATATTGAACAACACATTTCTGAGGAACTTTGAGATGAGAAAAACTTTTTGAATACATTATATGTTACTTCTGAAAATGCCTATCTGTCACTGGATGGCGAGAATGTAGTGATATCGATGAGACTTTTGATGAAAAACATCACATACCATTGCACACTCTGGAAAATATAATTTGCTTTTCTTACAAAGGTGCCTCGCCTGCGTTAATGGGTAAGTGTGCAAAGTATAATATTCAATTGTCATTTTTCTCCTCAAGGATGGTATCTTGCAAGTACAAATTCAAATACAAATGGAAATGTTTTTTGAGAAGAGAACAATATCGAATGGCGGATAACGAAGAATAAGCTATTGCTTTTTCAAAATCGTTTTTATATGGGAAAATATACAATACTGCTATTTTCTCTTAAAATTTAGTAGATTATGCCTTAAGGATTGACTGTGAATCCATAGAAACCGTTGCCAGCAATTTAAAAAGCAGTATTAAAAATGTAACTGATGGAGTCACTAAAGATATATTACTGGGTATTGAAGGTACTGCTGCAACTGAATATTTTTGGAGTTTTCGGATCATCTGATTTGCAGAATAAGAATGATTTTTTAAATTCTATTTCAGAAATCGTAGGTCAGCTCGGTAGATAATGTTAATGCATTACTCTCGTTTGCATATACGCTCCTTTGCAAATGACTGTGCTGCTGCACTACATGGAGTCGGACTCGATCCTATGTTGGATTTCTACATGCTGATAGACCTGGAAGGAAATCTTTGGCTCTTGATATGATGGAGGAAATGAGATCGTATATGCTGATAGATTTGTATTAACCTCGATCGATAACAAAAATAATTACGGGACAAGACTTCTATGAGCAAAGAGTGGAGCCGTTTTTATTAACAGAGGACGGACGAAAATTCTTATCGGAGTGGCAAAAGAAGAAGCAGGATAGCTAAAACATCCCTTTTTAGAAGCAGAAATTAACTGGGGCTTATTGCCACACGTTCAAGCGATGCTTTGTAGCGCGATCTCGTAAGAGGTGATTTGGAAATGTATCCCCATTTTTCTGGAAGTAGGTATTATTATGTTAATTCTTATAACCTATGATGTAAGTACGACAACTGCAGAAGGAAAACGAAGACTAAATAAAATTGCAAAGATTTGTTGCAATTATGGACAGAGAGTACAAAATTCTGTTTTTGAATGTGATGTAGATTATTCACAATACGTGTTTTATTAAAGATAAACTTTTAAAAATCTTTGATAGCGAGCAAGATAGTATTAGGATTTACAATATTGGAAAAATTATGCTTCAAAGATAGAACACTTTGGTAATAAAAAGAGCTATGATCCGAAGGAGTGTTGTTGTTCTAATCACATGTTGCTTAATTAGTGCGAACTGGAAGCTGTTTTAATAATGACGCCTAATTTGTACAGAATAAACATAGTTTTATTAGTTGTAAAATCAGATTTTTGTAACTAATAACGTAAAATTGTGTTGCGATAGCACAAGAAAAGTCTAAAAAGCGACTTAAATCTGTCGCATGATGCGCGTATGTCGCGTCCCGCATGGGACGCGTGGATTGAAATCGAATCTTTATGCTGTATCGCCACGCTTGTTTTCGCGTCCCGCATGACGCGTGGATGAAAGGTGCATCAGCATTGAAACGATACAAAGATTGTCGCGTCCCGCATGGGACGCGTGGATTGCATGAGTTTAGAAACGCGTCAGATGGGATGCTAATGGTCTAGATTGCGTCGCGTCCGCATGGGACGCGTGGATTGAAATGACAGAAAGATAGACTACCACCAGTGTGGTCGCGTCCCGCATGGGACGCGTGGATTGAAATTCGAGGACATGCTGGCTGTTATTGATGTAATGGCTGGTCGCGTCCCGCATGGGACGCGTGGATTGAAATCTTTGAGCATGTGACTGACCGATCAGGGGTCAGGGTCGCGTCCCGCATGGGACGCGTGGATTGAAATAAACTTAGTTGTGTCTAAATCAAGATACCCACCGCGTCGCGTCCCGCATGGGACGCGTGGATTGAAATCAATAACAGGCGAAATGAATGAAACAGAACTCGTCGCGTCCCCGCATGGGACGCGTGGATTGAAATAATTATGACTATGAGATAATGAATCTGACGCAAAAGTCGCGTCCCGCATGGGACGCGTGGATTGGAATATTATCTAACTCACTGAGCACTACATTTAAAAGCAGTCGCGTCCCGCATGGGACGCGTGGATTGAAAATGTGACTGCTGTACTCAAAATACAAGGCTCTATTCTCGTCGCGTCCCGCATGGGACGCGTGGATTGAAAATAACGTAAAGAAAGGTATAAACTCCCTAGGCAGTGTCGCGTCCCGCATGGGACGCGTGGATTGAAAATCTATAGAAGGAACCTTTGATGCGCAGAAGCAAGTCGCGTCCCGCATGGGACGCGTGGATTGAAATGTTAGAAAGTTTGAGAATCCAATCACAGGACTTTGTCGCGTCCCGCATGGGACGCGTGGATTGAAAATATTAACTTTTGCGATAGATTAACTTAGCCTTTTGAGTCGCGTCCCGCATGGGACGCGTGGATTGAAAATATTAAAGGTAACCCTAATAGTACCTCCACCTGCAGTCGTGTCCCGCATGGGACGCGTGGATTGAAATCTGTAATCTTATTTTTGTATTACTCACTATTTGTCGCGTCCCGCATGGGACGCGTGGATTGAAATATTTCTGATAACTTCTGGATCCAGCTAAGACTTTGGTCGCGTCCCGCATGGGACGCGTGGATGAAATAGTATTTATACTATTGCCAAAAATGGGACAACAGGTCGCGTCCCGCATGGGACGCGTGGATTGAAATACCAACGATTAGTACGTCATCTACATCAACAAATGCGTCGCGTCCGCATGGGACGCGTGGATTGAAAATCATCGTGCCTCTCCTCTCTTAAATCATCATTTGAGTCGCGTCCCGCATGGGACGCGTGGATTGAAATTTAGCAAGTGAATTCATCGCTGAAAGAAGAGGCGTCGCGTCCCGCACGGGACGCGTGGATTGAAATATGTGCATATCAAGGAGCATATCGAGGCGGATGGTCGCGTCCCGCATGGGACGTGGATTGAAAATTATGATGCAAAAAGTAAGTGGATATTGTGATTGGTATGTCGCGTCCCGCATGGGGTGCATGGATTGAAATCAATTTTCCGAGTTACAATATCGAAGTTAGTTTGACAACCCTTGTAAACTAGCATATCAACCACATTGTTGTTTTATCATCACTATCTGTCCATTCGTAGCTATTGAGAATTCAAAAGAAACAATTAGAAAAGGAGCTTCTAGCATGCCAAAAAGGAAACCCTAATGCTCAGACAAAAAGCAACAGAAAAGTATCAAAAAGAAAGCAGGACTAATCAATAAGTCATACAAGTTAAAAAGGAATTAGTTGAGGAATTCAAAGAAACTTGTGATGTACTCAGGAGTAAAGTCAAGCTCAGCTCTTACTGGTTTAATGAAGCAGTTTATTTCAGAAAACAGGTCATTTTTGAAATAATCAGTGGATGATAGCTCTTATTTCAAAAACCATTACTTTTTGAAATAAAGCACTATATTATGAGTGGGGGGGTGCGGACAAAAAACTGGACACATATTAGGGCTCTGAAAGGAGTCATTGATGTATTCAAAAGAACAGAAGGCAAAGGCGCTACGTATTTATCATCAGATAGGATCTGTTACAGATACAGTGCGTCAACTTGGTTACCCCAGCAGAGAACACCTATATAGATGGATTCGTAACGAGGGAAAAACAAAAGAAAAACGAAAGAAGCTTAATCTTAAAAACACCACCGAACATCCCAGAAACCCTCCAGCGGAGTTTAAATTGAAAGTACTTCGTCGTTGTTTTGAAAATGGAGAGAGTGTAAAATTAGTATCAGAAGAGACTGGATACAGTCGTGTCAGCATATATTTGTGGCGAAAGCGATATCTTCAAGGCGGTGTGTTTTCTCTGATGAACACGAAAAATATCAAACCGGAAAAATTACCGGATACGGATAGAAAGATACCTTCCGAAGAAATAGAATCATTCAGAAAGCAGATATACGAGCTTCAATTGGAAGTAGATATCTTAAAGGAGACAATCAACGTATTAAAAAGACCCCGGCGTCGACTTGAACGACCTGAAGAACAAGGATAAGGTAGCGGTGATCGACGCCATGAAAGAGAAGTACCCGCTACCAGTCCTGCTTCGAAAGATGAAGCTACCAAGGAGTAGTTACTACTATCAGATAAAAGCTCTTGCAACAGAAGATAAATATAAGCATATACGCCGTGAAGTTGATCAGATATTTCTGGAAAACAAAGCCCGATATGGGTATCGTAGGATACATGCAGAACTAAAAAAGATAGGGATAAAGGTCTCGGAGAAAGTCGTTCGCAGAGTGATGAAGTAAGATGGTCTTGAAGTAAAAATCCGAAAAACGAAGAAATACAGTTCGTATAAAGGGGAAATCAGTCCCGCCGTTCCAAATGAAGTACAGAGGAATTTTCATAGCGAGAAGCCAGAGGAACTTCTTTTGTCGGATATTAGCGAGTTTGCCATTCCGACAGGCAAGGTATATCTGTCTCCGACAGTAGATTGCTTTGATGGAATGCTTGTCACGTGGCGAATAAGCGAACATCCAAATGCCGATCTAGTCAATGGCATGCTCGACGATGTGATTGCGAATATAGGCACAAAATCCAAACCAATAATTCATACAGATCGAGGATGCCACTATCGCTGTCCGGGTTGGATTGAGAGGATGGAGATAAACGGATATGCCAGATCCATGTCACAGAAAGGGTGCTCTCCAGATAATGCTGCTTGCGAAGGTTTATTTGGACGAATAAAAAATGAGTTCTTCTATAACCAGGACTGGAAAAATGTGACCATAGAGGAATTCTCACGTGAGTTAGATAAGTACCTTCATTGGTACAATGAAAAAAAGAATCAAGAAATCATTAGGGTATTTGAGCCCTGTGGAGTACAGGCGATCTCTTGGATTGGCTGTCTAAGCTATCCAAAAACGTCCGCAACCCCACTCGCAAAGTGAAAAATCAGGCTCACGCCTGATTTTTCCATTCCCTCATCTAATCTCGTACTTATCCAGCCCCTACTCACACATCGCCATCTCAACACTATCGAGATACTGACAGAGCGACTTATTAAACTTCTCATAATCAGCATACGCAAATTCCTCAGTAGCCTGCGCGATATTTACATACACAGTCTTAGTCTGGTTATAAAAAGTAATCATCAGTGGTAGCTTGAACACCGTCGAAAATCCCCTAACAGTGAGATTGCCAGCTTCCTCTATATTCATGATATCATCCTTCGAATGAGCACCTGTCAGATGATTATCCGTTAATATCTCAACTGGTATCTCCTTGCTATCATAGTAATCGTACATCTTTGCAGCAGCCTTGCATATTCCCTCCCAACCGGTAGCATACGTGAGGTCCCCACTGCGACAATAGCCAATTCCCATCTGCTCTTACTCCGATTAATAGCATCTTAACCTCCCTGATCCATACCACTAGGCATGTATCCAATATTTGCTGATTATAGAGTAAACTCATTAACATTCATTTTCAACCATCTAGTGCAAATAACTCCTCGCATACATATACTGTCAATCAGCCAAGTTCCCTTTACTCCGTAATTCTAGTATAATACTCTATAACAGATAGGGTATTAAAATAGGGGTGGACAATACCATGAAGATGCCAACGATATTCGTCGGACATGGAAGTCCAATGATTGCGCTCGAAGATAACAACATAACAAAAATTGGAAGCATCGGTCGCAATATAATAAAACGATACGGTAGACCAAAAGGAATCCTTATGATTTCCGCGCACTGGTACACAAGCGGTACATTAATAGAAAGCGCAGAAGAGCCTCAGCAAATCTACGATATGTACGGATTTCCTCAGGATCTATATAAAGTGAGATACCGAGTACAAGGTAGTTCAGAACTAACGAATAGGGTGAAAGAGCTGCTAAGCGATGAAGTATCAACAAATGACGAATGGGGAATCGACCACGGCGCTTGGACTGTACTAGTCCATATGTTCCCCAGATGCGGACATCCCAGTGGTTCAGCTGAGTGTTGATAGGAATCTAACAGAAGCAGAAGCATTTGAGATGGACGCAAACTTTCTAAATGCTAAGAGAAGAAGGCTACCTGATTGTGGGTAGCGGTAACATCGTACATAATCTCACACTGGTTGACTGGAGCAACGCTGGCGGCAGTCAGCTTGCTGACGACTTCGATGATGTTGTAAAAAGCATTGTGTTAAGCGGTGATTACAGCACTCTTATAAATGGCATAGAGCGTCGTAGCGATTACAATTACGCCGTTCCGACAAAGGATCACTTTTACCCGCTACTCTACATACTCGGAGCAAGGAGGGAAGCACAGCTCAGGTCTTTAACAACGTAAGGAACATCGGATCAATCTCAATGACATCTTATTTATTTGAATAAGAATGCAGAACTATATCACAAGCATTCCGTAATTAGGGATGTGTAATGTAGACATAATACGATTAAATATACAGAGCGATTATCAAAAGGGAGGAATACCATGAATATCAAGACGAGGCTAAAATCAGCGATTGCGATTGTAATACCTGCATTGCTCATTCTATCTATTGTAGGCTGCAGCAAGAAAGAGCCTGAGAAAGAGGAGAAGAAGCCATCAAAATCAAAAAGTTACTGAGAAGCACGAGCAGAACAGAAAAAGCAGCATATAGTGCGTATAAGACCGTCATCGAGCAGAATAGTACGACGATAAAAGCCTACTCATGGCAGACCGTCCCAGGCAAGAATACATATAATGCTAGAGGTATAGATAGACCTATAGCACTGTGCGACGTGGATGGTGACAAGATTCCAGAGCTGTTCTTCTTCACCTCGCAGAATCAAGGCATAGCAAGACTGCATATATATACGTTCAATGGTAAGGAGGCCGTAGAGCTCAGCTATGCTGGCTTTAATGATGATGTTAATGAAGGCAGATTGTCTGACGTGATGGCAGCGGCTGGCACTTCGTACGTCGTGTATAAGGGCAAGGAAGCAAATACTCTATACATGTATGATTCGAGCGATGATGATTACATGCAGTACAATATCCACAAGTACACAATGAAGAATTCGAAGCTTGAGCTGGTTGAAACCCTATCTAACCGTGTTAGCCAAGATGATTCGGGAAATACTTCGGATGTATATAAAAGGAACGGTAAAACCGTGCCAAATGCACAGGGCTGCAAGTCGTTTACCAGTTCGTTCGCGCAACTTGACAAAGCCATCATCTTCAGCACCTATAGGGACGAGAATAACGTGTCGCTATGGAAGAAGTTCAGCTTTGATGGTGCGCTCTGCATATCGTATGATCAGGCGATAACTAAACTGAGCGAGTAGTTGCGATTGCTTTGCCACACGGTCTCATAATAATAATAAAAATGATTGGGTACATATTCGTACCCAAATTTTTTTACAAATGTACAAAGTGATATTACTATTAAGAATTAGATAATATGAAAACCGACGCTAACAATGTCTAGCATATAATGAAGACTGTATAGTAAAATATATATTCTAGTAGCTTCCTGGAAATTTCATGATAATATATCAGATATAGATTAAATTTATATAGGACGGAGTATAGGGTATTGAAAAACAAATGAAACAAAAATTGTTTAATCTCGCTGCAGGGGAATTAGTTTCAGTAATAGTATTTTTGGATTAATTTTTCATATTCAAAAATGATTATTGTCACAAATTCACTAGGTCCTATTTCTTTTTTCTTTATTTGTTCTTAGTCTTATACTTGTACAGGATCGGCATTCTGGTGTATTTTTAATAAAAAGAATTTCTAAACCGAGGTTTGCCGTAAAATATACAGGCAAAATTTATAATGTTTTCAAAGTATTAGATTTAATTATATTGTGTATAGGATTAGCTATAATAATATTTAATGACAGCAAATCTTTTGCAACTATTATTTCTTTTTCGCTATTTGAGGGATTTGCTGTGATTGAATGGATAAATTATTATAAAATCCAATTATCATACAGTCTTAACTCCCTAGTTTTATTTAAATTCATGTTACGGGGAAATTGCGAAAAAGTAGAACCTCAAAGGAAATAGACAAATCATTGAAGAGTATAAAATATCACAATTAATCGCATTCTTGATAATTTAAAATGATTTTGTACACTAAACATGAATATGTTCATGTTTATTAGACTAGTACTGCCCGCGTGAGCATTGGCGATTTTGTAGTGGATTGTCTCATCCCAGGAGTACATAATAACTATAATTTGTCTACATTTTTACTTATATACAATCATATTATAATACCTACTAATCATGAAAAATACTATGCAATATTCCATTGAAATCACCACAAAAAGCTCAAAAACACTCTAAAATCAGTGGAGTGTGAATAGTGCAATGCAAAAAGTACCAAAAACGGAAAATTTTTACAATTTTGATTTAATATTCACTATTTCCGAAAAACATGCAGACAAAGTATAAAAATAAGGTATACTACCTACATGAGAACTATAAAAACTTATCACGCAGTAAACTTCTGCACCTGCAAGCATGGTAGTGAGATGAGAATAAGTGAGGAGACCCTTATGATTAGCATCTTTGATACCGACATTGTGACTTTCGAAAAGCCCTAGGTACAATTAGAGATTCGTAGTGACGGCTTCACCTATACGCACAAGAAGAAAGGTGTACTGAACGTTAGTTTCGACGATATACTGACTATTATCACGACGAACTACTTCAGCTCCAATGGTAGCTACAGTATTAACCTGGTTAGCGTAGATCCTAAACAGAAGATGATAGATATAACTTTGGATGAGGATTATGGCTATGAGAATCATAATATCAAAGAGACTAAGACATTGCTCACAGCATTTGCTGCTCACAAACTCACCAAGGACTTTCCAAACAATATCGGTGAGCTAGATCTCACACTTGGCACGACTCTCAAGGAGAAACAGATAAAAGCCCGCGGTAACAAGATTATCGGTGCCAAGCATGAGGTTGATATTAATGATATTAAACGAGTAGTATGCGCAGTCAGCGCTATAGGAACCTTTGGCATATATACTAGCGAGACCAAGAAGGGATTGTTCGATAAGGCGGATATGGTTGTTCCGATTAATTCCGTCACAGCTCCACTCCTCGAGGCGATAGTCACTAAGAATACAGGCAAGGAATAGATTTCAGCAGAGGTAACAATTGGGATCAGAAAGAACTCTGAATTTATAATTATTCGCTTTATGGAGCCAGGTTTCTTCCTTACAGATAGAGATTCAATCAAGGAAGAATGGCAGAAGATAGCCTTTCGATAGAGTAGTTCAGTACGGATATTTTATCAACAAAGATATATAATTTAATTAGCTATAATCAAGATACATTCTATCTTTTTATATGCATATTTTTAAAAGAGTGAGCCATGGCTCACCTTTTAAATTGTGCTATCCATCTAAAAAAATAATCGAAACAAGTAAAATTATTGGTTAAAAAATATTGCGTATTTATGTTATTTGAATTAAAATACATATATATTAGTTCAATATAACTAACTTTTGTAAAATATATCTAACTTATTCAAAAATTTTCACACTCATTTATAGGAGGAAAGATGAAGACAACTGGTTTTCAGGAGTGCTGTCCTTTGTCGTAGCCGTGGCTGTTACCGCCGCTATGGCTTATTCGGCTGTTACGGTCGTCGAGAAGAACAACGCTGCTAAAGAAAAGGCTGCCAAGGAAGCTCAGGCAATTGGTTCAGAGGTTTCCACAGACGGTCTTAAAGATGGAGAATACATGAAGGTACTGCAACCGGTTACGGTGGTCCCCTACTGTTCGCATCACCGTCAAGGGTGGAAAGCTGACAGATATCAAGGTTATATCCCAGACAGAAACACCAGAGTATTTTAACAGGGCGAAAGCTGTAATAGGCAAGATTCTGAGCAGTGGTATGTGAACGTTGACTTCTGTTTCAGGAGCGACTATCTCTTCAAATGCAATCAAGAAGGCGGTTGCTGATGCCCTGCGCAGGCTGACCGAAGCAGCAGGCTAAGGTAACGCCAGATCGCTAAACGCAGCGCAAAGAAAAGGTAATGTAGCAGGATACTTTTGCAATCGAATGCTAACTAAAAGATGGTGTTTATACTGGATCAGGTCAGGGCTTCAACGGACCAATTAGAGTTCGTGTAACTGTTTCTGGTGGTAATATTACCAATGTCGAGATACTTTCACACAGTGACGATGCACCATTCTTTAATCGTGCAAAGGCTGTTATCGGTAGACTGCCAGGACGTCCCAGGCAAGAGTGTGAGCACAGTCTCTCTGAGCTACATATTCCAGCCGTGGAATCATCGATGCGGTGAGAAATGCACTTGCAGGTGCTGGCGAAGACTAACGTCACCAATACTAACAAGCCCAGCACAGGTGACAAAAAGCCCAGCACAGATGATACAAATCCATCGGTTAACCCTGAGACAGGGGAGCCATCATATGTAGATGCAGCTCTTCGTAAACATTACTCGGGAGATAAACTCAAGGATGGCGAATACACTGGAATTGGTATGGACACCTCAATCCAGGTGGAATCAAGACTATGTTACAGTTAAAGGATGGTGAGATATCTAGCCTCAGAGTCGAATAGAGGAGGATTATCGCGATGACATGGGACCATTTAGAAGAAAAGGGCAGAGAACGTACCTACCTTTCTTACAGGGCAAGGAAGGTCGCTGGAACATCGCGAAGATGGGACTTATATCGTGAATATTTCAGTCAATAAGAAAAAGCAGCGATCCTAAGGCAAAGGTCAAGGAACTGTTTGGCGACAAGTATGTGGAGCATGCTGCACGGATCTATCAGGAAATAACATCTGAATCTGACCTCACACTCATGTCGACGAACCGTAAAGACTTACATGAGCGACCGTTATGAGGGCAAGAAGATGTCTGATAGCGTAACAGGAGCTACAGTTAGTGCAAGCGGAATTTCTGCAGCAACTGAAGCTGAAGCAATAAGTCAGCACAACGATCAGAAAACTAACTCTGATGTGAAGGAAGTTGCAATCATATCGCCTAAGACCAAGACAGTAGAGGTTAACACTGGTAGCACAGTTGATTTCTCTGAACTTAAGGCTAAAGATTGTAAGAAGAGGACGGAATCAGTATCAGAAGCTTCGTGGGATGATTTTTGCAGCAAACGGACTCAGCATCACTGACGAGGACGGAAATGCAATCGAAAACGGTAAGCGATCTCAAGGCTTATGGTGACAAAAGAAAGGTTATCAAGGCTAGAGTAGTTCACAAGGAGTCATCTATCATGACAGCTTTAGAATCCTAGTTGGACGTTACAGCAGGACTACATCGCTAGGACTTGAGTACAGCAAGGACGGTTCAGTGGCATAAGGTGAGCAAGGTTGATATGATCAGTAGATGACCGCAAGATTGATGACCAGCAGGTTATCGATGCACTGACATCGTTCGAGTATGAAAATGTTAAAGGTTCGGTCTGGTTTCCAAGAAAGGACACCGTTATGAGTACACACATGACAAGAAGCCTGTAAATAGAAAAGGTTAAGTACACATTAGTAAATGACGAAAATCCTAATGCCCCATCTGCTGCTGTTCGTAGACATTCCAGCTTTCTGGCACAGAGGCCGACAAGGCAGCTTGTTGAGGAATAATGGTGGAAATAATGACAACCAGGAACAATGGATCCGAGATGAGAATCTACCTGAGGTAGAAGTAGACAGCAAGGCAATCGAGACAGAACTCGATGAACCAGGCAGACCAAAGGACCTGAGCGTATGCCTATTAAGCCTGCGACCGTTAAGAGCCTGATAGGATGCAGAGATGCAGGCAACCATCGAGGACTTCCTAGAGGGCTAGCTTTCGACGGTACAACTATCACTGGAACACCAGTCGTGGACGATAATAACTGGGACGGTGACGGGGGATGTTCAAGACAGTAACCCCTGAAGTTCAAAGCCAAGAAGAACGGTAAACTGCTAGTTAGAAAGTACAAATACTGGGATATAGAGACAAAGACCACGACGGAATCGCGGATGATGATGAGGATGGCGGAACAGCATTTACACCTCAGAGAGTGAATACACAGCCAATCGAGGTGGATGGTAAGGCTCCAACCTCGAGGATTACAAGGCTAAGTTCAGCAACATCCCTACAGATGGCTCTGTAAAGATGAAGCTGTTCAGTAGCCTGACCTGTCAAAGAGTGGAATGACCAAGGCGGTGCTCGAGTTCTCAGTGGATGGAATCGACAAGAAGAGCAAAGCAATCGTAATGGTTAACGTGAAGACTCCAGCTGCAGATGCTGAAGAAGAGCTGCCCAGAGGTAGAGGAGACAGCAAGGTAATCGAGACAGAACTCGATGAACCAGGCAGACCAAAGTGGACTGAGCGTGTGCCTATTAAGCCCAGCTGACAGTTAAAGAGTCTGGATATGATGCAGAGATGCGTCAACCATCGAAGGACTTCCTAAGGGCTCAGCTTTCGACGGTACAACTATCACCGGAACACCAGTCGTAGACGATAATAACTGGGACGGTGACGGGGGATGTTCAAGACAGTAACCCTGAAGTTCAAAGCCAAGAAGAACGGTAAACTGCTAGTTAGAAAGCACAAATACTGGATTTATGAGACAAAGACCACGACGGAATCGCGGATGACGATGAGGACGGCGGAACAGCATTTACACCTCAGAGAGTGAATACACAGCCAATAGAAGTGGATGGGAGTGAGCCAACACTGAGGATTACAAGGCTAAGTTTAGTAAACATTCCTGCTGACGGTTCCGAGTGTAAAGCTCTCGGCAGAAGCCTGACTCATCCAAGAAAGGATATACAAGAGCAGTACTAGAGTTCTCGGTAGATGGAATCGATAAGAAGACTAAGACGCCAGTAATGGTTAATGTCAAGAATCAGCAGGTAATGCTACAACTGCAGCTGTTGCAAAAGCAGTGCAGCTATCAAGAAGTGCTAGCATCAGCGATCGCTAGCTCAAACACAAGAGCAAGTTCAGGTGCAGCAAGTGCAAGTCACCCGAGAGTGGTAAGGTTTACAAGAAAGAAGACGCTCGAAGCCAGCAGAGAACAAGGAAAACTGCAGAAAGCTCTCGCTGTAGCTGAGACGGAAAGGACGGTATCGTGAATTTAATATTTGGAATCGCAGTGACTGTCATATTCTATATTCTGACAGCAGATGCAATTAGAAGCACTCAGGGCTTTTTATCTGGGTATACGTATGGTGCGGAGCAGTTGTTAGTGTACTTCAACCTCGGATATGACCAGAAATTCCCAGAGTGGTTCAACATATACTTTATGAACATGTTCAGTAGAGGAATCTTTACAACAGCCACCTTTTATGGTGGTAATGTATCTGGTGTCATCACTAAGCACAACAAACTATCTCGTAAGCTGATGAGCGTGCGCGGAGAGATATCTATCATAGGAGCTTGTTGACTCTCCAGCCACAACGTGGTGTTCGGAGTTAAGTACTCCGATGTTATTTACAACCAAAAGTGCTATGCCTACGAGAGAGCTAATCGCATCGTCAATCACTCTGTGCCTACTAGCTATGCTTATTCCTCCTTTATCACCTCGTTTAAGGTGGTTCGTCGCAAGATGAGTGGTAAGACTGGAAAAAGATGCAGCGCATGGCATATCCGTTCTTTATCGGAATCTATGTACATATCATGGTGCTGTACTCGGCAGATGTGAAAGTCTCATATAACCGGAATAATCATTTACACCTTGATTTACGGCAGTTACGTAGTACTAAGGCTCAGAAAGGCAGCGCTAAAGAGCAGAAAGCTCAAGGCTACAGCATAAACATCGATAGCTTTTCATATTCTATACATAAAATAAAGTAGTAGCAGGGGCTGGTCTCATCTGAGACCAGCCCCGTGATGTTTCATATCATTAATACTTGTAGCTGAGGCACTAGTTCCTAGCTGCAGGCATGATGCCCATATGCCAGGAGTCTGCCCCTGGTAGCTGCCAGAAATCGTGAGCGCAGTACACGTTGCCCTCGATGATAGCAGGTCCAGTAGGAGTAACAGCGACGTCCCAGCCGACGTATCTCGATCTGTGGAACCTCCATAGCTGCCTTTAGAATCATTTCCTGGCCTCTTTGAAAAGAGGTGTCTTAAAACCTACTAGCTTCTCATGTGTGTTAGGGATGCTCAGTGTATAGACCCTCAGCCTTAGTATCGCCAGAGTGTGCAGGAAGAGGAACTCACCAGTCTCTAGGTCAACTGGTCCGTGAACTCCGTAGTTATCTACAACTCTGCCGTTGATACCGAATTTCTGCACTGCGTAGATTAGGTGTGGCTTGCCGTCATCACCGATAATCGCGATCATACGCATCGTGTTGGCACTGCCGGAATATACCTTGTCGAGATCAGGATGGTTCTCGATTACGCCCTCGAGAGTACCAAATCCTTCTCCTTGATATATGAATAGAATGCATCGAAATTCTCAAAGTCAGAAGTCACTAGTCTCTCGCAGCCTATGCCGCATTCGAGATCCTTCATCTTGCAGAAAACCTTTGTCTTTTTCTGTTGAAATACGCCTCTACCTCGTCCTTAGTCGCAGTCTCGAGTTCGATGAAAGTCACGACCGATGTAATCCTTGAACTTCTCATTAAATTCATCCTTGTTATCAAAGAAATGTGCGTAAGCAGGGTCATTCATCTGAGATACAAGCTTCTTGCTTCTGAATCTCGTGAGATAAGTGTCTCTCTCTGCATCGGTTTTGTCCCAGAACTGGAAAATCACATAATCATAATAACCAGCATCGAATTTTCTCATGCAGTGTACGATGTCCATTGCGCACGCAAGCTTGCTCTTTCCCAGAAATTCTGTGTGCTTCGTTGACACAGTCTGTGAACTTCTTGAAGCTCGCATTCTTTAGTACTCTTAGTCCGTACTTTAGTTTTGCTTTTCGCCCATATAAATTCCTCGTTTCATAAATCGTAAATTTTCAGTTTATCTTTAATATTTTATATCAGGTAATAGTTATAAATCAAATGTTTATTGGGCAAATTCATGAGCCGCAAAATGTCCAATGCCTGTCGGTCTATGGTATCATAAGCATATTGAATTTAAGAAAAAGAAGTTAATAGGATTATGCAGTTAAAAAGAAATTGATAACGGCACTTCAATCGATAGCAGCACTGCGAGAGCCGTGGGCATCAGGACCCTACAGCATAATAGATAGATGAAAAGGGCTTAGGAGATATGACTAGACAGAGATATTCGGGACAAGGATACAGGGGATATAGTAGAGTGAATAAGAAGATGGAGAAAATGGTTGGACATTAGTGATCGCTGCAGCTGTTTTTCGTCCTTAATCAGATGGGAATAGATATAGGGGGTTCAGGTAGCTCAGGCAGCAAAGTAAAGCCGCTAAAGGAAAAGAGTGTAGAGCAGCTACTCGATGAAGTGAGGGTGGCTTCGCCAGATGAATACGCTGATTATGACAGAGACTCCTATACAGAGCCATATAAGAAAATCGAGTATAAAGGCAGAAAGTATTCGCTAAGAAAATTTGCATTTGTGACGAGTAAGCACTACAAGGATGGCGATTATATAGACCCATATACGGGCGATGAACTCTCTTGATGACAGCAATTTCGACCATATCATTCCCGCTTAACTATGTGAATAAGCATGGGGGCGCCAAATGGAGCCATTCTAAGAAGCATCAGTACGCGACAGATGTGCGTGTTGGAGTAGATGTAGATGGGGCGGTAAATCGCGATAAGTCAGATAAGGGACCGAGCGAGTGGCTGCCAGAGGCGAACGTTGATGACTACTGCTATACTTGGCTGGTCATCGCTGTGAGCTACGATATACCGCTTTCGCCAGAAGACGTCAAAGTTATTAGAGACAATATCGGAAAGTAATCCAAAGCTGATAAATCCATATAATTAAAGGAGTGCTACTATGTACATGTATTATTACGAATCACCGATGGGTGTTATGAAGCTTTGCGCTGATGAAGAGGGCCTTCTCGGTGTATGGTTCGATGAAGAGCGGATAGCAGAGGCTTCTTTAGATATCGAAGCAATCGAGAATCTCCATGATAATAAACATATAAGCGATGCAGTTTGCTGGCTTGACGAATACTTTGCAGGAAATGTTCCAAGCTTTTACTCCGAAGCTAAAGCTACAGGGGTCAGAATTCAGAAAGACCGTATCAGAGATAATGCTCAAGATTCCTTATGGCGAGCTTAGCACTTATGGTGAAATTGCGAATGAAGTGGCTATGAGAATTGGTAAAGACCGCATGTCAGCTCAGGCTGTTGGAGGATCAGTCGGTAGCAATGAGTTTTTCAATCATAGTGCCTTGTCACCGAGTGGTTGGGTAAGGACGGAAAAACTCACGGGCTACGCAGGAGGCATGGATAAGAAGGTTTATCTGCTTCAACATGAGGGGGTTGATTTTCGAGAAGTACAATCTCAGGTGAGAATACTAGAAAGATACAACTAATAAAATAGCAGGCAGAGCTACGCTCTTTGCCCTGCTATTTTCGCTTTGATTTTAGAATTACTTTTTCCGCCTACCGTCCAGTTGATGGCATTTGTAGGGCATATGCTCCTGCACTTACCGCAGCGAATGCATTCAGCGCTGTTGATGTTATCCAGAACCTTGACCTGCATATCGCAGTGATTTCGCATTTCATGCAGTTAATACATGTACCTCTATCCACTTCCATCTGAAGCACGCTAAAGCGGTTAAAAAGCGAATATATCGCGCCTAGAGGGCATATGTATTTACAGAAAGGTCTGTAGATCATCGTCGAAAGTATGACCGTGATAATCAGGAGAATCATCTTCCAGTCGAACAAGATGCCCATCATAGCTCGGAGGGATTCGTTCTTAATGAGAAGCGGGATACCGGCTTCGATAGTGCCAGCAGGACAGATGTACTTGCAGAAGAACGGCTCTCCGATCCCAAAACTCATTTCGATATTGCGATCGGAAGTGCAAATACGAATACCGCAAGTATAACGTATTTAAGATATCTGAGCGCATTATCCATCTTCGCAGGTATCCTTCGCTTCTTCACTCTGATCTTATATAGCAAGTCCTGAAAGAATCCAAACGGGCACAGAAATCCGCAGACGAACCTACCGAGAAATGCTCCAGTAATAAGCAAAAAACCCATCACGTAGTATGAGATGTGGTATTTGTTGCCGTTTTCGACCGACTGAAGTGCTCCGATAGGGCACGCTGCGCCAGCTGCCGGGACAAGAATAACAGTTTAGACCAGGTGAGCAAAAACTCTTTACTCTTTCCTTTGTGTATGGTGCCGTCGGTAAAATTTCGAGACATGCGGATTGGTCATGAACGTCGCTAGGAGCTGAACTAAATGACGCCTCGGGTTGTTAGTCTTCATGGCGCCTCCTATCCGATTCCTATGCACTCGAGACAGACGGTGGCAGCCTTGCTGAAGACCGTCATCATCTCACCTCTACTGATACCTATTATTAACATAACGATACCAGCCGCGATGAGCGCAGCCGGTATCAGCCTTTTATACTTTTTAGACATAAACTATTCCTGACAATCCCTACCTATGACAATTTCTTAAGACGCGAATTTACTTCCTTCATGTAGAGTTCAGTAATCGCATCAGTATCATGTGTTGAGAACGCTCCAACCTTTGGATCGCCAATTTGCTTTCCGTTCTTATCAAAGAACACGGTGGTAGGAGTGCCACTTACGTACTGAAGGAGTCCTTCGTTCAAAGAGTCGCTTGGAACAAGCGTCTTTGCTGTCAATCCCTGCTTGGAGAGAATCTCCTTTGCAGTGTCTGGTGAGGCTCTCCATCGAGACAAATAGATACAAACTGTACGTTGGAAGGAAGCTGATTCTTGAGCTTCTCAAGAGCAGGCATCTCATCGATGCAGTAGCCACAAGTCGTCGACCACACGTTAACCACGGTGAGGTCGTAATCCTTCAGGTTATCCTGTGTGAATTTTTTTCACCGTCAAGCGTAGTTGTTTCGAAGTTCTTAAGGCTAGCCTTTGGGCCGTTACTGCCTTTTGAATCTGAATTTGAACTATCCTTACCGCAACCTGTGAATGATATTGCGAGTGCTAGCAAAACTGCCGCTAGCAGTGTAAACCGTTTAATGTGTAGTTTTTTCTTCATAATACTCCCCAATATTCCTTATTTATCGTGATTATACGAAACATAATGTATTATAATCTTACGATATGGGTTTAGTATAACATCTAAGTGACGGATTTAATCATTATAAAAATCTTAATTTAAATTGTGCACTATCAAAAAAATATTGATGAAAGCGATATATTGACCGAAAGGTCCAATGATACTAAAATGTTACGATACGGAAAAGGAGAAGAAGGATATGAATATTACAGTTTACTGCGGATCTCGCTTCGGTGAGAAGTCCGTGTTTAAGGATAGAGCAGTTGAGCTCGGAAGCTGGATTGTAGAGAGCGGTCACAATCTTGTATATGGTGGCGGAAATGTAGGACTCATGGGAACCGTTGCAAATACAGTTTTAGAAGGCGGTGCCAAGGTCTACGGTATCATCCCAGAATTTCTGCTCGACCAGGAGAAGGGACACGAGGGCCTCTACACACTTGAGATCGTAAAGTCTATGCCAGAGCGCAAGACTCGCATGATCAACCTTGGCGATGCATTTATCGCTCTCCCAGGCGGGCCTGGCACATTAGAAGAGATTTCAGAGATAATCTCGCTTAGAAGACTGAACAGAACTGAGAAGCCGTGCATTCTATACAATATCGAAGGTTTTTATGAGCCGTTGAAAAAGCTGCTCGAGGATATGGTAGCTGCCGACTTCCTGCCAGCTGAAGATCTAAATAAGGTTGTCTTTGCAAGCAATCTTGATGAGATTAAGGCGGCACTGGGCGAGAATTAAAAGTAATAAGGGAAGATAATATTGCTTATGAGAGAACCCTGCAAGTGATGGAATTCATGCTTGCAGGGTTTTTAGTACATAAATTTACATATAATTCGTTATAAGGATTATCTATACAAATGGAAGAAGTATAGATAAAAGCAATTGTTAGAATTTTTGATAGACTAGCTAGAATAATAAGGAATGTTATTCCCCAAAAACATAAAAATATAAAAGGAGGAACTATGAAGTTCAAGAGCAAGAACTCAAGAAGTCTAGTAAAGGTCCTAGCACTATCGATGATACTATCGACAGCACCATTGTTTGCCTTTGCAGACGATTCTGCAGTTAATGAAAAAACAGAAACTGCAAGTGTTTCAACCGAAGCGAAAGCTGAAAAGAGTGATGCTACACCGGCTACAAGTAGCGTATCACAGCCAGCTAACCCAAGACACGGATCAGGATTCCGTGCAGCAGAGCCTTCCAAGACTGGTCCTTATAAGGAGTCGGATTTTTGCACTTCTATATAAGACTGAGAAGGCAACACTTAGGAACATGCCTGTAATTGACAAGGCAACAGGTAAAGCGCTAACTAAACCAATTAAGTTCAAGGTTTGGAATGCAACACTTCAGAGATTTGAAAAGGAAGTTACTTCATCTAACGGTGTGCTTCCAGATGTTGAATTAATCAAAGATCATCATTACATCATTTTTGCACAGGACAAAGAGTATAACTTCAAAAAAATAACGCATACATAATTATCAAAGGAAACTGGAAGTGTCGTATATAATGACAGAACTCCAATTACAACGAGCCATCCAGGACAAGATGAAAAAAATCACCTCATTCGTTCTAGAGAAGAGGGCTACACCGATTACGGATGCTACAAAGGCAAATCGCGTAAAGATTGATCTACAGCTCTTCTATATGGAGAAAGTTGGCAGAAACTATCTACCGAGTGACGATAGCTTTTGACTGGGAGGAAACTAATTCAACCCTAGTTCTGACAAGCCCTGTTCGAGACAATTAGAGTTCCAATCAAGGACAGCACAGTTGAAGTTGAACTCATGGAAGACGATGTATACACAGTAAGTGTTGAGAGTGAACAGCTCGGCATGTATACGTTTCCGCTAACTGTTAAAGACCACTCAGAGCGTGGTGCTGACAAGCTTGCGTATAACCATCTCAGCTGCACAAACAAAGGATACTATCATGCTTTTTGACAAAGATGGTCAGATTGAGAAGAAGTATCTTGATGCACTAACAAGCGTAAGTGGAAAGACTAAAGTAGAAGGACTAAACTTCAACAGCAGAATTTTACCAAGATGGTTCGAACAGTATAACGATAGCGTAAGATACACTATGAATGAAAAGCTTCTCGATAAGGCTGTTGCAAAAGGTCTAAAGGGAGATTTTGACGTAATAGATATTCACTCTATCAATATGGCTAGAACTGAGCGTTCACGTCTCATGCTTGCTGAAGGTCAGTTCTTTAATTACACAACTGAAGTTCAGTCTGGTAAAAACGTGGGAAAGGTTTCATACATAGACAGCGATGGCAAGCTAAAGCCACTATCGTTCACTCAGACTGGTAATAAAATCAAGTTCAATATGAATTCCCTGTCCGTATATCCGATAGTGGTTCAGTACGTATCAGATAGCAGCGTTCAGTATGTAGCAACTGAAGGTGACGGATTATCATTTGAGAAGGGTGATGATGTTGATGTAAAGGCTGTATTTAAGTCTACCTCTTCAGTGGACAAGAGCTTTGAAAACTTCAGCGGAGTGGAAGTTGATAACGCAAGGCTCGAGGATTCTGACTATACTGTCACTAAGGGAAGTACAGTTATCAGACTTAATAAGAGTTTTGTGGACAGACTATCTGCTGGTAGACACACACTTACTGCATACTTCGATGCCGACACAAAGTCATCTTCGATTACATTTACAATTAAGCCTGCAGCAGTGCGTAGCAACAATAGTGCTGTAAATAATGCAAGTTCAAATAGTAGCGCACCGAGAGTTTCTAACTCTACAGCTCGTAGGAGCGCTGTGACTCATAGTAAGACTGCTAAGGTAAGAGCAGGTAGAGTTGTAAAGACTGGTGATCCAGGAAATTACGCTCTATATGCTGTGCTATTAATTTCGTCAATATCCGTACTATCTATCTTACTTAAGAGACGTAAGGAGAATTAGAGGGAAGATACTGGAAAGGAATATGAGAGAGATTAATAAGCTATTTATGTTAAAAAAGCTTTCTTTGGTGATAATAATAGCTGTTTCTCTATCAGTGATTTTATCAGGCTGCACTGAACAGACAAGAAAACAAGCGCTTGAAACAGTCAAGGGCATTAAGATAGAATCATACATGGTAGAGGAACAGCCAATCGTCAAAGACCTTAAGAAGGAATTCTCGAAAGAAATTGATAAGGCTAAAGATGATAAATCTATCAAAAAACTACTAAAAGGAATTTTAAGTCTCAGATTAAGTCTATCTCAACTAGAGAGGATAAAATAAAGGCTTGTAAAAGGCTTCTGAAAGAGCAGATTGATGCAATGGATGGGAGCAAAGCTGAAGAAGCACGTAAAATCCTGAAGTCATATGAGAAGAAGTTCAATAAGGTAAAGAGTGACAGTGATCTTACTCTGTTAACCAATGAAATCGGTCAGAAGATTGCAGAGAAAAGTGGTACGTCGTTTGACGCAAGTGCGACGACAAATCTAATCGAAAAGGAAAATGAGACTAGCGAAAAGCTGTCTAAGCAAAAGAGTTTATCTAGCAGTAGTTCTACAAAAAGCAGCTCATCGAGTACAAGCACAACTAGTCAGAGCAGTAGCGATGGTGGCAAGAAAAAACGCTGGGTACCTGCAGTTACTAAGACTATAACGCATCCAGAAACTACTAAAGAGAAACGATATATTGTTAGCTATGTATGTCAATGCGGAAGATCATTCCCAAATCTTTCAGCATGGCAAGCTCATAAACCAAATCCTTGAGATGGGAACCATGTGTACTACAATCCAGTCTGGGGGACTAAGACTGTAAAAAGTACCTGC
>BNJU01000840.1_pt1 | contig 75867 bp, 123 predicted proteins | sample 8539281 | NCBI WGS metagenome assembly BNJU01 (sample SAMD00202456, study PRJDB9452) | human saliva metagenome | isolation source: human saliva | place: Japan
AAAATTGGATGGGGTCAATAAAAGCGACCCTCGTCACATTGTAGTCAATGTCACATCAAGCGCTTGGAACGCAGAGGGTTTGACGACCTATTTTCGGCGTGATGTTAGTGCCGCAGTTGCTAGGAACCTTCTGGCAGCTACTCCGGTCTGCTTCCGTGTATTGACGGTTTCGCTCCGCGGAACTGCTGCTTGAGACGATCGAACCATCCGGTCGGGACAGCATCGCCGGCGCTGTTGGCCTTCGGTGCGGATGCGCTGACCGCTACTGGCTCTGCGGCGTTGGCTGTGGTGGCGCTCAGGGTGAGTCCGGCTGTAGAATCCTGCGCTCAGGGCCAGGGCGAGGAAGCGCTTGGGGTGGGTGTCTGTCGCATATGACCTCCATTAAGATTTTCTGTGCAGTCGCACCCTAGCAGGCCTGCTTCGGTCTTGGTGGTCTTCGCTTTCCTGGGTTCCGACGGCGGTGAGGTTGTTTGTCAGTGTGACGAGCGTGATGTCCGACGGCGTCTGTTGCGCGTCAGTGGTTGACGTTGATCCGGCGCAGTAGCTCGGCTGGTGGTAGGGCGTCGTGCCCGTGAGTCGCGCGGATCTCGGTGGTCATCGTCTCCGTCGACCCACCGCACTGGATATACGTAGCCCGCGCCGGAGAGGGACGAGGAACATCATCAATGCGCCACACCCCTTAGGGAGACCCCACACCGCAATAGGAACACGTACTTCCCGTCCAGGAACTTTGGGAGGAGGCTCGCGCTACCCGCGTCGCGAGCTCTGCGGAGTCTGCGGCACGAAAACTCTCTGGACCGTTGTCGCCGTTCGTCTGTCCGGAGGTGCTGGCCGCGGCGGTCCAGTCAGGCCGTGAGCCCCATGGCTGGAGGCGGGTATGGAAAGATACGTGGTGCTGGAACCAGGGCGGTTGTTCGACGCGCTCCCGCTTCCACGGGGCCGGTGGAAATTGTTCTTCCATGCAGGCACCACGTACTCCAGTGGGGTGATGTGCGGCCCGGCAGCAGGGGACAGGTGGTGCACCTTAGGGCCGTGCCGAGTGCAGTGAGCTGCTTGGTCGGTTCTGCAGGTCGTCGCGGCGGGCCTCTTCGAGGATGGGTGGGCTGCCGGCGCGGCCCATGAGGGCGACGTCAGTGACCCAGTGAGGCGGCCCACGGGGAGTGGTCCGCTGCGATGACGCTTTCGGCGTCATGGCCTCGACGCACTCGTCCAGCTCGAGCTGGGTCTGGCCGGCCTTGTGCGGGTCGCCGCCCAGCAGGTCGGAGGTGGAGAGAGTCGTCATGTTCTAGCAGAAACTAGGGCCAGCCGTTGGAGGCCAGGAGGAAGCCCGCGGTAGGACTCGCAGGCGGGAAGCCCAGCTGAGCCTCGGTGCGGGCCGTCGGTCTCCCGTCTCGTGGCGTGCAGGTGCGGTATGGCGTAGTCCACAGGCCCCTTCCAGTCGGCCTCCATCCGCGCCTGATGATCATCCACCCAGCCGATGTAGTCCTGTCGATGCACAAACTCCCGCACCCCTGACCTCGTCTTTACTGGGAGCGTCAGCGCGGTGTCAGCCATGGCTCTCAGTCTCCTTCTCTCAATGAGGGAGCGCGTTGGTTTGCACTTCCCGTGTGTGGCCGGTAAGCACCCGGCGGGTCGTGGTCCCTTTGCGCCTGGGGCGGTGCAGAAAGACGTGGTGTTGGAGTCCATTGCGCAAAACGGTGTCGAGCTCGGGAGGAGCTGGCCCTTCACCCGTCGGTGGGGCTGCTGCGTGAGGCGTGCTGCCGGTCGGCTTGCGCGAGCGTCTCCGGCAGGGTCATCGGCAAGGACCGCTGGGACGGCCTCATCGAGGTACTCACAACCAGAACGGGCACGGCGTGCGATCATCGTCGGTGTCTTCTCGCTGCCGTCGACTCAGGCGGAGCCCGTGGCGGCAGCATCTCCTGGGCACCGTCGTCGCCGCCGGGCAGGCTCGCGCCAGCAGACGACGCAGGCACAGCATCTTCGGCCCTGTGCTGCGGCGGTAGAGCGCTCAGCATCCATGTCGATCATGGCGTGACGACAGCCTCTCTCAATCCACCATCAACTCTGAGTTAGAACAGTCACTCTCCCTAGTTACCGGAACCATCAGCGCCGAGCACCAATGTCCCTTTTCTGGGTCTGTGACATACCAGTCGCGCCTTCCTGCATGAGCCATCAGCAACCAGCCTCGCACTCCAGGTGCCCCTGAGCGCTTTCCCTTTCTCTGTTGTTGCATAAACAAGTCATCTCTGCCGTCCGGCTCACATCCATCGTCAGTAGCCTTCTTGGGGTGATCGTCTGAGAACTTGCAGGGTCGCCTGGGTGGCACACAGGTTCACGTGAATTAGGTCCCCAGCCACATTCCTCGATCATCCTCGTCGTTAATTAATTGAATAGACCCGGTTGTTCTAGCAACGGCGGCGTCATCGTCGTTCAACCCTTCTCGTCCTTCACGGCATTGAATGCTTCAGGCGCCTCGTCTCGCCTCAGTTCCCATGAACAGCACTTCAGCAACGACCGACTCAATCATAATTCAGGGTGTCACTCAGTGAACCTCGGTAGACTGTCCTCTGGCACCGATACATGGGCCCGGAGGTAGTGGATCTTTAGTCCGAGGCTTGCCTGGTTCAAAAATGACTTGCTCGCCGTTACGATGGGGCTTGAGCCCTAATTCCATCATGCTCTGCTGGGTGCCAACAATCCGGTCGTCGGGAATGATATCAAGAATGTCGTCGACTGGACGCCCCGCATGCTCTGCACGTCAGGAACGGGCCTCCGGGGCGCGGCTGTTTCTGCCCCCACTTCGATCGGTTTCTCCGCAGCTCCGTCACCCTTGTGGGCGGTGGGTTGGGCTCGCTGGCTTGGCGGGGATGCGGGCGAAAGTCGCTGCGACGTCGTCGAGCGGGGTGCTGGCCTTGTCCAGCAGGGTTCTTGAGGTTCTTGGCGTCAGACGGTGCTGGTGATGTCCTTTGGCCAGGTGGTGACCCAGAGGACGTCGTTGATCGCGTCACGGACCAGGTCGCACCATCCGCACGATCACCGAGGCCACCGTCAACCTCCACGAGATCGCACCAGCCACACCACCAGTCATCCGCAGGTGCTGGGTGTGCCCTTCCTGTAGGGGCGGTTTCCGGCCGACGACGTAGTAGCTACTTCGCCAGGCTTGGCGGTAGGCAGATTGTTGTGGCGGGTGGTGGGTACGCCTCGTTCCTGTTGAGGGCTCACACGTGGTCGCAACGACCGTCTCTGAGCCGTGTGCAAGACAAGTCAGGGCGAAGGCTGCGACAAGCAGTCTGCTGGCTGGGAGCGGGTATGAGATTCGTGGTGCTGGGCCAGGTCGCGAGAACCGATTGGTCCCAGTACCACGAGGATGGAGGCTGGCTCTCGACTTCAGCGGGGCACCCATATTCCTGTGGGGTGATGTGCGGCCCGGCAGCAGCAGGCGCACCTCAGGCTGGCGCCGAGTGCAGTGAGCCGCTTATGTCGGTTCTAGAGGTCGTAGCGGCGGGCCTCTTCGAGGACGGTGGGCTGCCGACGGTCGATGACGGCGTGGGGACTCCTTCGCTTAGGGCCATAATCCGTCTCGAGGTCGGCGGAGTCGAGCTTTGTTGAGCTCCATCATGGACAGGTAGTAGTCCAGGAAGTCATCATAGCGCTGCATGACCTCGCCGCGTACCCAGGGGACGGTCCCCTCGCTGGAGTGCCGGGGCGCTCAGGAGGCGATCTCAATCAGATTCTCCAGGAGGCGACAACAGTGAAGTGGTCGGCGGCGATAACGCCTCCGGCGGCCATGGCCTCGACGCACTCCTCCAGCTCGAGCTGGGTCTGCCGGCCTTGTGCAGGTCGCCGCCCAGCAGGTCGGAGGTGGAGAAGATCGTCATGTCCTGGAAGAAGTAGGGCCAGCCGTTGGAAGCCAGGAGGAAGCCTCGGTAGGACTCCGGCAGACGGAAGCCCAGCTGAGCCTCGGCGCGCCATCTCCTCCGTGGCGTGCAGGTGCGGTAGGCGTAGTCCCACAGGCCCTTCCAGTCGGCTCCATCCCGCTGGTTAATCATCGCGCCCCCAGCCGATGTAGTTGGGGCTATCGTCCACCCCGGAACACCCTGACTCGGTCGGCTTTCTCTCAGCGCGCGCCAGCGGTGTCATTCATGGTCTTCAGTCTCCCTTTCCCGATGAGAGGCGCCGTCGGTTTGGATCCTACTGGACAACGGTCATCCTGTTCCCCCAGGAGCGAAGTTCACCAAGAACGACGTCGTTCGCGACGTGAGGAACAGCGAGACATTTACCCACTGTGAAAGTTGGTATAGGCAACGGGAGGTTCTGTTCGCAGAGTGCAAAACGGTGGGGTCGAGTCGAGAGCTCGCTCCCACCGTCGGTGGGTCTGTCAGTGAGGTGCTCGCTTGCCGGTCGGGCTGTGCGAGTGTCTCCGGCGGTCAGCCAGCAAGGACAGCCAGGATCGCCTTTATCGAGATACCACAACCAGAACGCGATGCGTGCGACACGTCGGTGTCCTCGATGGGCTGCCAGTTCAAAGCCCCAGCGGCCGCACTAGCGCACGGCTAACTTGTCTCGCGAGTCTGGCAGAGCTCATCGTCGTCTCAGATCATCAGATACGTCGTATTCAGGGTTGCGTGCGTTGCAGAACCGACCGCATGGACGGCGCCGTCGGCGACAAATACTGCTGGCTGCGTTATGGAGTTGTAGTCCTCAACCTTATCGTGCACATCCATGAGAAAAAGATCGTTACGATCGTCGGCTTCTTCCACGTCAAGTTGACGTCGACCCAATCCTTGAGCCAAAGAGCATTTCTCAACTCTCCGTCGTCAGGAAAGGCCTGATTCCAGTAGTGCTGAACTTGCCGTGCGCACAGAATTTTCACCTCGATTCGATGCCGGTATGACCTGTCGGCGCTCTCTGGGTCCAGCATTGCCTTCCAGATGCGAGCGCGAGCCCCCAGAGAAAGAATTCTCTAACTATCTTTCGACTCAAGTTCAGCATGAGCTGCCACGATCTCCCGATTCACGGTATCCATATTAATCATCTTAGTTTCCCCTCTTAAAAGTTCATCCTTGCTCAAGAAGCTCGCAGGGTTAACCACAGTGCCGTCGGCACGAAGATCCATTTTCCGTCAGGGTCGGTGAGTCGCCGTCGTCTCGACCTTCATGCGTTGCGCTAACTTAGCAAAATACCCCCTGACGGTCAGGACACATCGCCGAGAGACTCCGATTTGCGGCTCTTTAGCGGTCAAAGACAACTGCCCTCTGCGTGTGATGCGTAGTAGTTTGCTGTCAACGCCGTGGTCGTTTGCTCCCGATTTCTTCACGTCGTGTCCGCTGATCTCTTTTGTTTAGCCATTACATCCTCAACATTGGGCTCCTGAACCAGGTGGACGGTCGGCGCCCCATCCACTGAGAGAGTCTCATATGTGTCAGGACGAAGCAGCCTTTGTTGTCAAACTTTCGTTTATCGGGTAGATCTTCCTTTGCCTCCTTCTGCCCTGTCGAAGGCTTCCGGACCCTTTGGCGGGATCGTCACCTCCTCCGCCACTCATCTGTCGCCCTTGCCTGGTGGGGTTCCTCTCCGTCGCCGCCGCCTTTTGTTGGTGATCGGCGCCGTCAGCCCTTTAGCGGCGTCAGCCGCGTCGTCGGCGTGCTTTGGCTCTTGGCGTCGTTGCTGCCGAGAACGAGTGACGCTGGTGCGCGATCGCGGTGGGCCGTCTCTGCAGTAGGGGAGACGTCTGGTTGTTGTGGTCGATCTGCAGTGGTGAGTGGGTCGTTTCGCCGTCTGCCGGAACTGGGACGGTGCCACAGTGCGAACCGGATGTTGGTGGAGCTGTCAGGAGAGGTACTCGGGGTACTCCGCACAGCCGTGCTCGCGATGATCCAGCCCACCGATCAATGACCTGCTGGGACGTGATGCCAGGAGTCAGACCGTGTGCCCGTCGAAGACGTTCGAGTGAACCACAGCATCCAGGTCTGGGGTCCGGGCTAGCGATCGCACCCAAACGGCAAATGTCGGCGGCCTCCTCAAAGATCTGCCCCACCGACAGATATGAGGTCGACCGTCGCTCGAAGTGGTTGATAATCGTCGACGCCCCATCCGGATCGAGCAGAATTTCTACGTCGGTCTCGCGATCGGCGGAACCACGGACCTTGTTTTGAAGTCTGGCCAGTGCCGCCTCCTCGCGGAGGAACGTGTCAGTATCGGGCGATAACGTGCGCCCTGAGTTGGAGAGTGGTCTAAAGATACCCGACGCCCATTTTGTTCCTTTCTTCAGCTTTATGGTTTCAGCTGGATGTGCAGCTCGACGTCGCCGAGAATCTCTCGGGCGCGCTGGACCAAGAAACTCTACAGACCCGGCGTGCTGGTAACCAGGGTCAGACCAGAGACAGTTGCCCGACGACCTTATCGCCTCGCCGCACACCCTCATCTCATCGTCGAACTTCTTCATGAGGAACCGTCTTTGCCTTGGTAGAGGGCCTGTCCTCCTGTCCCGTGCTTGGCGTCCCAAGCCCTAGTGATTGTGCCGTCCGTGGTAGTAACTGAGTCCGCCCAGACTTCCAACACCGTTGTCGTGTCAGTTAGCCGGCGCTCGACGTCGGTCGAGTGACCCTGTGCTGGTGCTGGCACGATCTATTCGCCATCGACCTCGAAGCAAAACCTCCAGTCTCGAGAACACCACGCACCCCAAGATGGACTGTGCGGGGTTGCTGTCAGCGTGGCGGGAGGCTGTGGTGTCGACGAGGTGGAGGCAGTTGTGCGCGTTGCGGGTGCAAATACGGTGATGTGGTGGTTAGACGTCGACTCTGCGTGGCAGGTCGGCTGGTGGTAGGGCGTTGTCTCGATGTAGGCCCGAAGACGGGGGCGGCCTGCCGCCGTGAAGACCTCCTGGGGTGGACCTGATGGTGTAGGGCCCGGGGTTCCTGTCCTGCGACACCGTGGTCCATGCCTGGGGTCGGTGACAGGCTCGCGAGCCACCACGTAGTGGGAGTAGGAGTCGTCGCGAGTCAGCGGATCTCGATGGTCATTGCCTCGTGATCCACCCGCACTGGTGTCGTCGCGCGCGCCGGAGAGGAACGAGGAACGTCATCAATGTGCCGCACCCCTTCAGGAAGAGCTCCACACCACAATAGCAAAAACATTCTCCCCATTTAGGGTACAGGGGGAGGTCAGGCTTCGCGCAATGTCATCGTGCAACTCCTCCGGAGTCTGGGAAATCTCAAAGATTTAACCGCCCGCCTTTTTCCTATAGTTTCTGGAGCGAAGCGTCTCATTGTTTTGGATCTCTCACGTGGATCTCGGTGACTTTGATGGTTCGTCCGTCGTCCATTTTGATGATGGCGTTGTTTGCGACACATTGCTGTCGGCGGCGACCGAGGGATGCTGATCGGGGATGGCCGGGCCCACGGTGATCACTGTGATGGCCGGCGTTCGACGCAGCTGCTCGATCGCGTCAGCGATCGCGTCGAGCACCTGGTCGTGCACCACTCGCACGTTCCTCAGCGTGGTGCTGATGTTCTCCTGTCGAGCGCGCCGCAGCCACCGAGTCTGGGTGCGAAGCGGTGGTCGAGTCGGGAGGGCGCGGGCCCCCACCGCTAGAGGTTGGTCTGGTGAGGTGCTTTGCTGGTCGGGTCTTTCTGTGTCGCCCTGTGCCTGCGTCGGTCAGGACTGCTGGATGGTCTCAATCGAGGTGTCGCAGCCAGAACGCCTGGTGGCTACCATTGATGTGCATCCAGTCGTGGCATCCGGGCGAAGCGCCGACGACGTAGTACGATTCAATGCGGTCCGCGCTGGGTGGGTGCGCCACGGTGATGTGGCGCTAGACGTCGACTCCTGGCGTAGCAGGTCGGCTGGTGGTGCAGGGCGTTGTCCGATGGTAGGCCCGAAGACGAGGGCGGCCTGCTCAAGCCGGTGAAGACTCTCCTGGGTGGACCTGATGGTGTAGGGGCTCGCCTCCGCTGTCCCAGGACACTGTGGCCCACGCCTCAGTCGGTGACAGGCTCACGAGCCATCAGGTACCGCTCGTAGGAGCCGTCGTCGTGAGTCACGCGGATCTCGGATGGTCATCGCTCCGTGGATCCATATCGCACTGGATGTGCCGTCGCGCGCCGGAGACGCAACGAGGAACGTCATCACTGCATTGCAGGAAGAGCCCACACCATTACTAGAGACACACGCACTTTCCCGTCCAGAAACTTAGAAGTGAGGCTCATGTCTGCGTTTCGCAAACTTCCTGCGTGAGTCTGCGGTATGAAGAAACTGTCTCTGCCGTCTCGCTCGTTCGTTTCATGGGCGAGCGAAACTATCTCATTGTTTTGGAAACTCTACGTGGGATCTCGGTGACTTTATGGTTCGTCCGTCGTCCAGCGTGACGACGGCGGGTTGTCTGGCGACACCATGCTATCCGCTTCTCGTTGCGCCAGTTGTTGAGGAGCCCTCGCTCTCACCTCCAGACCCACCCAGTACCATCCTCACGCTGAACAAGTCGGTCATAGTAGCGTCTCTGCGGTTTCTCTTTTATATGTTTAATGCGCAAGCCGCTTGTACTCGATGACTTTTAACGGCCACGCCTTCGCGGCCCAGGTCGTTGGTGCGTATCGCCTGGGCGCGCGCGCTTTCTGCTGTCGTCGTACATGTGCGCTCCGCCATTGCCTTTGGCGTATGCGGCCTTTGATGTCGCGACCGTCGCCACACGGTCGGCGTACTCGCTCACCGGCTCGCCTTCGTGTCTTGCGCGGCGGGCGGTAGGCGGCTTCCGGCGGCCCCGTCGGTGTGCTTGGTGGTGTCGGTGTTCTGTCGAGTCTCTGACCCCAGCGGGCCTCGCTGCTGGGGCGTGTGGGTTTGGGTGCCCTTGGGGGTCTTGTGGACGGTGGGCTGGCTTGCCGGCCTGGCGGGCCGCCATGGTCATGCCCGGTGCGCCGGCCAGCGCTGTCTACCAGGGAGGTCGTCGAGGTCCTCGAGGGCTCTATCCTCCGTGACGGCCTCGCTGGCTCAGGCCGATGCGGGCGAAGGTCGCGGCGACGTCGTCGAGCTGCGTGGTGGCCTTGTCCAGCAGTGTTCTTGAGGTTCTTGGCCGACAGGACGGTGCTGGCGATGTCCCGGACAGGTGGGTCACCCATGAGGCCACGCGTCGGAGATGACCGACTGGGATCAGTTCAGGGGGCAGCCACAGACCCGCGGTGATCACCGTGACGGTCGCCTTCGACAGCAGCCTCGCCGATCACGTCGGAGATCGCGTCACGCACCAGGTCGTGCACCACGCGCACGATCGAGGCGCCGTCGCCCACCTGAGATCGCACCAGCCACCACCACCAGTCATAGCCGCAGGTGCGATGCGGAGCCGGCTCGCAGGGACTTGAACGTCGCCACCGCCACGGACCCGCCCGGCCAGACGCTCTGTGCACGCAGTGTTCGCGCTGCCTGGATCAGGCGCATGTGCACAGGATCGGGGCAGGGGAGGTGCTATTCCAGTGAGCGCGAAGCCGCAGGGGCCGAGCCAGAAGGGCCCAGCCCTGCGGTGGTCGTCGGTCGCGAGGTGCCCGTCCGCAGGCTGGGTGGCGAACCTTTCCGGGTGCGATCAACCGCGCGGACTGCCGATCGCTCATCCAGGTACCACTAAACCAGAACGCCCGACGCGCAGCCACGTTAGTCTCCTCCGCCGGCATCCAGTTCAACACCTGGCGGCGGCGCTGGCAGCAGTAACTCGTACTGCGCGTCCGGAAGTCTCGTCATGTCCCTCGGCTGAATTAGCAATATCATAGCAAGATAACGATGACAGGCTGAAATCACTGTACTTTGACGCAGCGTCCGGTGACAAATGACGCTGGCTCGTCACAGAATTCGAAGTCATCAATCTCGTCGAGTACGTCACCAGGAAGTTTTCGGCGCTGCTGAGCAACGTCTGCCTCTGCTCGATGACATCCTGGGCAGGATAATATTTCGTCAACACGCCCGTCGTGGAAAAAGCGCGGTACCAGTAGGGTTTTATGTGCTCGACGCACAGTATCCTCAGTGACGTCCTTCGCGGTATGTGCCTTCGTGTCCTCCGTCTAGCATTGCTTTCCAAATTCGTTTCCTAACCCGCTCAGGGGTAGAACTTTTAACGTTTGGTCGAATCATTTAACTCTAGTCGACGACCGAATCTCGCGATCTATGGAATCACTGTCACCGCGTGTGCCCTTCATGCGCCAGGGTGATTGGCCGCGGTTCTAGTTGGGGAGTCCACCACTTCCGTCCGCGCGAACGATCCACGTCCCGCCAGGGTCGGTCACATACCAATCCCGCTTCTCGTACCGGACGTCGGAGCAGACTTTCTTAGAGACCCCCAATGTATGTCGTTTCCTTTGCGGTCAACGATAACTCGTCTTTCTGCGTGCGAAGCCAGTTGCTGGCCGTCGACCCCACGATCTCTAGCAGCCGAGCTAACGGGGTGCCCAATCTCTTCCTGCTTGGCCAAAACATCATCCACGTTAGGTTCCTGAGCCGTCGGGGCGATCCTTGCTCCAACCACCGAGGGCCTTGATGTGGTCGGAAGAGGTGGTTTTCGTTTGGCCATCACCGCAGGTAACCTGGTGCCGTCTGAGCGCGTTCATGAAAGTTCTTCCGGGACTTCTTGGCGGATCGCCACCTCCTCCGCCACTCATCTTTGTTGCCCTTACTCTGGTGGTTCCTCCTCCGTCGCCGCCCGCCGCCTTTGTTGGTGGGACGGCGCCGTCGGCACTTTGGCGGCGTCGGCTGCGGCGTTCGTGCGTGCTTGTGCGCCCTCGGCGGCGTTGTCGTGCGTTCCGGAGCCATACCCCAGAGCCATGGCTGCCATGCGAGAGCTCTTTGCCGACGTCGTCGGAGCAGGGCGCTGGCCCTGTCCAGCAGGTTCTTCAGGTTCTGGCCGAGGTCACCACGTCGGTGACTTCCTCGGCACAGGCGGGTGGTCCAGGAGGTGACGTGCGGCGGCGACTCGAGGACACTGCTCCAGGGGCGGCCAGGCCCGCGGTGAGTACTCCGATGGTGACCTTTGGAGGCGATCTTGCCGATGATGTCGGAGATCGCGTCACGGACCAGGTCGTGCACCATGCGCACGGCCAGTGAGGCAGGGAGCGTCAGTCCGCCCGAGATCGCGCCGGCCACATCGCCGGTGATGCGCAGGCGCCGGTGCGCCTTCCTGGTGAGGCGGTTGCTTTGACCGACGGCGTTAAGCTACTTCATCAGGTGTGGTGGTCGCAGACTGTCGCCGCGCGTTCCCTCAGTTCCCGCTGAGGCGAATGAGCGGGTGGTGGCAACCTTGTTTAAGGTGCGCAGGACATGTGTTGATAATGTTGCGACAAGCAGTCCTCTGGCTGGGAGCGGAAGAGGAAACAGCTTTGTGGTGCTGGAAACCAAGACGGCTGTTTCGATTTGGCCCCAGCACCACATGTGTCGGTGGAGATTGTTCTTCAGCGGGCTCATACTTGCGGGGCGATTCGTGCCCGGTAGGAGCGGGCAGTGCGCCTCAGGCTGACGCTGACCGGGATGAGTCGCCCATACCGTCGGCTGAGCGTCGTCGCGCGGCGGGCGTGCTCGAAGACGGTGGGCTGTCAGCGGCCGATGACGGCGTGACACCGTCGGCTTTGGGACCATCGTCCTTCGGTAGGCGGGCGACATCGCCCATGTTGAGCCCATCATGGACAGGTAGTAGTCCAGGAAGTCGTCATAGCGCTCACCAACCCCGCCGCGTACCCAGGAGACGGTGCCTCCGCCGTGCGCGGGCCGCCCCATGAGAGCAACATCAATCGACCCAGCGAGGCGCCACGGGTGAAGTGGTCGGCGATATGACGCCTCCGGCGGCATGCGGCCTCGACGCATTCCGGGCAACCTGCGCCTGGCCTGGCTGGCTCCTGTGCAGTCACCGCCCAGCAGGTCGCTGGCGGATGAAGGCCAGTCATGTCCTGGAAGGCGAGCAGGCCAGCCGTTGTGCTGCGAGGAGCTGCGGTAGACTCCGGCAGGCGGAAATTCTGTTGGGCCTGCGCGGGTCACGGTCTCCTCCGAGGCGTGCACGTGCGGTAGGCATAGTTCTTATATCCTTCCAGTCGGCCTCCATCCGCGCTTTGGATGATCATCCACTGCCGATGTAGTCCGGCCAGGTAAACTCCGGAACGCCCGACTCGGTCGGTTTTCCTCGCCGGGTGCGCCAGCAGCGAGCGTCATCTCATGGCCTTTCAGTCCTCCTTCGAGGATGAACTCCGTCGGCTTATACCCTACAGGGTAGCGATTAGTTCTGTCCCGCCAGGCTGGAGTTTACCCGGATGACAGCGGCTGCTATCAGTGCGGATCCGGCTTGCTCATCCACGTGCTGTCAGGAACATGGCTAGCAGTCTTTGCCATCCGAACACACCCGGGATGCGCTGCCTTCTCGTCTGCGTTGTTAGCAGCACTACTTTGACCAGTGCCGAGGTGGTAGCTTGTGGTGGGTACTCCCGAGTCTGTGACAGTGCCCCGCGTCAAGTGCTCGGCTGCAGCGAGCGACGTACCCGGAGTCTCAGCACCCTGCAGCCTGTTGGGTTCTTGGGATTGAAAGACGACCGGCCTGCTCATTGGGCTCGCTTCCGTCGCCTTCGCCCTTGCGGGTGCCGCTCGCCGTCGGTGTGCTTGGTGGTGCCGGTGGTTCTGTCGAGCCTGACCCCAGCGGCCTTCGTTGCCAGCGTGTGGCGGGTTTGCGCTCTTGGGGGTCTTGTGGACGGTAGGCTGGCTCTTGCCGGCCTGGCGGGCCTGGGGCCATGGCCTGCCTGCGCCGGGCCAGCGCGTGCTGGGGCCCAGGAGGATGCGAGGTCCCGAGGGCTCCATCCTCCTGGTGACGGCACTACGCTGGCTCCTGGCGGGAGATGCGGGCGAAGGCCGCGGCGACGCCGTCGAGCAGGGTGGCGCCTCGTCCAGCAGGTTCTGAGGTTCTGTGCTGACAGGACGGTGCGCGATGTCCTTGGACAGGCGGGTCACCCGATGAGGCTGGTCGTCGGAGATGACCGACGACCACCCAGGGCAGCTGCAGGCACGCGGTGATCACCGCGATGGTCGCCTTCGACAGCAAATTTTCGCCGATCACGTCGGAGATCGCGTCGCGGACGTGGCCGCACCATGCGCACGATCACCGAGGCCACTCGTCAGCTCCGCCTCGAGATCGTGCACCGGCCACACCACCAGTCATCTCGCAGGTGCGATGCGAGCCAGCCCAGTGACTCTGGAACGTCGCCACGGCCAGGGACTCCTGCCCGGCACAGACGCTCCCAGTGCACACCGCCTCCAGGTCTCGGCGCAGGAGTTCGCCTCGTGGCGATGTTCGTCCATCGTCGAGGCGGCCGCAGCCACCGCGTCACTGTCACCGGTGAGCCTCGTTGAGCCACTGTTCAGGCCTCCCAGGTGCCTAATGACCCATGCTACTCCCGGCGGACATCGCCTCACCCAGGAGTGATCCATCGCAGCCGACACGGCGTCAGCGGTGGTGGCCGCCACCGCCAGGCCACCGGCGACCCGCCTCTGACCCAAACGCCCTCCCAAGATCAAGGCCTGGGGGTGCGTGGTACGGTCAGCGTGGCGGAGCCGGGTGTTCGACGACGCAGGAGAAGGTGCGGCCCCGCGCCGCGGGTGCGTGCCACGGTGCGTGGTGGTTAGACGTCGATTCTGCGTAGCAGGTCGGCTGCGGTAGCGTTACTCGATGTGGGCTCCGAAGACGGGACCGGCCTGCTCGCCGGTGAAGACCTCCTGGGGTGGACTCCGATGGTGTAGGGCCTGGGCCTCCGTTGTCCCAGGACACTGTGGTCCACGCTCGTCGGTGACAGGCTCACGAGCCACTGTGGTACCGCTCTGTAGGAGCCGCCGTCGTGAGTGGCACGCGGATCCGGATGGTCGCCGCTCTCCGTGGATCCACCGCACTGGATGTACGTCGCGCGCGCCGGAGACGAACGAGGAACACTCATCAATGTGCGTAACTCTGCGGTAACGCCCAGACTAACATGGAAAAGTGCTTCACCCGTCCATGAATTTTGAGCCCAGATACACGTCGAGTTGCTCGCTGGCGAATTCCTGTGGAGTTTGCGGAAGAAAGAAAGTCTCAACCTGGTCCGTTCTTTTGGCATTTGTTTGCAGGGCGAAGCGTCTCATTGCTGTTCTCAACCTTTACTTGAACCTCGGTGACTTTGATGTTCGTCCGTCCAGCGTGACGACGGCGGGGTTGGTCTCGGCGACACCATGCGTTATCCGCTTCGCTTGCGCCGCTATACGAGGAGCCTGCTCTTACCCAGACCCAAATCTGTACCATCCTCACGTTGAACGAAGTCGGTCATAGTAGCGTCTCGCGGAGCCCCCTTCACGACGGCGCAAGCCGCTTGTAATTTCCGATGACTTTCGTTCACCGAGACCCATCAGCGTCGAGGTCGCCCGGGCGTCTTCCAGTCCTTCGCTTCGCTGTCGTCGCGGTTACATGTGCGCTCCGCCACTGTCTCTGGCGTAGCGGTTTTGATGTCGCGACCGTCGCCACGGTCGGCGTACCTGCTTTACCGGCTCGCTCTTCGTCTTTGCGGTGGCGGCGGCAGTGGCGGCTTCGGCGGCCCGTCGGTGTGCTTTGGTGGCGTCGGTGGTTCTCGTCGGTTCTTCTGACCCCAGCGGCCTCGAAGGCGTGGGGCGGTGGCTTGGTCTTTGGGGTCTTGCGCGTGGACTTTGTGGGCTGGCCTTGCGCTGGCCTGGCGGGCCGCATGCCCAGTGCCCGGTGCGCCGGCCATGCGTGCTGGGGCCCAGGAGGATGCGAGTCGGAGGGCCTCCATCCTCCTGGTGACGGCCTCCTGCTGGCTTTGGCGGGATGGGGGATGTGGCATACGCGGCGACGTCGTCGCAGCAGGGTGGTGGCCTCGGTCCAGCAGGTTCTCGAGGTTCTTGGCTGACAGGACGGTGCTGGCGATGTCCTCGACAGGCGGGTCACGGCGAGGCCAGCGTCGGAGATGACCGACTGGACCACCCAGCCGCCAGACCCGCGGTGATCACCGTGATGGTCGCCTTCGACAGCAATTTCGCCGATCACGTCCGGAGATCGCGTCACGCACCAGGTCGTGCACCATCCGCACGATCACCGAGGCCACCGTCAACCCACCCGGAGATCGCACCAGCCACACCACCAGTCATACGCAGGTGCTCGGCCGACCCCGCCTGAGGGACTTGAACGTCGCCACGGCCAGGACTCCTGCCCGGCGTGACGCGTGCACACCGTCTCCAGGTCATCGGCGCAGGAGTTCACCTGCGCGCGCTGTTTGTCCATCGAGGCGGCCGCAGCCACCGCGTCACTGTCACCGGTGAAATCGCTGAGCCACTGGTTCGCTCAGGTGCTCACTGACCCACGCTATCCCGGCGGAGATCGCCTCACCCAGAGGATCCATCGCAGCCGACACGGCGTCAGCGGCAGGCTGCCGCGCCAGACCACCGGGCGACCCAGCCTCTTGGACTCAAACGGCTTCCTTAAGATCGAAGCCATCCTCCTGCAGACGCGAGCTGGTCCAGATAGCTCTCCGGAGTCCTTGCACCGGTGACAAGATCGTTACCCATCACCGATCACGCCTCGACCCGGTACGCGCCCGGAAGCAGCGTCAGCGTCGCCGGCGCCTCCAGGGCGGTGGGCCGTGCCCTGCAGGACCAGTGGCGGCGCTGTTACGCAGCCCCTCTCAGCCGAGACCATCATTGCGTCGGCCGCGTCTTCACTCAGCGTGTAGGCCGGCAGAACAACGGCGAGCATGAGACCAAAGCGTTGTCCCCCATGCGCGGCACCCGAGGCGTCCGGCCTGAGCCACACCAGCAGCCACCGCATCCGTATCCCCAGCACCCGGAACGCAACGTCCCACCATCAACCGAATATCAGTCATGACAGACCTCTTCCTACTGACGTCAGTTCATTGAGGGCCAGTCAGCACCGCACCAGCCTGCTCCAGATCCTCCTCCTGAGCAGGCGGTACGGGTCACCTGGAGCTCACTCTACCTGAACACCAGGACCAGGAGGCGTCTCACGCCTCTTGTTCCGCCCGGCCCGCCTGGCCTGCAACGTGGCCACTCACCTTCGCCGCCATACTGCTCTAGGCTCCAGCATCGTCCGCCGAGTCCGCGCGTCCACCCAATGTGCCGGTCCACGATCGCCCGGATCCTGCCGCGCCTCACGCCGGCACAGCGTCAATGGCTCATGGCGACCGCCTTCGGAGAGCCCGGGCAGGGTTCAGCACTGCCCGCCGCCGCGGAAGCGCATCATCCCGCACACGCCCAGCGGCGTCGACCGCCCGCCTCGTGACCTCGCCGCCCTTGGACGTGCCTCAACCTCCAGTGTGTGCCGGCCTGCTCGCGTACGCGCTCTGCGCCTCGTTATTTCGCTGCGCCTGAGCCACCTGCTCAGCAAATCTGGGACAGACGCTCCTCAACCAACCGATCAGACATGAAACCCACCCTAACCAGAACCCTGGATGCAGGACTTCCAACCCGTCAGGATATTAACAGTGATACGCCCACCCGTCTCGGACATCTGGATCCGCATCCAGGCGGGCCGGCAGGCATGGCTTTCCACTCACATGGTCGGTGGCGTCCAGGCGAGCTCTTGGAGAGTACGTGCACCGTCGCGGCTGATGAGCGTAGCCCGCCCGGCCGACGCTGCGGCTTCTGCCGCCCCAGCAGCGGCCCCTCATCAGGCTGCCGGGAGCATGCATGCCCGGCGCGGACAGATCGCCGAGTGTCCGCATGATCGGTCGCGCTACATGGCGCGCATCGTTCCGCCGATGCGGCGCGTGAGCACCAGGTGGAGACCGATGTCCTGAGCCGCAAGGGAGCTGCCAGAGAGGTGCGGGCAGTTGGACGTATTCGTCGCCACCAGGTCGTAGTCGTCCACGAGGAGATAGATCTCGGCCCCTCCACCAGGAGCGGCTGCGCAGCCTGCTCAGCCGTGACATCGGGGCCGGGCAGACGCCTTGAAGGTAACCCGTGAGTCGTTGATCTCGGAGACGGCCGTATCGCGACTCGACAGGTACGCGAGCAGAAAGCTCCTCGAGAATCTCTCCTAGCAGGGTTGCAGCGCAGGTCGATGGCGAGAGTACGCACCTGGTCCGGCGTCTTGTCATGAACAGCTCGCGGGCCAGCGCCCGCAGGAAGGTGGTCTTCCTTCTTGGCGCCCAGCACGATGAGGCTGGGGTCCTGCTGCATGGCCAGCGTGACCGGTTCCAGACGCGCCCGTCGATACCGATGACAGGTCCGGCGTCGGCGGGAACCATGCGCACAGGCTCGGTCAGGTCGATCGGTCGGCAGCAGCCGCGGCTAGACCAGGCGCGCCTGCCGGGCGTTGGCGAGCCCGCTGGCAGGGCATGGTGATCCCGTGCCAGGGTGGAGTCGTCGTGGCTCTGTCGATGCGTGGCTGCGCCAAAGCATGGCGAGCCTGTCGATCCAGTCCGCGCCCCGGCCTGCCCTCGGGCACCTGACGGGCGATCTTCCGGTTGATCTCCCGAATCGGCTCGGGTCACCCAGGCAGCTCGATCCGGGTTCCGATGGTATCGCGGATCGCCGCCCGCAGGTCCATCCATCGGCTGGTGGACAGAACGAAGTGCACCACGCCAGTCGCGCGATGCCAGGTTTGCACCCATGAGATGTCTCGGAAATCGGTCTGAGTGGTGGCCCTAGCCGTCGATGATGAGGAAGACGTCCTAGTACCGCGTCGTCGACGCCCGCAACCGCTCGCGCCGATAGGGTCTGAATCGAGTCGATCCGGTTCGCCCTGAAGTACCGTTCGCGATCGTCGAGCAGCGAAGCGATTCCGCCAGCGTCCGAGCCACGATGTCGGCCTGTCGCGCGGGCCATCCCGGAGAGGTGGGGCAGGTCCAGCATTGTCGAGAAGGTCCCGCCGCCCAGGTCGATGACGTAGAACTGCACCCGGCGGGCGTACGAGCCAGGGCCAGCGCCACGACCAGTGAGCGCAACGCCGTCGACTTTCCGGACAGGGGGCCGCCGACGGCGACGCGACCGCCGGCGCCCGACAGGTCCACGGTGAGCGTCTCGGCGCTGCTCCAGAGGCACGTCAGTGACGCCCAACGGCACCACGAGATCGCCTCGCGCCCGCCACGACGGCGAGGTCAAGGCCCAGGTTGCGGTCGACCACCAGATCGGGCGACAGCGAGTCGAAGGTCTCGCTGATCTCCAGCGGCGGCAACCAGATCAGGTGAGCCTGGGACCCGTGGCCGGTCATCCAGTCCACTGCGATGTCCATGGTGGTGCTGTCGCTATAGGCCGACGTCTCGTGGAAGGCCTCGGGCTCCGGCAGCGGGCTCTGCGCTCAATGACCATCTCCTCCGGGAGCGATCTCCACCGACGTCCCGGCGGTGAATGGAAGAACCTCGACGGCGCCTCGAGCACGCCGGCCGTCTGGCGGCTCCCGGTACTGCAACGCCTGCGAGGCGCGTCGAGGCGGGGGCTTGCTGGCGACGTAGGAGGCGCGGAAACGGGGTCATCGTCTCGGTGTCGCTCTTGAGGGTAGCTGCCCCCGGCAGGGGAGGCAGGGTGGCAGGCGTCGGGGAGCCCAGAACCGTGCGGGACCGCTGGCGGAAGGTGCGCAGGCCGTCGGTAGGACAGGTGCGAGTCGAGGCCGCGCAGGCGGCCCCTCCAGTCGCTGAGGACAGGAGCAGATGCATCTGCGCGATCGTCCCAGTCGTCCGACGCGCACGAAGGCGTCTGATGAAGTCCGGCTTATGGACAGGAGCCCGGAGAACTCATCCAGGATGATGAACAGCGCCGGAAGCGGGTCACCGTTGTGCTTGCCCTTGACCCGATCCTGCTCGTAGTCCATGACGTTGGCTGGTTCCTGGCGTCGTGGAGTCATCTGCTGACGACGGTTCATCTCACCGCGCAGCGCCTCGGCCATACGGTCGACGAGCCCCGACTCGCTCTCAAGGTTGGAGATCATCGCCGAGACGTGCGGAGGTCGGACATTCCGGCGAAGGTCGCACCGCCCTCGAAGTCGACCAGGACGGAAGTTGAGCCTGTCGGGCCCGGTGAGTGAGCGCCAGAGCCAGCACGAGCGTGCGCAGCACCTGACTTGCGAACCGGTGGTCCCACGAGCAGACCGTGAGGTCCCATGCCGTTCTCTGCCGACTCCTTGATGTCGAGGGACCACTGGCTCGCCCTCGGGAGTCACGGCGAAGGGCACGCTGAGACGCTCGGCGCCGGTGCGCTTGACCCACTGGGTGTCTGGGTTGAAGTCTCTCACGTCTCCCAGGCGCAGGAGCCGCAGCAGGTCCTCGGCGCGCTGGGATCGACGTTCCACTGGCGCCGAGGAGGCGACGTCCCTCCGCCGCCTGGTAACGCCACCAGGCGACGGGCGACGGCCTCGGCGCCATGATACTGAGGGCATCTGCCAGCGCCGGACTGGGATCCTGTCCTGCGAGCTCTCGATGTTCCATGGGGACCGTCTCGTCGAGAGAGCCACTCAACGCGGAACCCGGTTGACCGCCGGAGGGACGCAGGACCAGGCGCAGGCGGTTCGGCAGCACCAGGGGCTGTTCGGCGCGCTCGGAGATGCTAATGACGGTCACGCCCTGAAGCCCATGGTCGGCCGTCATCGGGGAGCTGGGAGGGAGCGTGCCGCCGTCGACCAGGACGATGACATGAGGCAGAGGTGACTCTCCTGCAGCGGAGGAGAAGGTGTACGCGCGTCATCCTCGAGGTGCCTTGTCCGTGAAAGCCGTCCAGCGAGTGCGCCATGAGCCGTGATGGCCCTGACGGCGCTGGTCACGGAGTCGGACCAGGCGTGGGCGCCCACTTCACCCAGTCCCACTCCGCCCCGCTCCTGAGAGGTGAGAACGACCAACTGCACCAGACTCGAGGTCAGCGCCAGGATGTGCGCGAGCACGCCCGGACCTGGGCGCGAGCCTCGCTCACGGGCCAACCTCAATGTGAGAGAAGGCGCCCGTCGATGCCGAGGGAAGGCATCAACTCGGGGTGGACACGTAAACGCATTGCCGACAGGGACACCGGGTCAGAGTGTTGAGAGGCTGACCTCCGCGCCTCACTGGTTGCCGCCAGCGGCTGGGAGCGCCCACGCGGATGAGCAGAGTCCCGGCCTCTAGCGCCGTTCCCACACCCTGGCCCCTGTGCTGAACCAGGTACGGCAGCGCCTCGGCTCGGCAGATGACTGACAGCGGTGCGACGCTGGACCTGGGCCGCCTCGGACCTCGGCACCCGGAGATGTAACCGAGGTACTATGGCGCTGGTTCGTGACGCTGTTACGGTGCTGATGGATCTGGCGGTACACGGTGAGCACGACCATCGAGAGCATACGTCCACATACCCAGCTCGCCCATGAACAGCATGCGCGTGTTGTTGATTGAGATGACCATGAACACCATGACGCATCGAGCCCCGGTCAGCGGCAGCACCATCGTCAGCGAGCCCGCTGGCATCCTGCGGTGTGATGGCGTTCGGTGGGGCCCTTGAGCTCGATCGTCTCGGTCGACGCCTCGGAAGTGTCGATTGTCACGTTCTGCCCTCGGTGTCTGCGCGGGAGGGGTGGCTGTCCCCGGGCTGGAAGGCAGGCTCGAGAAGTAGCTGACCGAAGTGAAGCCCACCCAACTGGGTGCTGACGTCACTAGTATCGATAGAGTCACGATTGTCTGCACCTCGGCGGACCCTCTCCCAACCCCGGAGTTCTGATCCTCGGATGAATGCGACCAGCATCCGTGTCACCCTCGTCGCATGAGGGCGAACGGCTCGATGTGGCGGCACGCGCAGGTGTGTCGGTTGGTGAGCCTCATACTCCGCCGAAGGCTCACGCAACCCAGTGGGTTCCTCATCACAACGGCCGATGGAGCCGCGGTGGACGCCGAGGCGGCCGTGGAACCGACGTTCTCGAGGGTGCTGTGCTTGTCACGACGCCGGCTCGAGCCGGTCTGCGGAGCCATGAGCGACGGACTCCGACCTCGAGAACGTTCTGCGCTCATCGGTCGGGGAGACGGCGGTCAGTCCTGGTAGCGGTTCTCTGCTTTTTCCCGAGGGCTGCCATCTGATCGATACGGCCGGCTGCTCCCGACCGCGTTGCAGATTGCGAGGAGCCCGCCTTTGATGGTCTTCTGGTCGCTGCGGCTTTCAGACCCTTCGGGCGGAGACCTGCAGTGCGCGAGGCGTTGGGGCGCTGACTGTGCCTCTCCGGCAGGAGCCGCGGGTGCCCTCTGCGCCGTCTCCAGTCCGGACTCCCGGTTGCTGGTCGCGTTGCTCACGATGGGGAACGGGAGTTGCGTTTCTGGTGCTGTGGATCGTTCTGCAAAGGCGTCGGTGAAGCGGTTTCGTGGGTGCCTGGCTCTTCTTGGCCTCTGTCGGAACGATGGTTTCCGGCTGCGGGATCTCGCGTGTTCCCGTGCTGGTAGTGCTCGTGGCCGTGGGGGCCATCGGCGGCTGTTGATCCCAGGCTTTTGCTGTACGGGTCCCCAACCAGCAGCTGCTGGATATGACGCAGTTTACGAGTCATGGGACGTTCTGTACGTCAGCCTGAGGCGCCTGTCTCTGGTGGATGTGTCTCCTCGCTTGGTATCGCAGTCCGTGGATCAGACGGCGGTGTCCTCAGTTGCTCTGGAGATCGCTCGGGAGCCTGGTGCTGCTCGGCCCGCCGACGACGATCCAGGCGGCGATGTGGCGGCGTGACGGGATGGGGGCTCAGGTTGAGCTCGTGTGCGTCATGGTGCTTCTCGTACCGTCCTCGCTGCGCGCCGGGTGCTGCGCCTGATGCCGCGGCTGGTTGTTTGACCGTGGCGCGGTGGATCGTGCTGGTCCTGCCTTCTGGGTCGACGGCGGCAGCGAGTCGCGGCGCGAACGTGAGCGAGGTAGCTCGCTCATAGTTTCCTCACAACAGCGGGCACTTCGCTCTAGGGATGTTCTCCAGTACCGTTCAGTCGGCATGGTGGGGTCGGCTGCGACATCTTCGTGCCCCGCCGCCTGGGGACTCTCCCAGCAGCCGTGATCGCAGCCAGGACTGATCGACGTTGCGGCAACTGTGGGAATCACGCTGCACCCGTCGCGTCCGCGCCCAAGCGCGTGCTGGCTCGTCGCGACTGGCAGCCCTCTCTACCACCGGGAGGCGGTGGTCGCCGTCTAGCGTCGATTTCCTCCTGCTTGTCGTCATCTGCGTTGCTCGTGCCTTCTGCTGGCGCTCAACGTCCAGGCGCTGCGTCCTGCTCACTCAGGTGATCGCGTTGCAGAGCCTGGTTCTGGCGCGTTTCAGGAGAATCATGACGGGACTAGCGGTGTCGCCGCAGTGGTGGTCCCGCAGCAGAGGTCGCCCGGGATCGGACGAGCACTGGCGCGAGTTGCTTTCTCCGATCCTTCTCCCGCTCAAGATTGGTCGCCGAACGTCGCGGGTCAGCCAGGACGAGGATCGGAACGCCTCCCTGGATCTCGTCTGACCAGGTCATGACTGCTGACGCGTCGGCCCACGCCGAAAAGCAGGGCGCGCCGACGCTCGGCGGTGCGAACTCGCCCAGAGCCGCGTCGCGTCAGGCGGCTCGAAGGACGGTGCGCCGTCGCCCGTGGTTCCACGAGGCCGCTGACCAGACGGCGCTGAGAGACGGGAGGGCGACGACCCTCCGCTGGATCAGTGCCGCAGGCTCCCGTGCTTCAGCCTTCAGGCTCCAGCCGGTGCGGGAACGTCCCGATCTGGCCGGCCCGGCTGCCGTCTCCGACTCAGGTGCTGGCCGGTCGGTTTTGCGCGGCCTGTCGCCGTCTCCCGCCACGGCGCCTGTCGTCTTCTCCTGCGCCGCCGCCCGCAGCTCTCTCCGCGCTGTGCCGCGCGGACTCGCCGCCCCCATCCTCTGTCCCCGCAGGTCTCGGTCCATCTCCGGCTCCCTCCCGTCCCAGCGTTCGCAGCGCCTCTGGGCCTCCTCCGACGTCGTCGATGCCTCACCGGCGATGTTTCCGCGACTCGGTCGGTCTCGTCCTTGCTCCCGATCCTCCGTCGGCTCCGGGTTGAGGCGAGCGCCCCTCTACGCCGTCACTCCCACCACGGAGTTCATATCCGGGGCGACGGCGAGGTGGTGCTCGTCTCCCCCTCGGAGTGCGCCGGCATCACCTTCCAGTCAGTGGAGCTCATTCCACCAGCCGAGAGCCTCGAGCGGCAGCACCTCTCGCCCGTGTCTCCGAGTGGCGTTCAACTAGGACCGAGTCTCGTGGTGCCACTGGCTGCTGCTTCACCATCGAGCCTCCAGCTGAAGACTGAGTTTCCTCTGTCCTCTGACCGATCTCGGTGCGGCCCGTTGCTCGCTGGAGCCGGGGAGATCCGACGCTCAACGACGTCGTCCCAAGGGTGTCCTGATGGCAGAAAGTCTCTTACGACGTCGAGGGCGTGTGAGAGGCGCCCTGGAAGCCGAGTTCTTTTCAGCCATCAGCGCGAGAGGTGCCTGAGCCTCGAAGAAGGCCCAGACTGCGACCGAAGTCCGTCGGTGTGGAGAGATCAGGCGAAGGGTGCCTGCTGCCCTGGTGATCGGTCGTGCGGTAGTCCTCGGACGAGGTGTTCATCGTGGGTGCCGAGCTGCGTGGATCGCCCGCTGCCGGTCACACATCGCGTGCGTTGCATTCGCTCATGGTCGCGAGTGACACTGCAACGCGCCTCATCGGACCAGCCGCTCTGTGTGACGCAACTCGGCATCCATAGCATCCAGGTCGGCCTGGGACGCTGAGCCTGGGCCATCGCGGCGGCAGGCGTGTCGAGTGATCCGTAGTTAACAAGCATTGTCCGACATAATTATCTCCCTGACGTAAAGTAGATTATTGGGTGCGTCAGGCAGGGAGGTCATGGCGCCGCCGGCGTTGGCGCCAACGCGCGCTGGGCACCGGCTGCGGACTCCGCTTCAGTGCTCTGGTACGCCTGGTCCGGTTGACTTCAGAGCGTCGAGAGGCCTTTGGCCAGCGCCTGGTCGATCCAGCGGCCGTCACTCTGCGGTACTGCTGAACGCTCGAGCGACGGCGGCCGCATTCTTTTGCAGCCGCCAATGAATCGGCTGGCTGCGGCCTGAACCCGCTGACTGATCGCGTTCTGCTCGGCGCGGTGCGTGTCCACAGTCCGCTCGCCTTGCTGATACGCCCACTCTCTGACTGGATACGCGGCCATGAGGCTCCTCTTTCTCAGGACGCTGCTTCTTGACGGCCGCTGCGGGTGAGCAGCGTTGACGAACGGCCCCGTGACAAAGGGCCTCGGGTGTTCAGATGCGTGCTCGCCCGAGACTAGCAGTACATGTGCAACCGGTCGCGGCATTAATTCACGTACTGTGATCGAGATCGGTGTGGGCGAGTCTCGCCGCAGGAGTCTGCCCTGTTCCCGAGGCCTGACGCTGACTCGTGATCTACGATGGGTGTCTCTCGGCTGCGTCCGCAGTTGGTGCTGACCTGTCTCGTCCCGCTCTCCAGGAGAATCGCCTTTGCACTCCCTCCCGCCTCGCGTGTCCGGCGCGGCTCCTCCCCTCGTGCCCGTTGCCGTCGATCTGCGAGGCGCATCCTGACAGATGTCTCGTTGCCGGTCGACCTGCGCTGGCTGAGAAAGTGGTTCCGGCGCTGGCAGAGGCTTGAGGGGCTGGGGAGGCCGCCTCGACCCAATACCGGCTCGTGTCTGACCACGCAGTCGGGCGCTGCCCTGGATTGACTCCTGTCGCTGGCCGGGTCAGCGAGTTGACGCGGGTGATGTTCGACGCTCGACCTTACTGCGCAGCACGGAGGCGGGGCACCGCTATGACGATCTCCACGAGAGCGGTTTGCGGCCTGCGTCGAACGACAGCAGGTCGCGTGGGAACCCAAAAGGACACGATGTCCTTGTCGGTCGGGGCGACATGCCTGCTCTGCTGCTGGAGGCGCACTTCTCTCCTGCGCCAGGGGCTGGAGGGTGGCAACACCGGCTTCCTGCGGCGGTGGCGCAGTGCCGCTGATCCCACTGGCAATCACCGCGTCATACGGTGATGTAGAGGAAAAGGTGCCCTGGGCGCTGGTGCTGACGGCGGCGGCATTGGCCGGCGATGGCGCTTCATACTGGGAGTGCCGGGCCGCCTACTGGAAATGAGGATGCTGCGCGGGTGCTGCTGGCGTCACAGTGCGAGCGCTTGCATCCCTGATGCTGGACCGCGATCGTCCACTGGTTACTGGCCCGGTGCTCGTAGGCGTCGCCATGATGGTGAGCTGGACTGGGAACTCAGGCGCCCGGCTATCGCAGCTGGCGCCGGTCACGAGCACTGGTGAGCGCGATCACGCTACCTGGGCGCCTCGCCGGAGTGACCCCGTGGCTCGCGCTCGCCTCAAGTTCCTGTGACCATCCAGCCTGCACCGACCAGCCCGGAGGGGTATCACCGTGCCGAGGACGAGGGGCCGATCAAGGCGGCATGACATCTCGCATCCTGAACATGCACCGGTCTTCGCGCTGTCCGCGCCATCGCCTCGCTCGGTGATCACGTGCTGCGCACTCGGTCCTCTCTGGCCTCGGTCGTTACGACGGTGTCGCCTGGTCGCCGCAGCGGTCGCTGCGATGCTGAGCACGCGAGCGGTCCGGTCGCGCGGATGTGACGAGCCGGAGCCGTGCGAAGCATGCTCATTCTGGCGACGCTTCGTGCTCGTGATCGTTCTCGTCGAGACCACTCATCATGCCGATGGCGGTGCTGGTCAGTCAGGCGTTGTGGTCACTCATTTCTGAACGATGTGGGCCAGCCCACCGCCCGAGACTGGCGCGCGTCGCGACGTCATCGAGGATCCTGGTCCTTCTCTTCATTGCGCGCGCTGGCGGCCCTCTGTGTGATTGAGCACTGTGTTGGCGAGCCGGGACATCACTCAATGCGCGGCGATTCGGCCAGCACTGGCAGCGTCATGGCCTTCGGTGCGGGAACGCCCTGAGGGAGAGGCTGGAGCCGCGCCAATATGCCCGGCCGGTGCTGGGCGGTCCGCAGGCACTTCGTCATCACTGCTGGTTTCATTGGCTGGCGGGCCGGTTCACGTCTGCCTCTGCCCAATGGCTGGCAGAACAACACTGCTTTAGCGGTGGTCAGAGCGGCGAGGGACGCTATGTCACCATCCGCGGACGTCTGCGTCCGAGTCGAATGTCGCCAGTGCAACGGCTCCTGCCAGACGCCCGGATCCTCAAAGCGGGCCACGACGCGGTGCGGACGCCTTGACCAGGATCGAGAGGGCTCGCAGGTGAGCTCGCCGTACGCTCCCGAGTCGCTTCCCGCCGCCAGGTCACCGAGTCTCTCAGTGGGCCGCGCTGCCCCCTCCCACCTCAGGGCGACGTCGACCTTCGTCGGTTCCTCGCCCTCGAGGCATGACAGTGGGACGTGCGTGGTCTCGGTGGATGGAGTTACTGCCTCATCGCCAATGGCGGTCGCCATCCGATTCCCTCTGAGAATCGTGCGTTGAGTTCTTCTCGCCCTGGGACGACCCGCCCTGTCCACGAGAGGTGGATGCCACCTGGACCAACCTCTTCTCCCAGGAGCAGTACGATTCAAGCCTTTCTCATTGTCGACGCTGGTGCCCAGCGAGCACCTTGTCCTCCTCGATCACTCAATCACCGCCGGCTCACTGCTGGTGGTCTCCTGACGGATCGAGGCTGCAGCGCCACTACCTGGTACGGGCTGACGGCCGAGTGGCTCGTCTCAACGAGGTCGAGCTCTCGCGATGTCCAGCTCGGTTCTTTCCGGCGTCGGTAGAGCGGCAGGTCGACGCCTCCGGACCCTGAGCCAGGACCAGCACGTCGTCGTCGTCCAGCGCCCTCGGACTGGCCCGACACGCTGGGCAAGGGCGTCTCGGAGAATCAGAGCGCTCTGTGCTGTCCTCGAGGTCAATACGCAGCGCGACCATCGTCAGTCAGCGCGAGCAATCGGATTGAGGAAGGAGGAGTGACGGTCCAAGGGAGGGAGGGCCCTGGTGCGAGCGGCCTCAGGAGGTTCCGCCGGCCAGATCTTCCTGCTCACGGATGGTGGCCGCGTCTGGGCTCTGGGAGGCTGGCACGCAGCACACGGTCAAGCAGCTTGCATACTCCTGAGCGAATGCTCCGACGACTCCTCCCGTGGAGCTCCTTGTTCTCGTCGCCGGAGCCTGTCGAAAGCGCCGTCTGGAGACGGTCGTCAAGTGAGACGCGCCTCGTCTCCTCGCAGTCTGCGCTCGACAATGGTCGCGCTGGTCAGTCGTTCCCCATCACTTAGGGATGGCATCGTTCGCGAGTTCTGGTGCGTGCCAGGTGAGTGCGCGCAGCCGGCGAACCATCCTGCCCTCGTTTTCCGGATGCCAGGTTACTTCATCGCCACCGTCACCGACGCCGGAGCCCGCCCGGCCTCCCGCTTCGAGACCGCGGCGCCGGAGACTCCATCTGCCGACGACATGTCCCTTGACGCCGTCCGCGCCAACACACCGGAGCCGGAGCCGGGCCGACTGGTTGCCACCCAGCCCGTCAGACCGGTCCTCCGCGATCAATGCTGATGTCGCTGACTGCCAGCATGGTCAGGGGTCACTGCTGAAGAAGCGCCCCCACCGGCGTTCAAGCAGATCGGTGTGGAGCGCCTGGAGCGAGCAGAGGGCAGGGCGTTGTGGTGTGCACGTCCTGGCGTGGATGCGACCAACACCTTCAGGGCGATGGCTCCGGGAATCGATCTCCTTGGCCAGGAGACGGGCAGAGTGACGAGGACGGCCACGGAACAGCCGTGGCCGGGATGATCGCCTGCCCGCCAGGTGGAGGGCTCCCGGAGTCGTGGGGATCGCCAAAGAGTGCCACCATCATGCCGGTTCGTGTCTATCAGTTCTCGAGGACCCAGGTGAAGAGTCTGGCGGCTGACGCCGCGCGGCACTGCCCAGGGCATTCGATGGAGCGGCAGACAGCAGCGCCAAGGTGATCGTCAAGTCGGCCACATGCTCACGCAGGATGTGAGCCCGAGGTCCAGGCCGCAGTGAACCATGCGACCGCAGCCGGGCCGTAGTGGTGGCCGCTGGCCATGAGAACACAGAGTCGCCCGAGCAGCGGGTGCGGGCGGCGTCCATCGCGCGCGCTGCGACGGCGCGAACGAGGCCGAGCCTGCGTTGCAGCCGCCCGCACGAGATGTCCTCGGAGTGACGAGCCTGGATGCCAGCGGCGGCGTCTCAGAAGGAGGTGCCGCAGACTCTCCGTTGATGTGGCGGTTCCGGCTCAGGCCGTTCCCACCACGTTCTTCGATGAGGGGGACCGTCTGGTCTCCCCAGCCGCCCCTCGCCCTCGTTGGCGGCTGGAATTTGTTGCGCAGCGCGAGTGCTTGGCCCTACGTCAGTGCGTGCGCAGCGCAGGGAGCGCCTGCGGACTGGAAGTACCGGTTGACGGTGACGGCGATCCGACCAGAGCGGCAGAAGTTCAACCCGCCACCGGTTGGGGACTGGTAAGCGCCTTATGCGGCTCTGAACTTCGGTGACGGCGGCACGGCGGTGGGACCGGAGAACCCGCGCGGCGCCCGCGGTGCCGACGCCGTCGCCGGTCGCGCTGAGACTGATCGTTTCCTGACCGCGCCCGGGCGCCGGGCTGCGATAGCGAGGCCACGGGCGCCGTGGGGATGGTGGTCCTGTCTGGGGCTCATGTAGCCAGCAGGGTTCAGCCGCTAAACAACCCGCTGGGTGTCGAGGCGAAGGTTCGAGCCTGCAGGCGCCGCCGCTTCCGGAGAACAACCCCGTCGAGTGGGACAAGGATCGGCGGGCCCATCAGGCCCGTTGACGACTTCAACAACGCAGAGGGCGCTGTACGACGCGCTGGCCAGTGAGGCCAGTGATGTCCGGCACCAGAGAGACCGAGACGCGTCGCTTTGCGGACCGCGTGCTGCGGTCATCGTGGCATTCCGGTGTGGAAGGAGCTCCAGGGGTGCTCTCTCCCGGACGTGTCGGCGGGCGGTGATGCGCGGCGGTGCGGAAGGCGGCGATCGCGGAATTCCGTGGCACAGAGCACCGCGACTTCATGAGCTGGTGCGGGCCTCAAGGCGACTGATGCCGTGGTCACGCATCCATGCGTGCAAGCCCGGCAGTGGGTGACGATCCGCGGCAGGAGGGCACGCCCAAGGGTGTGAAGCCCTACATGGTGCGAAATGATCGCCACTCAGTAACTGGAGGTCGTATGCGTAAAAGCGCCGGCTGGGAGAGCGAGACCGTCGGCGCTGCTGTGAAGAAGGCAGCGCCGTACCTGGACAAGAGTCGCAAGTTCGTGGCGGTCGACGTTTGCTGTCGGCGCTACGAGCGGTGGAGGTTCACAGCTCCTCCCTGGTGAGCGTGCGTAGGTTGCGCGTGCAGCGGCAGCGACTGGAGCCGCTGCGGCGGTGGGTGGAGCGGCTGGGGCGAAGGCCGGCGCAGCCACCGGAGCGACGATTGGTGTGGCAATACGGCGTAGCATTGGAGTCGCTGTTGGAGGAGCCGTCGGAGGTATCGCCGGAGGGAGTAGTCGGGTTCCTGGGCCGGAAAGACCAATTGCCAACGCATTTCAACAATACAGTTTCTTCTTAAATGACGATCGCGCGGGCTTTAGAATTGATCTCGCCTTCTGAGCTGGTGGCAGGCGTTACGGCTGCGGTTGTCAGTGGTGGTGACGTTGGTGGAACTGCGTGTTTGTCATGTTTCTCGATAGTTGGTACGGCGACTTCCAGCAGGATCTTCTCGAAAGTTTGGATTTCAACCTGACGTGACACAGGGGTCGCTAATAACTCCTGCTAGCGGAATAATGAGTGCTGTCGCGGTAGTTGCTTCCTGTTCTTGGCCGAAGGAGGATTGGCTAGCAGCTTTGTCGTTAACCTGCCTGGGTGTGATGTCATATTGAGAGTATGGTTTTCGTCGCGCTGGAGTCTGTTTCGTGCATGCTGCCAGATGGTCTTATCCGGAGTGGCAGTTGTGCGAGGCGTCGTCGTCGGGCGGAGGAGGCTGCACGGGCTGCTGGAGTGGTTGAGCGAGTGCTGGGCTCCGGGAGTGAGGTCTCCATGTCAGCCGGGTCTGAAGCGCACTTCAAGAGCTGGAAGGCCTCAGTCCGTCGAGTTTTACAGAGTCTACCCGGACGTATGTGCACATAGGCATGGTGGTGAGTGCCAGGGGTGTGAGCGCACCGAGTGACGGCTGGGAGGTCAGGACGCATAGACGAGTGAGTGCGTGTTCCCGGCTTGGGCTGCCGGGGTGGCGAGTCGGTGGCGGTTGATGAGAGCTGCCCGCCAGGGTTGTTGCAGGGTACTGACACGGTGCAGCTAGTGTTGCAGCGGCTGTGCCTGGGACCTGTGCTGTCTCCACTCACTTCTGAGACGTTTGAGTGTCACGCTTCTGCGGCACTCCTTGGGCGGGAACTCGGCCGGCGTGGTTCTGGAGGCGAGGAGTGGTGCCGAAGGACCGAGGCGTGACCCAGGGTGTCGGTGTCCATGGTGCTGGACGCATCAACCCTGCATCGGCGATGCGCCGGGAGAAACCGTACGCTCCAGACGATCCTCGCTGCGTGTGCTGACGGCGGGCCGCTGATGTCAGCCTATGACACCAGGCCCTGGGACTGATCGACTCTGCGGGGTCGTGATGGCGGAGCCAGCACTCGCGCCCGTCGGCTCTTACGTTTTCCCGCGACGGGCGCCTTCCGGCCTCGCGTGCAGCCCGGAGGTCATGGTTCAGCGCCGCCCGGCCCCCACGCTCCGAGTCGACCCGCCAACGTGCACGAGGTGGGGCTGACTGGTCAGGGGTTCGTGCACGTCTGCGCGATCCACGGCAGGCCCCTCATCCTTGCAACCCGGATGTCGCGACATCCGGAAATCTCCTGAAGTCATGAGCGAGACACACAGCACTGGGACGCAGACTCGTGCTTATGCGCCGAATCTGGTGGTGCGTCACGCCGTTGGGTGCGGATGAGGATCCTGCTGGCGGTGCTGGTGGAGGCTCGGGTCGCGGTGTGGATGACGTTGCTGCGTGTGCAGTGATTGATGAGTGCCCGGCTGAGCGCTGCGTGAAGGCGGTCGGCACTGCGCAGCGGCGTACTATATCCTCGATGAGACGGTCTCTGACGTTTATGCAGCCTGGCCCTGGATCCGGGGAGACCCTTGCGAGGGGCCCGCTTGTGGACGGCTGACCTTTACTCAGCCTTACGCGCGTGAGTTGCCGGTGCCCGCTCGGTCGCATGCGCAGAGATGAGCCGGTCTTTGGGAGGGTTTGTAACTGCGCATGAGCTCTTTTGACGCTGAGCGTGGTGCTGATGGTCCCTGGAGCCGGAGCAGTGGGACGTCCTTCAGAGGACGGTGACCGGTCGTGCTGCCCAGCGTGCGGACTACGCTGAAGGGGTCCTGAGTTGGGTCTGAGGAGATCGGCGTCATCGATCCCGCTGTGCGACACTGATGGTGTCCACGTCATGCGGCTGTGATGACGTCGAGGTGCCGCATATCGCTCCTGCCAACGACAAAGTCTCATCCCCGTCCTACGGTTGATGACTTGGTCCTGATGATATCGCGACGACGCTAGCTGCTGCGGTGCGTCTGGCGGATGTCCGCCGCTGAGGCAACATAGATGCTATCGGCTATGGCGGGCCGAGGGCCTCTCCAGTTCGTGGGACGCCTGTGACGAGCGGTGGTCGATCGTGCTTCACGCCGGGAGGACCGGGACGGGATGAGGGAGTTCATCCGACCGATCGGCTGATGACCCTGAGGGTGAGCACCATGGTCTCACGTCATCGAGCGGCTCTAACGTTGCAGACGCGGCTCCGTGCCCGAGCATCCTGATCCCCGTGTCTGCGCGAGGTATCGGGAGCTTTTCCCTATCATCCTGGATGTGCCAGCGGCCTGGAGGGCGGCTGAACCACGCGAGTGGTGCTGCGTGATGCCCCACTGCGGTTGCATGAATCCGATGAGGATCGCTCGACGACGAGGATCGCCAGGAACTCCGGCGTGTGAAAAGGCCGGTGAGCGTATGTGTTTTTGAGTGCGCTGACACCGTAGACGGCACTATCGCAGCGCTGTAGGCGGTCGAGGGTGTATGTCGCAACGGCGAGTGATCTTGAACGCCACCGGTGCGCTGTCTTAGCCCCTATGAACAGGCGCAGTGACAGGGAGATGAAGATGAACGTGACGACCAGGCCTGGAGTCAGACGAGTCCTGAGGCCTCCGGAATTCAGCCAGATGAGGCCAGATCCCTGTGAGTACGAGATGCTGTCTGCTGGCTCGCGCCACGAGGCGTGCCTGCCAGCTCATTGATGGAAGTACGCCGGTAGCAAGGAACGAACTGGCGGGATGCGAAGCTGAGTGTGACTGGTGCTGTCCGGCGAAGGAGAGGCGCTTTATTGAGGAGTGCGCAAGAACTGCTCACCGTGCTTGTCAGCAGCATGAATATTGTCAGGACGGCGGAGAAATGCCTCGTCGGCTGTACTGTCTTCTGGGTGCCACGATGTCAGTGTTATCGTCTCTGGGGTAAAACCATATCGACATGGCGGCCATGCTCGAGTCTAGCTTGAGTTCCTGAAGAGTGCGCATGGCTAGGAGGAGCCACGGGCTGGAGGAAAGGTCGACACGTAGTTCCAGTATCATCGGCAGACTCACACCAACCAGCGAGTTGGCTCCTGACGATCTGCCAGGAAAGAAAAGAAGTGTAAGGGTCTGCAAACTGCATGTGAGTCAGAATCAGCACCCAACGTTGCCAGCCTTCTCTCCGCGCCATGGGATCGGGCTACTCCATGCGCTTACGCGGGAATTGCCGACCATCGTTCCGGCAGCAGGATGAAGAAGCGGAGTGGAAGAGCACCGCATGGTTTGCGTGATAGCCGCCGTCAGGCACTCCGGGTGGAAAACCGAGTAAAGGCTGGTCTGTCGGACATTGTGTGTGCTTCGGCCGGGTTGGCGAGGTGCTGCGATGCCGAAACCTGTGCGGGTGGAGGTGAAAGGTGCTGTCCGACGACGGCGGAGCTCCCAGGGCTGACCTGCGGTGACTGGGTAGGAATTGCGAGCTGGCGGTCGGTAGGGGCAGTACCTGCCCTCGTGGGGACTCGAATGGCTGCCGCATGGTGGCATTGTGCTTGATGTGCACACCTGTCTATTGCGGACCGCACCTGTGCACCCCAGTGGTACTGAGGGGCGGTGGGGCCCGGCGCTGGCATCGGCCGTAGGTGGCTGCTGGCGACGATACTGACGGAAAGCGGCTCTGCGTCCGCTGGCGTGCCAAGGCTGCTCGAAATGCTAAGAGCCGTGGCAGGGCCGCTGGTGGAGCGCGCCGTGGCAGGCTCTGCGACATGCTGCGAGCAGGAGGTGCCCGATGAGGGCGGCCCGACGATGATGACGGTCAGCACCTCCACGGGAGCGTCGGAGGGTCGTAGGCATGTTCGCCGCCTTGGGAAGCCCATAGACCGCAACAACGAGGAGGTCAGGAGGGTTAGAGGCAGCCGGGCTCATCGATGTGGTAAAACATGCTGCTGCGAGGTGATCGCATTCCCCAGGAAGAGGCTGGCGGCCGTAGGAGGATGGTCGACGGTGACAAGTAGTCCTGGCGCTAGAGAGATGCCGCCCCCTTCTGAGTCAGACCATATGAGCCACGCATTGGATGCGTACTGGCTGATGCTTTTGCCATGCTATTGACGATTCTCTGCTACTAGTGTGAGTTCTGCCAGGCGAAATACATTGTTGAGGAGATGACGACAGGCGCCCAGGCTAAGGTGGTGAGGTCCATGCTGGCAGTGTTTCAGGCGCCGTTATCCGGGCGCGGAGGATGCTGCAGACAGTGCTAACGATGAATAATAGGTGATGCAGATGCTCTGCAAGCCGCTGCAAGAACTGTTCTGGGTTCCGCTTGTTGCGGTGGAGACGTTCTACGCCGAACCACAATGACAGTCCGACCATCTCGGAGACCGGGCTGATTGCGGACCAGGTGGCGTAATCCAGGCGGTGAGCCCATATTAGCCGGCGTGACCGCGGAGAACATCGCGGTGATAAACAAGACGTCCACCCATCCGCTATTCGTTTTGAGGTGAGGACGAAGTTATGTAAATGACGAACTGAGGGCGCAGGCAACGAGCATCATGATGAGTGCCGCGGCCTTCGCCGCGCCATGGTACGTACTTCCATACCGATGCTCTGTGGCGAGTCAGTCTCTGCGTGCCTGGCCCAGGCTGGGATCTACTCCGGCGGAGCAGCCCGACGTCACCGCCCGCTTTGCAGGCTAGCCCCAGAGCTCCTGGCAGCCCTGCCAGGTACGGCTGGTATTGAGTATCGCTGTTGGCCGGCCAGATATTGTGGTGCGGGGCCTGCAGCGGGCGGATACGCTGGCCTGGGATAGCCTGCAGCTCGGGGCGAGTGACGCACTGACTGGGTCGATCGCGAGCTGCTCCGAGTGCGTAGGACCTGACCGGCGTTGGCATCTGCCCGTAAACCGCTCCGGAATATGGCGCATTCGCCGGCTGGCCGTGGCCATACGCGGTACGCATACGGGCGTATCGGCGAGTTCGGTGAGCCGCCCTTGACCCTGCGGCGGCCCGGATGGGGCGATGGGTGGCGTCGCGGCGTGGTCCGATGGTCGTGGCTGAGGACCCCTGAGCCTGATCTCGGCCTGAGTCTCAAGGTTCATTTGCCTGAGCCCTGGTCACCCTCAGTTGCGTGCAAAGTGTAGACGAAGTTACGGATGATCTGTCCGGCGTCGTGCGCCTCGGAGGACCGGGCGGGCAGGGGATGTCCGCTCATGTCCGGTCACCGTATCCGGGTCGTCGTAGATGCTGACGCGCCGCTCGAAACGAACGGCGTCGAGCCTCGGGGTTGAACTGGCAGGCGTGCACCGTTCTGCCCACTGCGCAGCATCTGGACGGGCAGTCGGGGAGCTGGCCAGCAGAGTCGCGTGTGCGGGCACCTCCGACGCCTCGTAGTGACCGGCGAACACGGCGACGGCCTGCGGAGTCCTGCAGCACTGGGTCCTCGCGGCCTTCCGCCGTCAGGAACAGGTCGACGGCGCCCAGCTCCTCGCCGAACTCCTCGTGGGTTCCGGTCCCGAGGTAGGCGGCCAGGACCTGTAGCGCGACGCCGGTGGCCAGGAGCGGGATCCCCTCCTTGAGGACCACCGCGAGCAGCTCACGGATCTGCTCCTCGACATGCTGCTGGCTACGGGTCTTCTCTTCGCCGTCGGCGTGTCCGCGTTGTAGGGCTGAGCCGACCAGCACACCGGAGACATCGGCCGCGGTGAAGGAGCGCGAAGTCTGACCTCCAGGGCGATGTGCTGCAGCCGCCGCGCGGCAGCCTCGCTCTGCCGGGGAAGGACTCACGTAGTCCTGCGCCGCCTCGTGCTCGGGGCGCGTCGTCACCATGATGAAAGGCTTCACGGGACCACTGTGACCCGGCCGAGGTGCGAGACCTAGATCACGAACAGCACGAGCACGATGAAGAGCCAGAAGAGGGTGAAGCCGGTTCCGAGGATGAGCCCCAGCCAGGCCATGCCCTCGCCGGAGTCGTAGCTGTGGCGCAGGCGCCGTAGCGCAGCGATGCCCAGGATGATCCCGGCGACGCCGACGAGGGGGATGAAGCCCAGCAGCCCGCAAAGTCAGGGCTGCTAGCCCGAGTCCGTACGGGGACGGGGCGCCGTGTAGCCGGGGCCGGAGAAGATCTCCGCAGGGTTGAGATGCTCGGTGCCCGGGAAGACGAATCGACGGAGGCCGTCGACGTACTGATCCGAGCCCGGGAGAAGGTCGGTGCGCTCTGTCCTGGGAGGTGCGGGCCGGGCGGTGCTCATGACCCATCGCGCCGCCGATGCCGGATACGGCATCGTCCCGGCGAAGGAGGCGGACGGGGCTGCAGGCTGTGCCTCGCCTCGGAGCGCCCGATCGGCGTCCCCGCCGGGGGCTATGCTGAAGTCCCGGCAGGCTCTGCCGGAACCTGCCGAGCGTCCCGCGGGTCTCCCCAGAGTGGAGCTTCTCACGGGACACAGTCATTTCCCCATTGCTCAGGCAGGAGACCACTCGTGTCCTCTTCTCCTTCTCGCGGCTGGCGCCTTCCACGGCGACGGTCCATCGCCCCAGGCGAGGTCGTCGCCCCGGTGAGCGACTCACCTGGCCGCGCACGATCGGCATCGGTGTCCAGCACGTCGTCGCCATGTTCGGCGCCACCTTCCTGGTGCCGCTGCTGACGGGCTTCGACCCGGCGACCACGCTGTTCTTCACCGGCGTGGGAACCCTGCTGTTCCTGGGCATCACCTCCGGGCGCCTGCCCAGCCACCTGGCCCTCCTGCGCTCATCGCCCCATCGGAGCGGTGACCGGCTACGATGACCGACGGCGGAGCTCCATCGACGCCCACAAGGCGTCCCCTGGCCCAGGGCGGGATCATCGCGGCGGGCCTGTCCCTGCTGCTCGTGGGCGTCGTCGTCCATTTGGCCGGGGCCGGCTGGATCGATCGCCTCATGCCCCCGATCGTCACCGGAGCGATCGTCTCCCTCATCGGCTTCAACCTGGCGCCCTCGGCCTGGAACAACGTCAGCAGGCTCTGTGACGGCGGTCGTCACGATCGTCTCGATCCTGCTCATCACCGTCATGCTTCATGGGCATCATCGGGCGCCTGGCGATTCTCATCGGCGTGCTCATCGGCTACGTCACCGCCGTGGCGCGCGGTGAGGTCGAGTTCTCCAAGGTTATCGACGCGCCGGTCCTGGGCCTGCCGCACTTCCACCCTCCGGCCTTCGACGTGAGCTACCTGGGCCTGTTCATCCCCGTGGTGCTCGTCCTGGTCGCGGAGAACATCGGGCACGTCAAGTCGGTCTCGGCGATGACCGGCGAGGACCTCGACGACGTCACCGGGCGCGCCCTGTTCGCCGATGGGCTGTCCACCATGCTCGCCGGTGCCGGTGGTGGCTCGGGCACCACCACCTACGCGGAGAACATCGGCGTCATGGCGGCCACCCGTGTCTACTCCACCGCCGCCTACGTGGTGGCGGCGCTGACCGCCCTGGGCCTGTCCCTGCTGCCGAAGTTCGGGGAGGTCATCGCCACCATCCCGGCAGGCGTCCTGGGCGGTGCCGCGACGGTCCTCTACGGAATGATCGGCATGCTGGGCGTGCGCATCTGGGTGCAGAACCGGGTCGACTTCTCGACCCCGTCAACCTCAACACGGCGGCCGTGTCCATGGTGAGTGGCCATCGCCAACTGCACACCTGGCCTGGAACGGCATGACCTTCGAAGGCATTGCGCTCAGTCTCGGTGGCTGCCATCGGCATCTACCACGCCATGCGCTGGATCTCGAAGCTGCGCAGCGCAACCTGGAGCAGGCATCCCCGGCCTCAGCCCCCGCCGGCACCGAGCTGGAGGGCCCGGCCTACTCCAGCCCGCGCCGTCCACTCCCCGTCGGCCGCCTCCCGGGGAGGCCTCGACGCCGTCGGGCCCCGACGGCGACCGTGAACGAAGGCGAGGTCACAGACGAGCAGTCACCAGCCCTGGCGCGTCCCGCTGCTCAGCTGGACTTCTTCGTGGCAGCCTTGTCGGCCGGGACGCAGTCGCTGGGGGCGGTGATGGGCTTGTCGGCGCCGAGCAGCTGATCTCGTCGGACTTCAGCGCGTTCTGCAGGTACTCCTTGCCCAGGACCACTGAGACCGTGGAGTCGTCGTCAGCGAGGCTCGAGTCGATCTGCACCGTCGAGTTAGGGGAAGACCTGTGCCAGGAGTAGGCGTTGGTCGAGACTGCTCTTGGAGGAGAGGATCTGGACCTCGCCGTTGTAGATGCCCTCAGGCAGTCGCTCGCCGAGGCCACCTTCAGGCCTGCTTCCTCCAGGCCCTGCTGAACCTCCGTCGCCAGGCCCACCGTCTCCGAGCCGTTGTAGACGTTGATCGTGAGAGTCGTGACGTCGACGGTCTTGGCTCCGCCTCGGCGGGCATGGCTGTAGTACGTAGGTGGCGGTGCTCTTGGGCTGCGAGAAGCCCGGGTTGTAGGCGGGCAGGATGCCCAACGACACCAGGAGGCTCACGGTGACCGCGAGGACCATGACCGCCAGGATGGAGCCGATGACGGTGGCCTGACGGTGCTGCATGTGCCGCCGGTACTCGGTGCGCGGATCTGCGGGACTACTCACGCAAACCAGGGTAATGGACGATGGCGCTCATCGGGCGGTGGTGGGCTCGATGTGACATGGGACCGTGCTCCGAGGCTGCGGTCCCTCGAGGTCCTGGACGGATGTCGCCGTTGAGTGTCAGGCGCTCGGCGGTGCAGGTGCGAGCCTCGGGACCCCGTCCTCGGTGACTTCCAGGATGCGGGCGTGGATCGCCGTGCGTCCCTGGAGCGCGGCGCGTAGCGCCCGGTGCAGCCCGGTCTCCAGGTACAGGTCTCCCTTGAAGGAGACGACGTGGGCGAACAGGTCTCCGTAGAAGGTGGAGTCGTCATCCAGGAGGCTGCGCAGGTCGAGAGTCGCGCGGGTCGTGGTGAGATCGGCGAGGCGGATCTGTCGGGGAGCGATGACGGCCCACTCGCGCTGAGTGGTGACCCCGTGGTCGGGGTAGGGGGGCCCCTCTCGCACTGCCTTGAAGATCACGTGAACATCCTAGTGAATGAAGCGGCCTGAGGCGCATGGGAGCACCGTGGGCGGTCCCAACATCCGGTTCGTCCAGCGGTGCGGAGGCTGATCCGGCCTCCTCGAGACCGGCGTGCCGGCACGTTATATGTCTCACTAGTTGGAATGTGGTCCGCAGAACGATCGTCTTGTCATCTTGTTGTGATTGGCGTTATCTCTACGAAAATCTAGTGGTTCACTGGGAAGGAGGGTCGTCTGATGCGGAAACTGGCGCCATGTCTGACTTTCAGACGGTTCCCCTTCGCTTCGGGGCTCTAGTACGGTGTTGGCTGCACCGACCTCGACCGAAAGGATGCCGCAGTCATGACCGCCACGGTCCGCCGAAGCGGCTTCACCATCCCCCTGTCCCTCGTTGTCCTCACCTCGACCGCTATGCTCCTGGCCGGTTGTCAGTCCGGTGGTGCTTCGAACGCCAATCAGCAGGGCACTGCGGGCTCGGCCTCTGCCAAGTCCCAGTCGACGGCCGGCTCCAAGGAGACCTCCGGGCAGAAGTCCGGACATGCCTCCCCTCGCATCCCAGAGCCCCCACGGGTAGGGCACGGGACGAGTCGTCCGCGCCGCAGGCCTCCTCCGGATCCAAGTCCCGTCCGTCGAGCCCGCGTGCCAGTGAGCCCCGGCCCGCCGCCAGCGGGACTGGTGCCGGCAAGGCCGCCACTCCCGGTAAGGCGGCCGCAACGAATGCTGCTGGCCAGCACGGCGGCGATGCCTCCAAGGCTCCTGAGGCGAGCAGCAACGCGACCGGCTCCAGCCGGCCGCAGACCCAGACCACGCAGCAGGCGCAGCCTGCACAGCCAGCGGCTCCCCAGTCTCAGCCCCTCGCCCGAGCCCGCGCAGCCGACTCAGGCACCCGTCGACAACTCCGGCGACAAGGCGAATCAGTCCAGCCCGGAGCCGGCTCCCAGCGAGCCCGCGGCGCCCGCCGCTCCACAGGCCACCCAGGCCACGTCCTTCGTCTCGGACAACCTCGTCACGGAGAAGACCGCCATGATCGTCTCTCCGTCGGGCAACATCGGCTGTGACCTGTCCGCCCACTTCGCGGGCTGTGGTGTCCTGTCCTACCGCTCCGACGGCACCTACGGCCAGAGCGCGATGGGCTCGCCCAACTGGTGGTTCGATCTCAGTAGTGGTAACACGCCTCAGATCAGCGGCCGCAGCGAGGGCGCCTTCTCGCTGGACGCCGCATTCCGTGGCGACAGCTCCGCGCCCCAGGTGGTTGAGTACGGCCAGTCCGTTACCTACGGCTCCTGGGTGTGCAGCTCTGAGGAGACGGGCATGACCTGCCGCAACACTGAGACCGGCCACGGCGTCTTCCTCAGCTCCGCTCGGTACGAGACCTTCTGAGCCGGCACCAACCGGTTCCAACCATGCGCTTTCGCCCCGGCACGGAGCCGGGGCGAAAGCGTGTAGGCCGAGTCCGTGAGTCGAGTTCGCCGGAGAACAGGAAGGTATGCGCGTGAGTGAGCAGATGAGGCCTCTCGAGGAGTCCGCGACACATGCCCTCGACGGGCTCGCGAGCCGCTGGAACGCCTGGCTGCGCCGGACCGACTCGCTTGAGATGGTCGTCGAGATCGAGGCTTTGGGGGAACGCGTCACCTGCGCCAACCGGGTGCTGCGCAAGACCGGCCTTCTACGCCGGCTCACGTGGGTGGAGGACGGCGTGCCCGATGCGCTCGTTCACGATGCCGTCGCCCTGCGCGGCGCCACGACCCGCGCCGATGGCGCCGCCTGGACCTGGGCCTTCCTGTCAATCAGTACGCGAGACGGGGAGCTCACCACCGACTTCGACTATGAGCGCCGCCCCGACCTCGTTCCGCCGTGCACCCGGGACGACTGCGCGGCCGAGCAGACGGCTCTTCCCCCGTGGCTCGGGCCGGATCCCCGTTGGATGGCGCGGCTCCAGTCCGACGACGTCGAGGACACAGTCCCTCGGGTGGACTCGGGCGGCGAGGGGGAAAAGAGCTTTCGGCGCCCGCTGGGCCGCCTCGCCCTGCAGCCGCGTTAGACCCCGGCCTGCGCATCCTCGTCCACCTCGAAGGAAGATCTCGTGTCCGATTCTCAAGTCCCTTCAGACTCTCCTGGCGCTTTAAACAGTGACTACTACGGCGGCGACGTGCCCCCGGCACTGGGTGTCGAAGGGGCTACGGCTACCAGCAGCCACCCGCCTCCATGGTCCCCGCGCGGCCTCCGGTGCCGCAGATCGAGGTGGGCGACGCCGTGAAATGGGCTTGGTCCAAGACCCTCGCCAACCCCCTCATCATCGCCTGGATACCGCTGAGCTGCCTGGTGATGGGAGTGCTGATGGCCGGAGTCGTCAGCATGGTCGGTGAGGAGAACGGTGCACTCATTGCCGCGATCGGGATCCCGGCGGCCCTGTTCTGGGTGCTGATGACGACGCTGGGCCTCTACACTGCTGCGCTTCGGATCGCCCGTGGGGAGAAGGTGACGGTCCGGCCCCTCGTTGCGCCGCCCCATGGCTTCGACGCGGCTGCCGCGGTTGTGCTCGTCGGTCTTACGAGCACCATCGCCTCCCTCGTCCCCCTCGGCGGCTTGGTGGCCGGCTACTTCTTCGGGTGGCAGTGGTCGTTGCCATGAACGAGGGCTGCTCCTGCTTCAAGGCGATCGGCCGCTCATGCCGCCTCATGCAGCAAGGGGGAAACGCGCCGCTGTTGGCGCTCGTCATCATCCCTCTCTACTTTGCCGGGGTTGTTGACCGTCATCGGATTGCTCGTGGTCATCCCGATGATCTTCCTTCTGACGGTCTACGTATACATGCGCATGTCTGGTGGTGACGTGATGCGTTGACTGTGATGGTCGTGCTGACGGGCACTGCGCTCCGGGCCGAGTGGATCACCTGGGGTGCAGCGGGCCGGTGAGGTAGTGCTGGATCGTCGGCCCAACGACCTCCACCAGATGCTCGACGCTCGCGCTCGCGATCGGGTCGAGTCGCAGCACGTAGCGGATCATAGCCAGCCCCACCAGCTGGGACCCGGCCAGGGTGGCCCTCTCTCGCGCCGAGACGCCCGATAGGCCCGACTGCTTGAGAGCCTCGGCCATGGGGACCGCGATCTGCTCGGTGGCGTAGTTCTGGATCGCTTCCGGGGCGCTGACATCCGTGGCCATCCACCGCAGCAGGGTGCGGAAGGTGGCGCCGTCCGCAGCGTCGTCCCAGGCGGTCAGCGACAGCCGCACCAGCCGGGGGCCGGCTGAGCGCAGGTCTCGCTGACTGCGGCGGCGATCTCCTCGCTCGCCCGCACTCGCAGGTTGACGGCCGCCCCGAACAGGTCCCCCTTGGAGCCGAAGTAGTACGACACGAGTGCCGGGTCAACTCCGGCCGTGCGAGCCACTGCCCGGATCGTCGTGCCCTCGTAGCCCTGGGCGAGGAACGACTCGCGGGCAGCGGTCAGGATGGCCTCGCGTGTGGAGGGCGGCTGGGTGCCGGCGGAGTCCGGCCGGCGTCGAGGCCCACGACGGCGTGCGCGATCGAGGAGGGCGGGCTCGGGCTCCTCCTCGGGTAACGCCGTCGACGGCGGAGCGCTGGGGGCATCGCTGGTCACTCCTGGAGATTACGAGTGCTCCCGTCTCCTCTGGCTGCCGGCCCGACAGAGAGTGGAGAAGTTCCGGGAAATGCAGCGCTTGGTCGGGGTCAGTGGCATCGAGGATGTGTGACGAGCGCCGTATTTTTAGAAAAGTCTATCTGTGCGATATTCAACAGCGTTCAGAGCTTCGGTGTGAGTCCTGGGCGCTCGTGGTGAGCTCTTGGCGTTATGACGCCAAGAGGTGTGATGGAACGGTGGGGAGAGCGGGTATTTCAACACCGTTGAGGCCTGCGTGTCTGCTCGATACGGTGAGGGCTCAGCCCACATCGTCGTCGGCTCGCAGAGGGCCGGCACAGGCACTCGCCGAGGTGAAGCATGTCCGTTCCCGATCCGGTCTCCAGAGTAAGGAGGCCCGAATCCGTCGCGGCCGCGGGGTCGGCTGCGCAGCCGGTGGCGTCCGGGGTCGACGGCACGCCGACAGTCCTGCGGATGGGGTTGGACATCGGCTCGACCACCATCAAGCTCGTTCTCCTTCCCGAGCACTCGCCTGAGGCCCCTGCCGGTGCTCGGCCTGACCCGGCGTCGGCGTCGCCTGTGTCTCCCGTGTTTGCTGAGTACCGGCGCCACAATGCGGATGTGCGCGGTGAGCTGACCCGGCTGCTGGGCGAGGTTGCTCGGGCCTATCCGGGCGCCGTCGTGCGCGGGGCGGTCACCGGCAGCGCCGGGCTGTCCCTGGCCACCCTCATGGGCCTGCCCTTCGTCCAGGAGGTCATTGCCGAGACCGAGACGGTGCGTGTGTGCGACCCGCAGGCCGACGTCATCATCGAGCTCGGTGGTGAGGACGCCAAGATCACCCTATCTCCACCCCACCCCCGAGCAGCGCATGAACGGCACCTGCGCGGGGTGGTACCGGAGCCTTCATCGATCAGATGGCCCAGCTCCTCCACACCGACGCCGGCGGCCTGGACGATATGGCCTCGCGCTACACGACGCTCTACCCCATCGCCTCGCGCTGCGGCGTCTTCGCCAAGTCCGACCTCCAGCCGCTCATCAACCAGGGCGCCGCAGGAGGACCTGGCCGCCTCCGTCCTCCAGGCCGTCGTCACCCAGACCATCGCGGGCCTGGCCTGCGGGCGCCCCATCCGCGGCCACGTCATGTTCCTGGGCGGGCCGTTGCACTTCCTGCCCCAGCTGCGCGCCGCCTTCGAGCGGACCCTGGCGGACCAGGTCGACTCCTTCACCTGCCCCGACAACGCCCAGCTCTACGTCGCCATCGGTGCCGCCCTGCTCTCCTCGGGTGAGCCGACGCCGATCTCGGAGCTGTCCACCCGTCTGGCCACCCGCAAGGCCCTGTCCCTGGGGACCTCCCGGATGCGTCCGCTGTTCAAGGACACCGCCGAGCTGGAGGCCTTCCGTGAGCGCCACGCCCGCGCGCGTATTGAGCGGGCCCACTGGCCGGTTACCGAGGAGTCCCCCGAGGAGAGCGGACCCGAGCCGGACGGCCCGGACGACGAGCTCGACGGTATCGACGACGAGGGGCCTCATGCGGCGTCGGCGTCGGGGACGACCGGGGAGTTCCGGGACGGTGACTGCTTCCTGGGGATCGACGCCGGCTCGACGACGATCAAGGCCGTGGTCCTGGACGGGCGCGGGCGGATCGTGTGGGAGCACTACGCCGGAAACGAGGGCGACCCGGTGACGGCCGCCGTGGAGATCCTGCGTCGCATCCACCGCGAGATGCCCGATGGTGTGCGGATCGTGCGCTCCTGCGTCACCGGCTACGGCGAGTCCCTGGTCAAGGCGGCGCTGCGCATCGACGAGGGCGTCGTTGAGACGATGGCGCACTACCGGGCGGCGGCCTACCTCAATCCCGGGGTCACCTCGGTCATCGACATCGGCGGCCAGGACATGAAGTACCTGCGCATCAAGGGCGACGCCATCGACTCCATCAGCGTCAACGAGGCCTGCTCGGCCGGCTGCGGCTCCTTCCTGCAGACCTTCGCCCGGTCCATGGGGCTGGAGATCGGTGAGTTCGCCGAGGCCGCCCTGCACGCCGAGCGGCCGGTGGACCTGGGCAGCCGCTGCACCGTGTTCATGAACTCCTCGGTCAAGCAGGCCCAGCGCGAGTCGGCCACGGTGGGGGAGATCAGTGCGGGCCTGTCCTACTCGGTGGTGCGCAACGCCCTGTACAAGGTCATCAAGCTCAAGGACGCCGACCAGCTCGGCGAGCGGGTCTCGGTCCAGGGCGGCACCTTCCTCAATGACGCGGTCCTGCGGGCCTTCGAGCTGCTCACCGGCCGCGAGGTGGTGCGTCCCGACGTCGCCGGTCTTATGGGCTGCTTCGGCGCGGCCCTGAGCGCCCGGGCCACCTACGACGGCGTGCCCTCCGGTCTCATGAGCCTGGGCGAGCTCTCCCGCTTCAGCCTGACCACCGAGACCGCCACCTGCAAGCTGTGCCAGAACCACTGCCAGCTGACCATCACCACCTTCAACGACGGACAGCGCCACATCTCCGGCAACCGCTGCGAGCGGGGCGCCACCCAGGAGCGGCGCGCCACCAAGTCCGACCTGCCCAACCTCTACGACTACAAGTACAAGCGGGCCTTCTCCTACCGGCGCCTGCTCGAGGGCGCGGCCACGCGCGGGGACATCGGCATCCCCAGGGTGCTGGGCATGTACGAGAACTACCCTCTGTGGTTCACGGTGCTCACCTCACTGGGCTTCCGCGTCATGATCTCGGGCGCTCCAACCACGAGCTCTTCGAGTCCGGCATGGACACGATCCCTCGGAGAACGTCTGCTACCCGCCAAGCTCGCCCACGGGCACATCGAGGCCCCTCATCGCCAAGGGCATCAGGACGATCTGGTTCCCCTGCGTCTTCTACGAGCGCGAGCTCGTCCAGAGCGCCGCCGACCACTTCAACTGTCCCGATCGTGGCCACCTACCCCGAGGTCATCCGCAACAACGTCGAGGCCGTGCGCGACGGGCAGCAGGAAGGACCCGACGGCGCCGAGGGGGCACGGGTCCCGGGGGCTCGGGGTGCGGATGCTCTCCCCTTCCTCAACCTGGCCGACCCGACCACCCTGGCCGAGCGGCTCGTCGAGGTCTTCGCCGACTGGGGCGTCACCCTGCCCGAGGCCCGTCGGGCCGTGGCCGCCGGCTTCGCCGAGGACGCCGCCTTCAAGGCCGACGTACGCGCCGAGGGCCGCCGCGCCCTGAGGTGGATGGAGGACAACGGCCGCAAGGGAATCGTCCTGGCCGGACGTCCGTACCACATCGACCCCGAGATCAACCACGGCGTCCCCGACGTCATCAACACCCTGGGCCTGGCCGTCCTGTCCGAGGACTCCCTCCTGCCCGAGCCCGACGCCGAGACCGCCGCGACCGCAGAGCGGGCCGGGGAGCCCGGGACCACCGCGGAGACAGCGGACGCCGGCAAGGCCGGCCGGCCCGGGAAGGCTGAGCCGGAAGGGCGCCCCGCCAGGCCGGCCAGACCCAAGAAGCCCAAGAAGACCGACTGGGCCGCCATCGCCCGCCAGGCCGGCTCGTTACCCGGCACGGACGAGACCCCCGACCCCGGCGACGGCGCCGAGCACGCCGTCGCCACCGGGGCGCTCAGCCGGGCCGTGGCCGCGCTGCGCCGTCGGGTGGACGAGCTCCGCCCCGACCCGCAGGCGCCCGCCGACTGGTCCGACGTCACTGACGTCGGCCTGCCCACTCCCAAGCCCGTGGCCACCCAGGGCGTCACTGGGCGCCTGCGGGTGCGCGACCAGTGGGCCTACCACTCGCGCCTCTACCAGGCCGCCGAGCTCGTCACCACCCGCGACGACCTCGAGCTCGTCCAGCTCAACTCGTTTGGCTGCGGTGTCGACGCCCTGACCACCGACCAGGTCCAGGAGATCCTGGAGTCCGCCGGAGGGGTCTACACGAGCCTCAAGATCGACGAGGTCTCCAACCTCGGCGCCGCCACCATCCGCCTGCGCTCCCTGGCCGCCGCCTCCGAGGCCCGCGCCGCGGAGAAGGCGGCTCACACCGAAAAGGCCGTCAGGGAGGCTAGCGACGAGGCCGACGGCGCTGTCGACGACGCCGTCGAGATCGACACGACCGCCCCCGCCGAAAGATCTGCTGCGAGGACCGCTGAGAGGGGCGAGGCCCGGGCTGCTGAGGAGGCGGCCGATCGGAGCGAGGCGGGCGGCGCCGTCGGAGGACGGGAGCTGCCGGGGGCCACCAGCCCGGTCTTCACCGAGGCCATGCGCGCCACCCACACCATCCTCATGCCGCAGATGAGCCCCGTGCACTTCCGCCCCCTCGAGCCGCTCATGCGGCGCCTGGGCTACCGGGTCGAGCTCCTGGAGTCCGCCACCCGTGACGACCTCGAGGTGGGACTGCGCTACGTCAACAACGACGCCTGCTTCCCGGCCATCATGGTCATCGGCCAGCTCATCGGCGCCTTCACCGACGGCAGCCACGACCCCGACTCCTGCGTCGTGGCCATCTCTCCAGACCGGCGGCATCTGCCGCGCCACCAACTACGCCGCCATGCTGCGCAAGGGCCTGCGCGAGGCCGGCTACCCGCAGGTGCCGGTCGTGGCGATCTCCCTGCAGGGCATCGAGTCCAACCCCGGATTCGAGCTGACCGCCACCATGGGCCTCAAGATGCTCCAGGGCATCATCATCGGTGACACCCTCAACACCTGCCTGCTGCGGGTTCGCCCCTACGAGGCGGTCGAAGGCGCCACCCAGGAGCTCGTTGATCGCTGGAACCGCATCATCGCCGAGTACTTCGAGCACAAGGGACGCTCGGCCACCTGGGGCGGGCGCATCGGCTACCGCCGCCTCCTGCGTGAGATGGTCCGCGAGTTCAACGACCTGCCCCGGCGCGACGAGCCCCGGCGCCCACGCGTCGGCGTCGTCGGCGAGATCCTGGTGAAGTTCCAGCCCGACGCCAACAACCACGTCATCGACGTCATCGAGGCCGAGGGCTGCGAGGCCGCCGTCCCCGGACTCCTGCCCTTCTTCCTGTCCGGGCTGGTGACCGCCCAGTGGGAGGCGGAGGCCTATGGCATCGGCAAGGAGTCCGTGGCCAAGAAGAAGGCGGCCGTCTGGTTCATCGAGCAGCTCCAGGCCCCGGCCCGTGCCGCCCTGCGCGCAGCCGGCGGCACCTTCGATATCGAGCCCTCCACGGTCGAGCTGGCCCGCAAGGCCTCGAAGGTGCTCTCCCTGGGCAACCAGGCCGGGGAGGGCTGGCTGCTCACCGGAGAGATGATCGAGCTCATCGAGCACGGTGTGCCCAACATCGTGTGCTGCCAGCCCTTCGCCTGCCTGCCCAACCACGTGGTGGGCAAGGGCATGTTCCGCGAGGTCCGACGCCGCTACCCCCAGGCCAACATCGTCGCCATCGACTACGATCCCGGCGCCAGCGAGGTCAATCAGCTCAACCGCATCAAGCTCATGATCTCCACCGCGCTCATGGCGCAGGACGGCACCGAGCCGGGGGCGTCCGAGCGGGCAGACCGGCAACCGGACGACGTGGCCCGGCAGCATGGTGGGTGAGGAGCTGCTGGCGGGACTCGGGCCGGTGCCCGATGGGACGCCGTCATCCCCGGATGTTGCCGGGGCGGAGCGGCATCGCCCACGGAGCCGAGTCCGCAGCCGCTGAGAGCGCCGGTCTCGGTGAAGGACTACTTCTTGGAGCCCTTCGCTGATCCCTTGACCTCCGACTTGTTTCCCTGGCTGACCACGCAGCTGATCTTGCGGTCGCCCTTGGCCCAGGTGTCGGCGCTGGGGGAGAGGTACTCGATCTGATAGCTGGACTTGCCGGCCTCGACTCCGACGTACGCGGTGAAGTCCTCGCCCTGGCAGAAGCCCCTCGCCCAGGGACTTGATCGAGTCCTCATTGGGGAGTTCTTTGACGTCCTCGCCGAACGTGGTCTGGGCAACGACCTCGTACGTGTGGGTCTTGGCGCAGTCGACGACTGTGACCTCACCGACCGGCTTGTCTCCGCCGGACTCCTTGCTCACGGTGTTGTAGCAGTTCCCGACCTCAAGATCCTTGGTGGCGGTGGAAGTGCCCGAGGAGAACAGGCTGCAGGAGGACAGCCCCATGACGAGGGTGGCGGCGACTGGGAGAGCGAGGAAGGTGGTCAGGGTGCGCATGTACCGAACCGTAACATTCGCTCTGGCGAGATTATGCTGGTTTTCCGCGGGATTCTGATTGCGGACGGGGAGGCGGCTAAAAATCTGGGATAAGGACCGGGTGGCGACGTGAGACGGAGAGACGGATGGTCGCCACCCGGCCGGAGTGGGAGGCAGGCCGGATCGTGCCAAGGGGCTCAAGGGATGAGCCGCTGCTATTGCGCGGCAGCTTGTCCGCCGGTTGACCTCCGGTGTCCTGCTCGACGGGGACAGACTAGGAGTTCTTGATGGAATTGTTCAATGGGGAATCATCCGCGTTCTGGGCGAAGCAGGTGAACTCGTGATCGCCCTGGTCCCACGCGGGCTGCTTGGGAGTGAGAGCGGCCACCGCATAGTCCTCGGCCTTGGAGGACGACCCCACATAGGACTGGAGCAGCGGCTCGCAGACCGTGGAGATCTCCTCGGCGGTGTTCGAGTCGGCGTAGCTGGAGGCCTTGGACTTAGCCGTTCCAATCATCTCGTACTGATGCGGGGCGGAGCAGTCGACGACCTTCGCCTCGCTGGTGCCTGTCTCGCCGCCCCTGGTCTCGTCGACCATCTCGGTGACGCAGTCACCGGTTTTGAGGTCGCCGATGGCGACGGTCTTGCCGTCGGCGCTGGCGCTGGAGCCGGCCTTGGATGAGGGGGCGTCCGAGGCGTCGTCGGAGTCCTTGTCCTTGGAGTCCTTGGAATCCTCATTGCCCTTCGAGGAGTCCGTTGAGTTGTCGCTGCTCGACGTTGAGGAGCCGGTGGGGGTGGTGCTCACCGCGTCCTCGTCACAGGCGCTGAGGCTCAGGGCGAGCAGGAGTGCGGTGGGCAGGGGCGATAAGGGCGGGGGTTCTGTAGCGCATGCGATAACCGTGGCAGGCGGCGCGCAGTGGCGTCCATGGGGAGAGGTACCACTTGGCCGCTTGCCGAGGGTGGCTCAGGAGGAGACGGTGCTGGTCGAGGCTCGCTCCACCAGGTGCGGTACCAGTACCTGCTGGGTGGGCAGGTAGCGGTCCGCGGCGCGCCCCACTGCACGTTCCAGTGCCAACTGGGCCATGAGAGAAGGATTCTGGTCGATGGTGGTCAGCGGCACGAGGCCGGCGTCGTGCCGGCGGGCATTGTCGAAGCCGACGACACTCACCTGCTTGGGGACGTTGATGCCTGCCATGAAGAGTCCCTGAATGATTCCGAAGGCGAGCCGATCGTTGAAGGCCGTGATCGCGGTTGGCAAGGGCCCACCGGCCAGGATCGCCTCGGCCGCGCGGACGCCGTGGGACTGCTCAAGGCCTCCTGGGATGATGACTGCCTCCCCATGCAAGCCGTGCACCTCCATCGCCTTGAGATAGCCGTCGCGTCGTTCGCTGCTCGACGGGGCGGTCCCGCCGTCGACGTGCACGATCCGTCGGTGCCCAAGGCTGACGAGATGGTCGACCGCCATGACGATGCCGCCCTGGTCGTCGATGCGAACGACGTCGACGCCAGGGCAGGACAGCGGGCGTGCGACGGCGACGATGGGGACCTCGTCCGCCAGCACTCGTAGCCGTCCCATCCCCAGGGAGGGGGCGATCATGATCAGGGCCTCACAACGATCCCGCAGGAGCGTCTCCGCAGCCCTGCGGTCGTCGACTCCTCCGACGACCGCGGAGAGCACTCAGCTCGTGCCCGCCGGACTCGGCTGCGGAGTACAGGCCGTCGACGATCTCCGCGTGGAAGGGGCTGGTGGACGCCGAAGGTGACGCCGATGAGGCCCGATCGCGCTGAGCGCAGGGCTCGGGCCCGTTGGTCGGGGCGATAGCCCAGGCGGGTCGCGACGGCCTTGACCCGGCGTCTGGTCTCCTCCGACGCCCCGGTTGCGTCGCGCATGACGATCGAGGCCAACGAGACCGAGCAGTTCGCCTCCTTCGCGACGTCGAGGAGTGTCACCCGTTTGCTGCGCCCTCGTGCCATGGTTCTCCCTCCTCTCACGGTGGGCCCGAAGTGGGTTGTAACACCCTAGAATTCTAGAACGTTCTTTCGAGAAATGCTTGATCAATATGGTTGCAATACATGGATTATGTCGCCATCCTTGTGCAGTCTTGTGATCTTCAGGGACATTGAAAGACTAGAACGTCATAGTCTCCTTACGTCAGGAGGCGGCGCAGAAGCCGTCCACAGCCCTCATGACGAAGGAGTCATCGTGCCAATCGTCCCGCCCGCTTCACCCACCCGCCTGGCCCTCATCGGTGCCGGTCGGATCGGTTCCCACCACGCCGCCGCCATCGCCCATGATGTTCACGCCGCCCATCTCGCCGCCGTTGTCGATCCTCGTATCGACACGGCGACTACCCTGGCCGAACGCCTCGGTGACGCGCCGAGGCCGATGCCTCTGGTGTACTCGCGGACCCCGACATCGACGCGATCGTGGTAACGACTCCGGCCGCTCTCCACCGAGACCTCATCGTCGAAGCCGCCGCAGCCGGCAAGCACGTCTTCGCGGAGAAACCCATTACCACCGATCTCGTTGAGGCCGATGAGTGCGTTGTTGCGGCCAGGCGGGCCGGCGTCGTGCTCCAGATCGGTTTCAACCGCCGCTTCGCACCCGGCTTCGTAGCGGCCCGCACCGCCGTCGACGACGGCCGCATTGGAACGCCGCAGCTGTTGCGGTCCCTGACCCGCGATCCCGGCCCCTATGGCGGGGATCCCGACAAAAACCCCGCAGTGGACGATCTTCCTGGAGACCCTCATCCACGACTTCGACACTTTGCGCTGGCTCAACCTCGGATCCGAGGTTGTCGAGGTCACCGCCCACGCAGACGCCCTCATCCGCCCCGACGCGCGTGAAGCCGGTTTCCTCGACACCGCCGTCGTCACCCTCCGCTTCGACAACGGCGCCTTCGCCACGGCAGAGGCCAGTTTCTCCGCCAGCTACGGCTATGACGTGCGCGGTGAGGTCTTCGGCGATGGCGGTATGGCCATCGCCGGAAGCGCTCGCACGAGCGACATGGACTACTACGGTCCGGCCGGCGTCAGCTATGACACAGCCCGCGCCGACACCGAGCTGCTTCACGGCGCCTATGTGGCCGAGTTCGCCGCCTTCGTCGACGTGATCAGGAACGGCTCCGATGCCTCCGCCATCCCGACCGGCGAGGACGGGGTTCGATCCCTGAAATCGCTTGCGCCGCCATTGTCTCCGTCTCAGAGTCCCGTACCGTCACCCTGGAAGAGGTCGCCCGATGAGCCCCGTTACCGTTCCCGCCGACAACGCCTTTCACGCTCGCCGCATGCGCGGAGATGATCTACCTCGACAAGCCTTTTCCTCGAGCGCGTCGATGCCATCGCCGCCCGAGGTCTCAAGGTGGAGATCTGGGACTGGACCGCCAAGGACCTTCAGGCGCTCGCCGCACGACGCGGTGACGGCGTCGAGATCGTCTCCATGACCGGCTATGTCGAAGGTGACCTGACCACTGACGAGGGATCGCCCAGATACTGTCCACTGCGGAGGACTCCTTAGGGCGGCTGAGATGATCGACTGCCCTCGACTCAACTTTCACGGGACCGGCCTGGGCGAGGGCGGCATCCCGGTCGTCACCAACCCCCGCCCCTCCCCGAGCGACTGGTTGCGCGCAGTCGACACCTGCCGGCTCCTGGCCGAGTTCGGCGAACGGCACGGGCGGATCTTCACCCTGGAGAATCTCAATACCGCCGTCGATCACCCCTGGCTGCCCCTTCGCCCGGGCCGGTGACACCCAGGCCCTCGTCGCGGCGGTCGACTCTCCACACCTGCGAATGAACCTCGATCTCTACCATGCGCAGATCGGTGAGGGGAACCTCATCGAGCTGTGCCGGCAGAGCTCTGCCGCTGATCGGTGAGATCCAGGTTGCCGATGTTCCCGGTCGCGCCCAGCCCGGCACCGGGAGATCAGTTACCGGGCAGTGGCTAACGCCCTCGCCGCCGTTGGGTACCGCGGCACTGTGGCCATGGAGGCCTTCGCCGTCGGAGACGGCCAGGACGGCTCGACGGCCGTCTCTGAGGCCGCTCTCGACGAGTTCATTGCCACCTTCTCCGTCCCCGCATCGGGGGAGGAGCTCTCACGAGCGCCGCAGCCACGGTCTCAGACCGTCAAAGGGTCGATAAGCGCCTGTTCACCGTCCGCACCATCGCGACCCTTGGCGGTCTGCTCTTCGGGTACGACACGGGCGTCATCTCTGGCGCTTCCCTTTCTCGCCAAGGGGCCGTCCGAGGGAGGACTGGGACTCAGTGCCTTCCAGCAGTCGATCGTCACGTCCAGCCTCACCCTCGGGGCGGCCTTCGGGGCCGTGATCGGCGGGCGCCTGTCCGACCGATATGGTCGCAAGAAGAACATCATGACCGTCGCGGTCATCTTCCTCCCTGCCTCCCTGGGCTGCGCCCCTGTCTCCGAACTACGCGGTGCTCGTCTGTTTCCGCTTCCCTGCTCGGCCTGGCGGTCGAGGCGCCAGCGCCACAGTTCCCGTCTACCTCTCCGGAGATGGCGCCCGTGACCATCCGCGGCACGATGGTGGCTCGCAACGAGCTCATGATCGTCACCGGCCAGCTACTCGCCTACTCCTTCAACGCCTTCATCGCGATCATGTGGCCCCAGGCCCACGTGTGGCGCTGGATGCTCGTCATCTGCTCGGTGCCTGCGATCGCGCTTTTGGATTGGTATCCACCTGCTGCCGGAGTCGCCGCGCTGGCTCGCCAACAAGCAGCGTATCCAGGAGATGTGGGCCGTCCTCAACGAGGTTCGTATGCCCGATGAGGTGGAGGTCGAGGGGAAGGACATCGTGCGCCGGGTCGAGGAGGAGACCAGGATCGGCTCCGGGTCATGGAGCGACTTCGAGGTTCCGTGGATCCGCAAGATCACGCTCATCGGTATCGGGCTGGCCGCCCTGTCCCAGCTGACCGGGGTCAACGGCATCATGTACTACGCACCGACGATCCTGGAGACCACCGGTCTGGGAACGCGGGCTGCGCTCGAGGCCACCATTGCCAACGGGGTTGTCTCCGTCGTCGCCGTCGCCATCGGTATCGGCTTCCTCAAACGGTTGCCGCGCAAGCGCATGATGATCATCGGTCAGACCGGCGTCGTCGCCTCCCTGGTGATGCTCGGATTCATGTTCCTGCTGCAGGCGTCGACGGTCCGGAGCTACCTGGTGCTGCTGTTCATGCTGACGTTCCTGTTCTCCATGCAGTGCTTCATCGGCCCGACCTTCTGGCTCATGCTGGCTGAGATGTTCCCAATGCGGGTGCGCGGGTTGGCCAATGGTGTGGCTGTGTTCTGCAACTGGATGGGCAACGTCATCGTGGCCTTCGCCTTCCCCAACCTCATCGCGGCGGTTCAGGGCAACACCTTCTTCGTCTTCGCGGTCATCAACGCGCTCACCCTCGCCTTCTACGTCCGGTTCCTGCCCGAGACCTTCGGGCACACGCTGGAGTCCCTCGAGCGTCACTTCGAGGAGAAGTACTCCTGAGCGCTGCGCCGTCGAGCGCCCAAGGATCCTGCTGCTCACGCACGACAAAACCCCGGAATCGCACAGATTCCGGGGTAGTAACGGAGGATAAAGGGATCTGAACCCCGAGGGCTTGCACCCAACACGCTTTCCAAGCGTGCGCCATAAAGCCACCAGGCGAATCCTCCAGGCGCTCCACGCGGCGACAACCACGTGCAACGAGAAAGGAATATATCGGACCGCCCATCTCCGGGGCCAGCCCGGGGCGGTGGGATCTGTCACGCGAGGCCGGTTTTGCTGCATCGGTCCCCGGATGGACGCACCGTGGGGCTCGAGGACGTACCTCCCAGGACAGTCCTCGAGCCCCACGGTGCGTCCTGAGCTCAGGCAGGGGCGGGTGGAATCGGTCGGGGCCGGTTCGCAACCGGGGACCGGATCGGGTAGTCTCTCGCTCGGCCCCTCGTGCGGCGTCATCCAGCGAATCCCCAGGACCGGAAGGTAGCAAGGGTAAGCAGGCTCTGGCGGGTGCGCGAGGGGTCCTGACGTGCCCGACGGAGGAGAGGGCGGCCTGCTGCGCTCACCGGCCTGTACCCGGCCTGTACCGCATGAGGGTGGGGGTGCACTGGCCACGGGGTGTGCGTACTGCACCAGCCCCCCGCACCTCGTGCAGTGCCCTCGCGGATCAGGCCCTGGCGTCGTCGACCTCCGCCAGGCGGCCGGTGGCCAGGTCCAGGACGAAGCCGCGCACGGCGTCGGTGCGAGGAACGAACGGTGACGCTTTGATACGGGCGATCGACTGGCGCACGCTGCCGGCCAGGTCGGTGAAGGAGCCCGGCGCCCAGGCCGGCCGTACACCCGTCTCCTCCTCAAGGGCGCGGCAGAGCTCATCGTCGGTGAAGGAGAGCATGCCGCAGTCGGTGTGGTGGATGAGGATGATCTCCTCGGTGCCCAGGAGGCGCTGGCTGATCGCCAGGGAGCGGATCGTGTCCTCGGTGACGATGCCGCCGGCGTTGCGGATGACATGGGCATCCCCCGGGGTGAGTCCGAGGACCGCGAAGACGTCCAGGCGCGAGTCCATGCAGGCGACGACGGCGACCTTCTGCGTTCCCTTGGCCGCCAGGCCGCCCAGAGCGCGGACCTCGGCCGAGTAGGCGCGGTGCCGGGCCAGGAGTGACTCGGTGACAGGGCATGGTTCCTCCGTTTCTGCCGCCGACGACGGGTCAGTCCTCTCATCGTGCCAGATACTCGTGAGTTCGCAGCGGTATCCGGTATCCGTCGAGAATTGGTACAGCGGATTGTTGTCGTTGGTGCCCGGTAACCTGATCTCCATGAACCTTCTGGAACGCGCAGCCGCCCGACGTGAGACGTCTCTGGCTGATCTGGACATGGCCAGCCAGCCGAGTTGGGGCAGTTCTTTACGCCTGTCGCTGTCGCTCGGATCATGGCGGATCTCGTACGTCTGCCTGAGTCCGGTACGTTCCGAGTACTGGATCCAGGTGCGGGATCGGGGGTGCTGACTGCCGCAGTGGTTGATCGCCTGCGGCGGGAGCGGCCGGATCTTCAAGTGGAGCTGACTGCGGTTGAAGCGGATCGGAACCTATGGCCTGTCCTGGCCGAGACTCTTTCAGACTGCGAGACAGGGGCGAGGGTTGTCACCGCTCTGGTGAAGGAAGACTTTGTCAACTGGGCGCTGCGCACCGATGAGCGCTTCGATCTTGTGATTCAGAACCCGCCCTACCACAAGATCCGTTCGGGATCGGCGTTGGACAGGAATCTGCGTGGCGCCGGGATCGGGGTTCCCAATATCTATGCGGGATTCATGGCACTTGGTGCCCTTTTTGCTGAGTGCAGATGGGCAACAGGTCTCGATCACGCCGCGTTCTTGGATGAACGGTACCTATTTCAAACAGTTCCGTCGAACTCTGCTGGCATCCATCGGTATCGATGGCATCCACACCTTCCATTCGCGTTCTGAAGTGTTTGGAGATCTTGGGAGTGCTTCGGGAGACGATTATCGTTGCTGCGACACGTGGGGTTCAGCCCCCGATAATCCAGTTCTCCTCGTCAGTGGACCACCGTGATAAGCCGATGGTTCGAGACGTTCCGGCTTCTCAGGTCGTTACTGACGATTTTGTCTTCGTTCCCGCCTCACGTGAGGATGCTGAGGCTGTTGAGTGGATGCAGCGTGCTCACTACAGCTTGGCTGATCTGGGACTAGCTGTCTCAACTGGACGCGTGGTGGATTTTTCGCCTACGTGAGCATCTCAGGCACCGCCGCGACGACAATGTGGTGCTGATGTGTACCCGGCCAACATTGTGGAGAACACGGTTCTCCATCCGCGCCTCTCAATCAAGAAAACCCCAGTGGTTCCGAGTGTCGGAGCCGCTGAGATCGAAGTTGCTGCTGCCTGCGGGCACCTATGTGCTGGTGAAGAGGTTCTCTGCCAAGGAGGAGAGGCGTCGAATCGTGGCCGCAGTCTGGTCAGATGATTTATGTCAACCGGCTTTTGACAACAAGCTCAACTACATTCACTGCTCCGGGCGTGGGGTGGAAGTGGCCTGGCGCTCGGTCTAACCGTCTGGCTGAACTCCAAGCGGGTCGATGACTTCTTCCGTGTATTCTCCGGACATACGCAGGTCAACGCTGGCGATCTGCGACAGATGAGTTCCCCTAGTCTTGAGCAGTTGCGTCTTCTGGGGCGGAGTGCGATGGATCCCGATGCCGCTGTTCGCCAGGTGATGGGCGCTGAGCATGTGGAGGCAGCGTGAGTACTGTCCAGGAAGCCCAGAATATTCTTCGAGCATTCGAATTCGATCGGAAACGAACGAATGAGGCCTCAGCGCGCACACTTCTGGCTCTTGCTGGGCTGGATGAGAGCAATACTTGGGCTGATTCCACTAATGAGCGCATGGGAGTCCGGTCCATCTTGGACTGGATGCGTGGGCCGTTGAAACCACCCCATCGCCGAGAATACGCGCGAGACTATTCGTCGTTTCGTCCTCCATCAGTTTGTCGATGCGGGATTCTGCCTCTACAACGACGATGACCCGGCTCGACCAACCAACTCCTCGAAGAACAACTACCGTCTCAACCCGGAGGCCCTGCTGACGATCAGACTTTACGGGACGTCTGATTTCGTCCCAGCCGTCGAGGAATATCTGGCGGAGATTGGGAGCCTCGAGGCGAAGTATAGAGCTGCTCGTGATCTCGCACGCATCCCGGTTACGACGCCGGATGGTGAGGTGTTCACGTTGAAGGGCGGAGGTCAGAACATTCTCATCAAGGCGATGGTGGAGGACTTCTGCGCTTACTTCGTCCCTGGTGGTGAGATCCTCATGTGGGTGATGCTGACGAGAAACTGGCGACCTTCGAACGTGATCGCTTAGCCGCACTCGGCATCGTGATCGATGAGCATGGGAAGATGCCAGACCTGGTGGTCTACCAGGACAGCAAGAACTGGCTGTTCCTCATGGAGGCCGCCTCGACGCACGGTCCTGTGGACCACATTCGCTACAGCGAGTTATCCCGCATGTTCGCCGATTCGTCGGCTGGGGTTGTTTATGTCTCCTGCTTTCCCAACCGATCGGTCATGAGAAGGTTTCTTGCCGATTTGGCCTGGGAGACTGAGGTGTGGCTGGCCTCGGATCCCACGCACATGATCCATCTGAACGGTGACAGGTTTCTCGGGCCTCATGCTCGCTGACGGATGTCAGAGGCGCTGTACTGATGTCGAAGGCTGTCTTTCGGGCTCTCGTAGAAGCGGGATGCTCATATGACACCCGACTCGCCCGGTGTCTCGCACGGGGTCGGCCCGGCCGATTAGGGCTCGGCCCGTGACCACCGCTCTGTACCGCCGCTACCGCCCCGACGCCTTCCAGGAGGTCATCGGGCAGGACCACGTCACCGCTCCGCTCATGGCGGCGCTGCGGGCCGACCGCGTCACCCACGCGTACCTCTTCTCCGGCCCCCGCGGCTGCGGCAAGACGACGTCGGCGCGCATCCTGGCCCGCTGCCTCAACTGCGCCCAGGCCCCACCGACACCCCCTGCGGCACCTGCCCGTCCTGCCGGGACCCGGCACCGGCGGCCCCTGGCAGCCTCGACGTCGTCGAGATCGACGCCGCCAGCCACAACGGCGTCGACGACGCCCGAGACCTGCGCGAGCGCGCCGCCTTCGCCCCCGGCCCGCGACCGCTACAAGATCTTCATCCTCGACGAGGCCCACATGGTCACCGCGCAGGGGCTTCAACGCGCTGCTCAAGCTCGTCGAGGAGCCGCCCGCGCACGTGAAGTTCATCTTCGCCACCACCGAGCCGGAGAAGGTCATCGGCACCATCCGCTCGCGCACCCACCACTACCCCTTCCGCCTCGTCCCGCCCGACGTCCTCGAGGGCTACCTGGGCCACCTGTGCCGGGCCGAGGGCGTCGAGATCGGCCCCGGCGTCTTCCCCCTCGTGGTGCGTGCCGGCGGCGGCTCCGTGCGCGACACCCTCTCCGTCATGGACCAGCTCATCGGTGGGGCGCACGACGGCGGCGTCGACTACCAGCGGGCCGTCGCCCTGCTGGGCTACACCGACACCACCATGCTCGACCAGTGCGTCGACGCCATCGCGGCGGCAGACGGCGCCGGTGTCTTCCGGGTGGTCGACCGGGTCGTCTCCTCCGGGCACGACCCCCGCCGCTTCGTCGAGGACCTGCTCACCCGGCTGCGCGACCTCCTCGTCATCGCCCTGGCCGGCTCCGAGGCCGGCGCGGCGCTAGGCTCCATGCCTCTCGATGAGCTCGAGCGTATGGACCTCCAGGCCCGCACCATGGGGGCCGCGGCCCTCTCGCGTGCCGCCGACACCACCGCCCAGGCGCTGACCGCCATGGTCGGCGCCACATCCCCGCGCCTTCAGCTCGAGCTGCTCGTGGCCCGCCTGCTCATCCCGGCCGGCGGTGCTGCCAGGGCCGGTGGTGCCGCGGCCGCGGGAGGGCCGGCCGGACCGGCTGGGAGCGCTGGACCGACGTCGTCGCCCGCCCCCGGTGGTGCGGGCGCCGGGGTGCCTGGCAGTGCGCCCAGCGGCATGCCCGCAGGCTCCGGACGCGAGATGGCCGCCCAGATCGCTCGACAGGCCTCCGCAGACGCCGCCGGGCGGCGCGGGGGCCAGCGGCCTGAAAGTGCCGGAGGCCCTGGGGGAGCAGGGGCCGCAGCGCCCGCCTCGGCCCCTCAGGCTCCCCCGTCCGACGCCGGTCGGGGGCCGGACTCGAACTCGGGAGGCTGGAGTGGGCCCGGTGGCGCTCCCGGGAGGGGCGGCGTCGCCGGTGTCGGCATCAGCTCCGGCCGCGGCCTCGGCACCCGCTTCGGCGCCGACGTCGGCTGCGCAGGCCCCGCAGACCGGACCCACCGTCAGCTGGGACGGTCCGAATGGCGGTGTCCCGTCCCAGGGGCCGGCAGGCTCCGCCGCCTCCGCTGCGCCCGGTGTCTCCGCGCCGTCGGCGCTGCTGCCGCACGCCCCTCGCGACCTGTCGAGCAGCCCCTCGCGCGGAACCGGTCCGATCGGTGCCCCGGCGGCCCCGAGCGCGGCGGCACCTGCGGCCCAGGGAGGCGTCGGCGCCGCCGGCGAGCCCGGGCGGGGCCGAGGCGGCCGATGCGGAGATGATCCGCACCCGCTGGGAGGAGGTTCTCGAGGCGTGCAGCGCTCGCGGCGCGCGACCCTGGGCGCTGGTCGGCCCCAACTCCCGGCCGGGCACCGTCTCCGGGGGCGTCCTCACCCTGCTGTTCACCGCGCCCGGCCTCGTGGGCGCTTCGACAACGGTGGACACGGCCCCATCTTCTCCGCGGCCCTTCACCAGGCTCTCGGTCTGCGCCTCGAGGTGCGTGCCATTGTCGCCGGCGACGACGGGCCAGGTGGTCCCGGAGGTGGTTCTGGAGGTCCTGGCGGTGGCCCGCAGGGACCTGCCGGCCACCCTCGGCTCTCCCGGTCCGAGTGCTCCCGGCCACGACGTCGGTGACGCCGGATCGCAGGGCTCCTACGGTGGCGCAGCGCCCGGGGCGGGGCCGAGCGGCCCTGCCCCGCATGGGGAGCCTTCGACTCGGCGCGCAGGCACCGGCTGCGCAGGGTGCGGTAGCCGCGCCGGCTCGGCCCGCCGATGAAGAGCCCGTTGACCGCGTCCAGGAGCATCGGCCTGCCTCCACCACCTGGGACGACGGCTCCCCGATTGCCGAGCCGCCCCCCGAGGACGACTGGGGTGGAGATCCCTACGCCGAGGACTCCGGGTACGTCGGTGCCGATGAGCCCACGGGTTCCGCTCAGCACACCGGTCCCGCCGGACACCACGGCGTACCGGAGCCCGGCGGGCGGGACTCCATGACGTCTCCCCGGTCCGCACACGGCGTCTGCGGGTCCTGGGGCTTCCGAGTTCCAGGCGGTTTCCCTGAACCTCCGGCGGTCCTCGCTTCCTCTGCGCCCCCGGCACCCGTAGCCCAGGCCGCCCCGATGGCGTCGGCGGCTCCCACGAATCCCGCCGATCCCGACGACGGCTGGGGGGCCGGTCGCGATCCCCGGTGAGGCTCGGCCTCGGCGCCCGTTCCCGCCTCCGGCGGCACCGACGCCGACGACGGCTGGGGACCGGTGGCCGTCCCCGGCGGAGGAACCGTGCCCACCCAGGCCGAGCCGGCCTCTACGCCGTCGGCCCCTGCGATCGGCGGTTCCCCTTCCTCGCCAGCACCTGCAGGGCCCCGCGCCCGAGGCATCCTCTCCCCTACTCAGCGCAAACCGCCTCCGGCCCGTACCCCAGTCCCGCCAGTCCTCAGTCCGTGCCGGCCCCGACATCGGCTCCGGCGGCCTCGTCCTCTCCCGCGCAGTCACGTTCCGCTCCCGCCGCGCAGGCGCCCGATGAGGCGCCCCTGGCCACCGTCCACCGTCTGCGCGCCCTGCCGGAGATTCCCGGCGGGGCCGCGTCGGCTCCGGCGGCACCCCAGTCCTTCCAGCGGACTCCGTCCTCCCCGTCCCCGCAGGCGCCGGTCGCCAGCAGTGCGTCCAGCAGTGCGTCGGGGCGCCGGTGCCCCCGAGACTGCCGCCGGATCCCTGGCCTGGCCCCCGTCACCTGGGAGGGACGTCGTCGAGCCCCCTTCAGTCCGGGGCCGGCGCCCGAGGAGCCCAGCGCCTCGAGCGCCCGCCCGAGGACGACGCCACCTGGGCGCCGTCGGGCATCGCGGGCTCGCGCCTGGCCGCCGCCATGGCCGCCGCCCGCGCCGCCGCTCAGGACACCGACACTGACTCCCTGGCCGACGACACCCCCAGCGAGGACGACCCCGACGCCGAGGACGCCGGCGTCGTCGGGCTGGAAGTCGTCAAACGGATCCTCGGCGCCCAAGTCATCGAAGAGGTCACCGTGACTCAGGAAGGACGCTGACATGCCCTGCCGTCTACGAAGGCGCCGTCCAGGACCTCATCGACGAGTTCGGCGAGCTGCCCGGCATCGGCCCCAAGTCCGCTCAGCGCATGGCCTTCCACGTGCTCGCTGCCGACTCGGCCGCCGTCGAGCGTCTCATCGAGGCCCTGCGCGCCGTCAAGGCCAAGGTCCGCTTCTGCGAGACCTGCGGCAACATCGCCGAGGCCCCGCAGTGCGCCATCTGCCGCGACCCCCGCCGCGACCAGCGCGTCATCTGCGTCGTCGAGGAGCCCAAGGACGTCGTCGCCATCGAGCGCACCCGCGAGTACCGGGGGCTCTACCACGTGCTCGGCGGCGCCATTGACCCCATCAACGGCGTCGGTCCCGACGACCTGCGTGTGCGTGAGCCTCTTCAGCCGCTTGGGGACGGGCGAGGTCGAGGAGGTCATCCTGGCCACCGACCCCGACGTCGTCGGTGAGGCGACCGCCGCCTACCTCACCCGCATGCTGCGCACCATGGCCGTGCCCGTCTCCCGGCTCGCCTCCGGCCTGCCGGTGGGGGCGGACCTGGAGTACGCCGACGAGGTCACTCTCGGGCGGGCCTTCGAGGGCCGCCGCCGCGTCGAGGACTGATCTTCCTCACCGAGCCGGGCGGTTGAGAGGGCGAGGGCGGGGTGAGGGAAATCAACCAAGACGGCTGATAAGACTTGTAAAAACAAGTTATACGGTGTGATCATAGGAGATGCGAGGACGCACAGAACCCTCCCTCCCGCTGAGGCGATCCACCTCGACGGACACCGTCAACCAGGAGTCCCGATGAACGCCGTCACCTGCACCCACGTCACCCGTCGCTTCGGCAGCCTGACCGCCGTCGACGACATCAGCCTCAGGTCTCCGATGGTGAGATCTTCGGCATCATCGGCCCTCAACGGCGCCGGCAAGACCACGCTGCTGTCCAGCATCGAGGGCCTCGACGAGCCCCACCTCCGGAGAGGTCGCCGTTCTGGGCCTTCACCCCGTCAAGGACGCCGCCGAGGCTCGCCCGCCGCACCGGCATCCAGCTCCAGCAGGCCGCACTCCTGCCTCGGCTGCGGGTCGGCGAGGCCCTGGGCTCTTCTCCTTCTACGACCACCCCGTGCCCTGGCGCCCCGCTGCTGGAGCGCCTCGGCATCGCCTCAAGGAGAAGACCGACGTCGCCCGGCTCTCCGGCGGGGAGCGCCAGCGTCTTCATCGCCCTGGCCCTGGTTCATGATCCCGAGCCTGCTCTTCCTCGACGAGCTGACCACCGCCCTCGACCCGCAGGCGCGCCTGGCCATGTGGGACGTCGTGCGTGACATCCGCGAGCGCGGTAAGACGGTGGTCCTGACCACCCACTACATGGAGAGGCCGAGGGCCCCTGTGCGACCGGGTCGCCGTCATCGACCACGGGCGCCTCATCGCCCTCGATACGATCCCGGCCCTCATCGCGGCCCACGGAGGCCAGGCCACGCTCCGCCTCACCCTCAGCGCGCCGGCGCCCTAGGACGCTGGCCGACGTCAAGGGAGTCACCTCCGTGCGGACCGACGGTGCCGTGACCGTCGTCGGCGGTACGGGCGCCTTCGCCCAGGCGGTCCTGTCCCACCTGGCCCAGGCCGACGTCGTCGTGCAGGGCATGGAGACCCACTCGCCGGGCCTGGAGGAGGTCTTCCTCAACCTCACCGGACGCGCCCTCAGAGAAGCCTGATCGGCCCAGATCCGGCTGAGTAACCACTACCGACAAACCGAGCGCCGAGAAGAGACACGACCATGCCGACTACGCCGACCATGCAGACCGCGCGCACCCGCCGCACCTTTGCGACCCTGCTCGTCATGCTGACCCGCTCGACCCTGCGCGAGCCCGTCGGGCTGTTCTTCACCCTCATCCTCGCCCCGCTGCTGGTGGCCGTCCTCAGGGTGCTCTTCGGCAATGACCCCAGTCCCCAGTTCGGGGCCGCGGCTTCATGGACGCCACGCTGCCCGCCTGCGCCTGCCTCGTGGTGGGGATGACCGGCATCATCATCCTGCCCACCAACCAGCTCCAGGCTGCGCGAGAGCGGGGCCCTGACTCGTCTGCGGGCCACACCGCTGAGCCCGCGGGTCTTCGTGGCGGCCGACCTGACCGTCAACTTCCTCATCAGCATGGTGGGAATCGTTCTGGCGCTGCTGGTGGGAGCCCTCGGCTTCGGGGTGCGGCTCAAGGCAGTCCGTTGGCGGTCCTGGCCGCTGCGGCCCTGGGGCTGGTGGCCTTCCTGGCGCTGGGCTACATGTTGGCTGCCGTCTACCCCTCCTCGCGCGCGCCACAGGCATCGGCAACGGACTGTTCATCGTCATCATGATGACCTCCGGGGCCTTCGTCCCCAGAGCCAGATCCCGCAGGGCGTCCAGCGCGTGGCCCGGTACTCGCCCTTCCACTACCTGGTCGACCTCCTCCAGGGGATGTGGGCCGGCCGGGCCTGGACGGACTACGGAACGGCGCTCGCGGTGCTCGTCGGCATGACGGTGATCTGCAGGCCTGCTGGGGCGAGGCTGTTCCGGTGGAAGACGGCCTGATGCCGCCCACGGCTCGATGAGGTGGTTAGGCCAGGCGCACGCCGCGCGGCAGCCCGCCGGCCGGCACGCGCAGGCGCCTGCTGGCCGTGACGACGCCGCCGGCCCCCAGGGCCATGAGCGCCACCAGGCTCGCGGGCCAGAAGGCCAGGTGCTCTGCCACAGGGCCGTGGTCATCCGAGGAGGTCAATGAGCTGGACGGGCCGTCGTAGGAGTCGTCCCGGTCCTCGCAACGGTTGTAGACGACCCGACTGGGCTGGGGTTGCGCATCGTGTCAATGCCCTGTCCGGTGAGGGACAGGAAGGAGTCCGGGGCGCCGAAGACGGCTGAGGCCGGTTGCAGCGGCGCGTGGGCGGTGGCGTCGCCCAGGGCTACGAAGGGGTTGGGGGTCAGGATCCACCAGATCTGGTCGGTGCAGGGTGACCTCATGGGTCTCAATCTCGGGTTCTGACTGGCAGACGATCTTGTCGTCGGTCGATTTGTCGTAGTCCACGTGGTAGGTCACCTCGGTCTGCGTACCGGTGACCACGGAGGAGGCGATCGCCGTGGCCAGGGGCGTCCCGACGGTCAGAGCGGCCACCACGATGTAGGTCAGGACCGCCGAGGCTGAGGGCCGCGCCGTCAGGCTCGAGAAGCCCAGGCCGATGGCGCACACCGCGCCCAACGTGAAGACGAGAATGACCAGGTGGGCGACGAGCGCCTGCCAGTGCGAGCCGCCCGCCACCGTCAGGATGACGAGGAAGGGCACCGCCACGCCCAGGAAGGCGATTGCCGCGACCCAGGCCGCCAGCAGCTTGCCGACGACGATCTCCTGGCTGCGTAGCGCCGTGGCCTGCAGCAGCGCGAGGGTCGCGTCCGCCCGGTCTCCGTTGATCGACGTCGCTGACAGCGTGGGGGCGACGATGAGCCCGATCCCAGGACGAAGCAGACGACGACGTCGTAGAGGGCAGAAGGTACTCGTTGGTTGCATTTTCGGGGCTCGCGGTCTCCACGGCGATCGCCAGCCCGCCGCACAGCAGGGATGAGGACGGCCACCCAGATTCCCAGCATGACGCGCCAGCGCGTGGCCCACACCCGCTGGCGCAGCTCGAGCACCATGATGGTGCGGATACCAGTCAGGTCATCGGCGTTCTCCTTCCAGGGCCAGGTAGGTCTCCTCCAGGGTTCCGGACAGCGGGGCGAAGGAGACGACCTCCACCCCAGCCTCGACGGCCTCGCGCAGCAGGTGGGCCGCAGCAGCGTCGTCGGCGACCAGGATGCGCAGCTGTCCGTCCCCTCCGGCATGACGGTCAGCTGCGCGGAGTGCTCACTCACCCAGGCGTCCGGCGTCAAGGGCCCGCATCCTCCAGGTCCGGCGCACCGGGGCCCGGGCGGACGGCGCCGTCAGGTCCCTCCGTCTCGGCGGGACCTGGTCCGACGGCGAGGCGACGGCGGTTCCGCGCGACATGAAGACCACGCCGTCGACCATCTCCTCCATCTCGGACAGGGATGTGGCTGGAGAGCAGGATCGTGGTGCCGCTCGCGGCCAGGTCGCGCAGCAGGACGCGCAGGTCGGCGCGCGAGCGCGGGTCCATGCCGGCGGCCGGCTCGTCCAGGAGCAGGACCTTGGGGTCGTGGATGAGGGCGCGGGCCAGGCCCAGGCGCTGCTTCTGGCCGCGGGAGAGGACCCGGGCCGGCGTGCGCGCCAGCTCGTCGAGATGGACCAGGGTGAGCATCTCGACGGCGCGGGTGCGGGCGGCGTCGGTGTCCATCCCCTGGGCGGCGGCGAAGGTCAGGAGGATCTCGGTGCAGGTCAGGGAGTCCCAGGTGCCGAAGGCGTCGGGCATCCAGCCCACGGTGCGGTGGATCTCGCGCGACTGGGTGACCGGGTCCAGGCCGGCCACACGAATCGTCCCGGAGTCCGGCGCCAGCAGGGCCGCCAGCATGAGCAGCAGGGTGGTCTTGCCGGCGCCGTTGGGGCCGACCAGGCCGGTGACGGAGCCGCCGGGCACCGACATGTCCAGCTGGCGCACCGCCGGCGCCCGACCGAAGAATCGGGTGAGCTGAGAGACTTCAATGCTCATGCGAGCAGGTTACGTCGTCGGCCGGGGTTGGTGGGCGGAACTCGGGGACGACATGGGCGGCGGAGATGGGGTGTGCCTGAGTCAGCCCCAAGCATCAGCCTCAAAGATCAACAAAAACTTCAGAAATGACGCGGCTCCGGGTCATTTTTGAAGAATTTGTTGAAGTGTGGGCCGTGAGCCCACAGCCTCGTGATGTGTCGGCAACACGGCGCACCGTATGCTTGCCCCAGCCACGTCGTCGTGGGCGCCGCGCGGCGACGGCTCCAGACCCCGGAAGCCCCTGCCAGGACGCCCGCACCGGCGCGGAGCACCTGATGCTAGACACGCACTGATTCCAGGACCCGAGGAGCGCCACATGGCACTGGTCGTCCAGAGTACGGCGGCTCGTCCGTCAGCGACGTCGACGCGATGCGACGCGTCGCCCGGCGCATCGTCGCCACCCGCCAGGCCGGCAACACGGTCGTCGTCGTTGTCTCCGCGATGGGGACACGACCGACGAGCTCCTCGACCAGGCCGCAGCCCTGACCACCCACGCCCCCGCCCGCGAGATGGACATCCTGCTGTCCGCCGGTGAGCGCATCTCCATGGCCCTGCTCGCCATGGCCGTCACCGAGCTCGGCGTGCCGGCACAGCCTACACCGGTGCCCAGGCCGGCGTCCTCACCGACTCCAGTGCACGGCAAGGCCTCCATCGTCGGGTGCTGCCCGAGCGCGTGGCCCGCTCCATCCAGACCGGCGCGGTCGCCATCGTCGCCGGCTTCCAGGGCATCAACGAGGTCGAGGACACCACCACCCTGGGACGCGGCGGCTCCGACACCACCGCCGTCGCCCTGGCCGCCGCCCTCAACGCCGACGTCTGCGAGATCTACACCGACGTCGACGGCCTGTTCACCGCCGACCCCCGCATCGTCCCCCACCGCCAAGCGCATCGAGTCCCTCTCCAGCGAGGAGACCCTGAGCTGGCCGCCCACGCGCCAAGATCCTCCACCTGCGCGCCGTGGAGTACGCCCGCCGCTGGGGGTACCGCTGCACGTGCGCTCCTCCTTCTCCGACAAGACCGGGACCTGGATCTACGACGGCCGCCGCGAGGCGCCTTCGTGCCCTCGGTCGTGGCCGCCCAGGCTCGACGACGTCGTCGCCGCCGACATCGCGACGCCGGGCAGCCCTGCGACGCCTGCCTCCCCGGCCAGCGCCGCCACTCCCTGCCGGCTCGGCGAGCCAGGGGCCGCCCCCGCCGCCCCGGCCTCGCCCTCAGACCCCGCCGGACTCGACGACGGGCCCTCGGCCTCCGTCGTCGACACCGCACCAGCAACGCCATCGCCGCGCGGGCCCAGGCCCGCCCCCGCCCGTCCGCCAAGGAGGACCACGTGGAAGCCCCCGTCATCTCCGGAATCGCCCACGACCGCAGCCAGGACAAGATCACGCTCGTGGGCGTGCCCGACGTCCCCGGCGCCGCCGCCCGCATCTTCGCGATCGTGGCCGGCACCGACGCCAACATCGACATGATCGTCCAGGACGTCTCCGCCGAGGGCACGGGCCTGACCAATATCTCCTTCACCTGCCCCCGACGGCGACTCCGCCACCGCCCGCGCCGCCCTGGAGGCGCCCGCGAGAGCTGGGCTTCGCAGCCTGCACTTCAGCCCGACATCGGCATCCCTGTCCCTGGTGGGGGCCGGGATGCGCTCAACCCGGGGGTCTCAGCGCGCCTGTTCGGCGCCCTGAGCGAGGCCGGGGTCAACATCCACATGATCTCCACCTCCGAGATCCGCATCTCGGTGGTGGTCGACTGACGCCGCGCTCGACGACCGTGCGCGCCGTCCACTCCGCCTTCGGCCTCGACGCCCAGGCCGCCGAGGCGGTCGTCTACGGAGGGACCGGACGATAGCAATCCCGTGAACACCTACACCGGGTAGCGACGGCGTCTCCGTCGCCGTCGTGGGGGCCACCGGCCAGGTCGGCCGTGTCATGCGCGCCATGTTGGCCGAGCGCGACTTCCCGCTCGCTCGGTGCGCTTCTTCTCCTCGGCCCGCAGCGCCGGGACCGTCGTGGACTTCCGTGGCGCCCAGATCGAGGTCGAGGACGTCGCCACCGCGGACCTGGCGGGTATCGATGTCGCCATCTTCTCCGCCGGGGGCGCCGCCTCGCGCGAGCACGCCCCCGCTTCGCCGCGGCGGGGCCGTCGTCGTCGACAACTCCTCGGCCTGGCGCAAGGACCCCTGAGGTGCCGCTCGTGGTCAGCGAGGTCAACCCTGCAGGCCCTGCGTGAGCGCCCCAAGGGCATCATCGCCAACCCCAACTGCACCACCATGGCGGCCATGCCCGCCCTCAAGGTGCTGCACGAGGCCGGGCTCATCCGTCTCATCGTCTCGACCTACCAGGCCGTCTCCGGCTCCGGGCGGGCCGGGTGGCCGAGCTTTGCCGGGCAGGTGCGCGCCGTCGTGAACGAGGGACATGGAGGGCCTGGCCTGGACAGGGCGGGCCGTCGAGTTCCCCCGCGCCGGAGGTCTACGTCGACACCATCGCCTTCAACGCCGTGGCCTGGGCCGGTGGCGACGCCGGTGACGGCTCCGGCGAGACCGATGAGGAGCAGAAAGGCTGCGCAACGAGTCCCGCAAGATCCTGGGGATCCCGACCTGCTGGTCTCCGGGACCTGCGTGCGCATCCCGGTGTTCTCCGGCCACGGGCTCAGCGTCAACGCCGAGTTCGAGCGTGAGATCAGCGTCGAGCGAGCCCGCAGGCTGCTGGAGGCGGCGCCCGGCGTCACCTATCAGGACGTGCCCAGCCCTCTCAAGGGTGCCGGCCGCGATGGCACCTTCGTGGGGCGCCTGCGCGCCGACCAGGCCTTCGCGCCGGGCCACGGCCTGGTTCTTCGCCGTCGGGGACAACCCTGCGCAAGGGCGCGGCCCCTCAACGCCGTCGAGGCTCGCCGGTGGTGACCGCCGAGATCCGGGGCTGACGGGACTCTCCTCCTCTTCTCTCTCTTCCGCGCCGAGCCGGGCATTTTCGCGTAGGGGTGACCGTTTTCGGTCGGGCCACGCGAAATGCCAGCTCGGCGTCTGCCGGGTATGCACAGTGCACGACGTCGGACCGGGGCGAGTGGGCTCAGTCAGTGGCCCGACTCCCGTTCCTCCAGGAGACGGTCGATGCGCTCACTGAGCTCGACGACCTGTTGCTGCAGGGCGGCCACCTGCGCCTGCGTGGCGGCCTCCTGCTCGGCGTTCTCCTCCTCGACCAGCGAGACGATCCACGAGGCCAGGGTCGCTGTGACCACGCCGATGAGCGCCACCCGCCGATCATGAGCAGTGCCGCGATGAAACGCCCTTCCGTGGAGACCGGGACGGTGTCGCCGTAGCCGATGGTGGTGATCGTCGTCAGCGCCCACCACAGGGCCTGGCCGAAGGTCCGGATCGAGGAGCCCGGCTCGCGACGCTCCGCATCCAGCGTGGCCAGCGCCGAGGTGAAGATCAGCAGCGAGGCGCGCTGCCAGTGTACAGGGGTGATGCGTCCACGCAGCGCGGTGCCGGCGCTGCGCTGCATGATGCTCACGAGTGTCACCAGGCGCAGGGAGCCGCAGCGGCCGCAGGACCGGCAGGGGCAATGACCGCCAGGTCGGGTGGGTGGTGGAGAAACCAGTGACCCCGGTTCGGCGCCAGTGCCAGGCGGACAAGGTAGTCGACGCCGAACAGCGCCCACACGGCGTCGATCACCAGCTCGGCTGCGTTCTTGGCCCCGCCCTGTGCGTTGGTGAGCACCTCCCAGGCGTAGGCGCCCAGGAAGACGATGGCGGCGCCGGTCAGCGGCCACTCCGTGGCTCGCTCCCACGCCCGCAGCCGAGTGCCCGTGCTGTCTTCGGTCGGCATGCTCCGATGGTAGACGGCGCTTAGGACGGAGCCGTACTGCCCTCACCGGCGGGGCACCTTCTCGCCGACTGGTGCAGTCCGCGCGTACGGGGAGGTTTTCTGCACCGGTACGCGCAGGATGTCCCCGCCGGGAGGTCGCGCTGATCCCTACGGGCGGCATGTCCCTATCGAGCGAGGCGGATCCGTATCCGGTGGGGCACCACCAACCCGACTGCCATCGCCAGCACAATGGTGATGGCAGTGGCCAGGTCGCTCGCCGTCGCCTCAGTACCGCCTCCGCGTGTGCCTTTCCCACCAGGCTCAGTGTCCCTGCGGCAGCGCGAACAGGTACACGCCGGGTACAAGGGCCACGACCGCGGCGAAACCCGCCCCCGCGAAAGGAATGTGCCGTGGTGGCACACCGGTGTGAGCGAGGCCGCCCGCCGCAGGCAGGCCAGCAGAGAGGAGGCAGGCGCGTTCCAGTGCCACCACGTCAGCGCGACCCAGTGCGCCGCGTGCGCGAGCCCGCCGGCCAGGAACGCCCAGCCGAAGGTCCTGATCGGCATGGAAAGAAAGTACACCGGGTAGCACATGGCGAGGACTGCGGCGGCCAGGACGTCGAGCCACAGTGGGATCGCGTCGGTCGTCGCGGTCAGCGGCGAGGCCGGTGCCACCGATGAGCAGGCCTCCGACGACGCCCGCACTGATGGCCAGGATCGTCAGTGCCGCGTCCGCCAGCCGTGCCAGGCCCATGTCGTGGCGGCGCTCGGCGATCTCGATGGCGCCGTTGAGGACCTGGGGGCCGGGCACGAGCACCATCGGGCACACGGCCACGAGCCGAGCCGTGCCGGTCCAGCCGAGGTGGACGGCGAGTGCGCCGACCAGGCCGCCGATAGAGCGGCGGCAAAGGTCTGGTGACTGCTGTCGTCCGCTCCGCCAGCGCGCGCCGCGCGAGCCGCCTGCTCCCGCCGCGGCGAAGGCGAGGGTGACTGACGGCAGGTGGTGGGCCCCGAAGATAAGGGCCAGCAGACTCGCGCGAGGCCCGCCGCCAGGGCGAACATCCAGGTAGGGCTGGAGGGCTGGGTCCGTACCTCCTCCAGTAAGTCCTCCAGACTCGTCGAGGGCTCAGGGCTCCCGGTAGCACTCAGACGGCGCTGGATGAGGACGCGCGTCCCATGTGCACCGCCACAGGGCGGATGGCTTGGACCGCGGATACGGCCCCGTCGGCGTCGGTGAGCGTGACCTGCGACCAGGTGGGCAGCAGCGTCAACCGGGTGCCCAGCAGGCTCGTTGAGCCGTTCAACGGTGGCCACCGCGGCGTGAGTGGACTGGCCCGAGTCCAGGAGCAGAGCGGCGGTCGGGCAGTGAGCCCGGCCGCGCCGTCCTCTGCTCCCGTCAGCCGGCGGCTCAGACCTCGACCTCGGGGTAGACCGGCTGCCACATGGCGTCCTGAACCGCCTGGATGAGGTTGTCGTGACTCGCGGTGGCGACGCCGTCGGCCTCGGCCTGGCGGGCGACCGCGACGGCGACCGTCGCCGAGGAGGCGCGCAGGTTCTCCACCGGAGGCAGGAGGGATGCGCCCGGGCTGGTGGGATCGACCTGGCTCGCGACGGCCTGTGCGGCGGCGAGCAGCATGCCGTCGGTCACCCGGCTCGCGCCGGAGACGATGACCCCCAGGCCCAGACCCGGGTAGAGCAGGGCGTTGTTGCCCTGGCCGATCGTGAACGTGGTCCCCTCGTACTCGAAGGGCTCCACCGGAATACCGGTGGCGACCAGCGCCCTGCCGCCGGACCAGGCGATGACGTCGGCGGGCATGGCCTCGATCCGCTCGGTGGGGTTGGACAGCGGTAGAACGATGGGGCGCTCGACGCCGTTGCTCATCTCCTCGATAACCTCGCGGGTGAAGGCCCCGTGGTCCGTGGAGGTGCCGATGAGGATCGTGGGATGAACCTGGCGCACCGTCTCGAGCAGGCCGACTTTGCCGTGCTCGCGGGTCCAGTCCGCCACCTCGAGGCCGGTCGCGCGTAGGCCTGCTGGTAGTCGGGCAGGTCCTCCATGTCGTCGGTGATGAGGCCCGCCCGGTCGATGAGCCAGATGCGGGAGCGTGCCTCGTCAGGGGCTGAGCCCGTCGCGGACCATGCCGGCGTGGATCTGGTCGGCCATGCCGGTGCCGGCGGTACCGGCGCCGTAGACGAGCAGCCGCTGATCGGCGAAAAGCTCTGGTCGGTGACCTTCATGCCGGAGACCACCGCGGCGATGACGATCGCACCGGTGCCCTGCATGTCGTCGTTGAAGATGCGGTACTTCTCGCGGTTGGCCAGCAGGATGCGGCGCGCGTTGGACGGGCCGAAGTCCTCGAAGTGAAGCAGTGCGTGGGGAAGAACTCGGCCGCGACGGACGAGGTACTCGTCGATGAGCTCGTCGTAGCGCCGACCGCGCACGCGCGCGTGACGGTTGCCCAGGTAGGCGGGGCCATTGAGGAGGGCCTCGTTGTCCGTGCCGCAGTCCAGGTTGACGGCGATCGCCCGCTTGGGGTGGATGCCGGCGGCTGCCGTGTAGACGGCGAGTTTGCCCACGGAGATGTCGGTGCCGTTGACGCCCTCAGTCTCCGATCCCGAGAATCTCCTCGGCGTCGGAGACCACGAGCAGAGTCGACGTCGTCGGGCCCCAGACCCAGGCCCTCCAGGGAGGCGCACGTCCTCGATACGGTCCACGGACAGGTAGACGGCGCGCGACCGGCGGTAGTCGCGGCTCCACTTCTTGATGGCCTCGCCGACCGTGGGGTCGTAGACGATCGGCAGCAGTTCGGCGAGGTGGTCGGCGAGCACCCGGTAGTAGAGGACCTCGTTGCGGTTGTGGAGCTGGTCCAGGAAGACGTACTTGTCCAGGTTCGTGGGCTGGGCGGTCAGGCTGTGCGTAAAGCTCGCGCGGCCTGCTGGTCCAGGGTCTCGACGGCGGAGGGGAAGCGACCGATGAGCCCTGAGCCGACGCCGCTCCTCCTCGGTGAAGCCGGTGCCGCGGTTGGTCAGTGGGTCGGTGACGATGGTTGGCTTAGCCGGCATGTGGTCTCCTCCGAGTGGATGGAACGGGTCGTCAGTTTAGTGACGATGCTGTTGAGCAGTGACAGTAAACTAACGCCTGTTCTTAGGGGGCGCCCATCGATGCTGGTGCAATGGCGCGTCGGCCGAGGCGGAGCGCGACAGAGCTGTTACAGGTATCCGCGCATGAGGTCGAAGGTCTCCTCGACCGCCTCGGCGCGGCAGGGGCTCTGGGTGCCCGGGTCGCTCGGCCGCCACCGCGTCCAGCATCGCCTCGAGGACGACGAGCGTGGCCACCCGCGTCCTGAACATCGGCTCCTGGGTGACCAGCGGCGTCGTCAGAAGGATATCCGCCAGGGGCACGAGCGGTCCGGTGCGCCGGTTAGTCAGGAGGATCGAGGTGGCGCCGCGCTGGTGTGCCAGGTGCAGCAGGGCCTCGACCGGGGCCGGGTGGCGGTCGAAGGTCGCGGCGAGGACGACGGCGTCGGCCTCTAGCCCCGCCAGGGCATGCGCCCAGCGGTCGGTGCCGTCCAGGATGACGACGCCACCTCTGAGATAGGACAGCAGGAGGCCGAAGTACTGCATGAGGGGTCGTCCCGTGGCGACGGCTCCCAGGTAGAGGGCGATTGGCGTCACCGACCAGCGTGCAGGCGCGAACGAAGGCCTCCGCATCGATCGCGGAGGGACAGCCGGAAAGCACCTCCTGAGCCGAGGCGTGCGCTGCTCGAGCACGGACTGAGGCGGCGGCGCGGCGCCGTCGTGCAACCGCCGAAGGCGCTCAACCCAGGCAGGACAGTCCTCGCGCACGCCGGCGCGCAGGCTGCGGCTCGTGACGCGGAAATCGCTGTTGCCCGAGACTGCGGGCGAACCGCCCTACCGTCGCCGAGGAGACCCCCACGGCGCGGCAGACCTCCTCAGGTTGAGCAGGGCGGCGCCGGGCAGGTTGTCCTCATAGAAACGGGCGACGTCGGTGCTCGCGCGCGGTGAGGCGGGCGGACGCGAGCCTGTCCAGGAAGGGACTGTCCTCAGATGGCTCCGGCGTCCAATTTATCAGGTCGCCAGGTCGAGGCCGTCAGCCGCGTTCACGGGTGGGGACGTTCGACGCCGTCGAGGACAATTTCTCGCGACTGGGTGCAGCCTGCGCGTACGGGGACCGGAATCCTGTACCCGTACGCGCAGGATATCCCCAGCCGGAGCAGTTCGCACCCGGCTGCGCAGAGTGTCCCCGCTGACGACGGCGTAGGTACGGAAAAACGAGACCTGAGGCCCACTCCTGGGGTGCACTGCCAGCAACTCCTCGGAAGGTCGCTGCGGACATCCTTGTACGCCGTGGGCTAGCGCCCCATATCAACTTCAAGGAGCCTCTAAGGAGCACTGTGACCGCGAACAAGGCGAGTCTGTCGTTCACTCATCCTGAGCGCCCTTATGGCCTGCACGTCGCTCTTGACCGACCTCTACCTCCCTGCCCTGCCCACGATGGAGGCGGATCTCCACGGGAACACCGAGCTGACCGTCACCGGATTCGTCATCGGTTTCGCGCTGGCCCAGCTCATCTGGGGGCCGATCAGTGACCGCATCGGGAGGAAGAAGCCCCTCGCCATCGGCATGGCGCTGTTCGCCATCGGCTCGGTGGGGTGCGCGTTGTCGTCGAGCATCGCGGAGATCGTCCTGTGGCGGATGTTCCAGGCGGTCGGCGCGTGCGTGGGCCCCATGCTCTCACGCTCGATGATCCGTGACCTCTACGGCTCCGCCCAGGCGGCGAGGATGCTGTCCACCCTCATGATCATCATGGCGGTAGCGCCGATCGCGGGCCCCCTCGCCGGGGGCTGGCTCCTCAGACTCGCCTCGTGGCACATGATCTTCTGGCTGATGAGCCGCCATCGGGGTGGTCCTGCTCCTGGCCGTGCTCACCCTTCCCGAGTCGCTGCCGCCGGAGAAGCGCGCGGCCTAGGCCTCACTCGGAGCGGCCTTCGCGAGCTACCTGAGCCTGCTGAGGAACACGACCTTCCTCCGATATACCCTGTGCGTGACCTGCTTCTACGTCGCGGTCTACGCCTTCATCACCGGATCGTCCTTCGTGTACATCACGTACCTTCACGTCAGCCCCGAGCTCTACGGATTCCTCTTCGGGGTCAACATCCTTGGGGTAGCCGCCATGAGCGCGGTCAACCGCGAGCTCGTCAAGCGGTACTCCCTGCCCGGACTTCTGCGGACGGCGACCGCGGTGTCCACCGTGGGTGCCATCTGCCCTCGTCGCCTGCGCCCTCACCGGACTCGGCGGGTCTGGGGCGTCATCATCGGTCTTCATCATGTTCTCGATGAACGGCGTCATCGCCGCCACGACGAACGCCGCTGCCCTGGGCAGCATCGACAGCGCCGTGGCGGGCTCGGGCGCAGCGCTCCTGGGCTCGCTCCAGTACGGGAGCGGGATCGTGGCCTCTCCTTCTGACCGTCTTCTCCAGCGGGACGCCCCGCACGATGGCCTGGGTGATGGGGGTGTTCGTCGTTCTCAGTGCCGTGCTGGCCGCAGGGAGTCGCTCGACGTCGTCGAAGGCGACCGTGGCGACCGCCCTGGGTGAGAGCAGCGGCCCTGAGTAAGCGCCGTCGGGGACATTTTCCGCGGCCGGGGGCGTGTCGCGCGTACGGGGACCGGATTCCTGCACCCGTACGCGCAGGATGTCCCGGCCGGAAGATAGTGCACCCCGACGCGTGGAATGTCCCCGGCCGCGTGGGAGAGAGCGTGACAAGGTCAGGTCAGGTCGGGTCAGGCGAGTAGGACCTTCAGGACGGCGGGGGCGCTGAAGCGACGAGGTTGCGAGCCCGTTTTGACGACGTCGAGCACTCCGATGTCGATCAGGTCGGCCAACGAGGCTGTTGGCTCGTCCATATGAGATGCCGAGGGCCGCCTCGACCTTGCGCACGGTGAAACTTGGATTGGTGACTGCGAAGTCGACGGGTCGAAGGCGTAAGCAGCCAGTCGACGAGGGCGCGCACGCCGGCACGAGACGGTCCCCTGGGGCGCGGGAACAAAGCGGCTGGCGTGTGCCGGGGCTGCTCCGTGCGAGCCGAGTCGACGCCCAATCATGACCTGAGTGTCGCGCAGCCGACCGAGGCCGGCTCAAGTGGAGTGCCCCTCATGAGTTCTCCGATGGTGTCGCTGACGAACATCCTCAAGTCCAGGGTGTCAGTCAAAAGCACTGTTGTGAAACATTTGAAGGGTCTGGATTGCACACAATGGGTAGTTGTTGGACATCTTGGGTGGGGACGTGTCTGGAAACGGTCATGTGTGGTGCTGGGGTGCCTGGATCGACACCGTCGGCGGTGGAGTGCACATG
>BNJU01005105.1_pt1 | contig 75798 bp, 102 predicted proteins | sample 8539281 | NCBI WGS metagenome assembly BNJU01 (sample SAMD00202456, study PRJDB9452) | human saliva metagenome | isolation source: human saliva | place: Japan
TAGTCCGGTATTACTGAGGAAATGTATACAGAGCTTATAGACATTTGCAGATGTTCGGAAAGCATGATATGGATATTCGCGAATACTATAGAAGATTAAAGTATTAATATCAATAAATTGTAATGTACTTAAAAAATCATATAAAAATGGGAGGTATACGATGTTTAATTTTGACATACTAGATGAAAAGGTAGTTGGAGATGCTATTGCGCTCGAACACAGATTGAGAATGCTGTGGATAAGATTTGCGCTGAGGGTTTCAGCAATATTTATTTTTATTGGTTGTGGTGGAGACATATGCATTCCCTTCCGATGTGTTACTGGATAGAACATACTAGCAATAAGCTAAACTGTATAAGTGCAATGCTGCAGAGTTTATGGCTGCTCCACCTAAGAGCTTTTCAAAAGACTCTATATGCGTATTTTCCTCAAGAAGTGGGAATACGAAAAGAAATAGTTGCGGCTGCAAAGTTCTGTAAAGATGCTGGTGCTCGTACCATGGTGTACGTATCCAATGATAATACGCCTGCCTGTGTGAGTATGCAGATTATAAGTTCTTTAGTTTTGCTGAGGATGATTGCCTTTGATGAAGCAATTTATACCTACATGATTGTTATGTTGTCAAGATTTTTGAAGAATGAGGAGAATTTAAAAGAGTATGGAAAATGTTTATGGATGAGTATGAAAAGATTGTGCCATATTTGATAAGTGCCAAGGAGCTATGATGATCGATGTGCAAAAATACTTAGCAGAGTTAAATCAGTCTTATCATATGGTTGTAGGTTCCGGAATGCTTTGGGAGAGGCGTATGATTATGCAATGTATCCTTGAAGAGAGTGCAGTAGGGACTAAGATCAATCACATGCACGAATACTTCACGGTACTATTGGGTTAACAGAGGAAGATACAGAGTATTTTATTGTTCTATGGAGGGATGAAACTAGGCCTCTAATGGATAGAGTACAGAACTTTGCCAAGAAGGTTACTAAAGTAATAAATACTTTTGATACTAAGGATGTGACTTCCGTTTACGAACGAGAGCATTTAGAGTGATGTGTCTCCTGGTAATGTCATGCAATCACAGAGAGTTGAGTTGTCATTTGGAGAAGGAAAGAAATCATTCATTAAAGCTGAGAAGGTATTGTCGCATGGAGTATTAATTTAAAAACGAATAATGTGATAAAATTCCCTGAAGAATGTTTTCTCAGGGGAATTTTGATTGATCTAGAAGATTATATAAGTTAGTCAATAGGTTGAGATTGACTGACTGTTAATTAAATTGATATGAGGGCAAAAAGCTGGTCTCTGAAGAAATAATAAGTAAGTAAAGGCTCAGAGGTTTAATTTTTTGCTTGTATGACTGGATATACTACAGATACTAGAAAATAATCGGTTTTTATAAAGTCATTGCTTATTATGAGTTGAAAGGCTTAGAAAGTGAACGTATGTCAATATTGTGGAGAGCAAGTGTGGTGCCTCTAGCAACTCTCTAATATTATAGAGAAAAATTAATAATGAAGAGTATCTGGCTGGTTCGGCGCTTTCCTAGTGAGGCTAAAACTGTTCTTTATATGGTATAGAGTCGGGTAACAGTTCGAAGGCTAGTGCTGATTTGAGTGGAAAAAGAACTGATTGAAAACATGGAAAAAGGAACATTTGTGGCGAAAGATTCATCGATTTCTGTTTTTGACGGTTTACTACATTGTGTCGAAGGCAAAAATTGTACTGTACGAACACACATATTATTACAGGAGAAAGCAGTGGCCACATCTGAGGATGAAGAACGGTTGGGTATTAGTTCTGGTTCGTATATGGTTGCTGTAGTAAGAGCTTCGTTATGCAGATGAAGTGCCTGTTATCATTGAATATGTTCGACTCCTGTGATAAAGTATAAATTTCTTTTAAATGAAAACTGGAGATGAGTCCTACTACCAAGCTATAGCTAGAAAAACAGTGCTAATCACGAGGATTATTGTAATAATCATATTATTTTGGAGTGTAATATGGCGACACATGAGGAGTCAATGTCTAAAACTAGAGAAGGATAAACCGGTTTTGTTATAGAAAAGAAAACTGTTATATCGGCTGAAACCGGAGAACCGGTGCATTTTACAAAACAGGTAATATATCTGCGGAACATTTTTAGATTTTCTCTTACCAGCTCAAACAATAAAAATGGACTTCAGTTTGAGAGAGAAACACTCCAAAAGAAGCGAGTTAAATATTAATGGTTAAGGGAAGAATAATTCTGTGTAAATCTCAAGATTAATTTTGAAAGTCATGATAAAAAGCGTATCAGTTTCTATCCTTAAATTTTGTAATAAGGAATCCAGGCTGTCAAGCAGTCTGGATTCTCTATATATTGATTTCGTTATTTCGGATTTGCTGGATATTTCTATCTACAAAAGATGAGAATAAAGATTGATTGAGTGTTTGCTCCCCAATTCCAATTCCGTGGAAGCGACGTCTATTTTTGTTGTATCTATTTCCTAAATTTCTTCAAAATAGAAATTCACTAAAAGCAGTTCTTCACCATCAATGGAACCACATCCAAACATTCCGTATAAAAACTACTATCTTCAACCTGCAGTACTTGGTTTCCGTCAATAAGAACGTATTTTGCTTCCATTTACTTCAATGGCAAATAGGTATTCATGATTAAAGGACCATGTAAAATTCCCTTTGCCAGTGTTGAAAATCCAAGTCATTTTTCCCTATTACAATTTTTCCTTCGCCATTAAAAACCGGCATAATAACTTCTCTCTTGGCACCTTGGGCTCTAACGAAAAAGTAAATGGCTTTTACCGTGAAGTGGAGTTACAGTAGCTGAGATCGATAGTTCCTTGCGTAATAATTACCGCAATAAGCCATTGCCGGTTCGTTACACATTAAATGGAGCTTGTTATGATACAGATCCCCGAGCTCCATGATCTGTAGTAAAAGGGTGATGGTTGCAAACTCTTTATGACAATGGTTTGTGTCAATGGTGTAGCTTGCTTTTGCCGTTAATAGAGAAGTCGTCAAGTAGACCATGCTCGAGGTTTTTCATGGAAGCCGGAGAATAACCTTCGAGAATAAAGCCCGCTTCATCTATAACTCGTCCCTTTGTATCGGGGATGGTGAAATGAATCCCTACCACTGATCGTTAATGAGGTTTGGTGTATCTCTCCATTAGGATTTCGTGATCATATGCAGTTCGCACATATGGTGTACCAATTCGGGAGTTTCATTTTCCTGTCCACTGCTCCAAGAACAGTTGAAAGGACATGATTTGACCGCTATAAACAGTGGGGGAAAAAGGCCGGACTGTAACGTTCGTCGGAAAACTCATCACGACTATAGAAAGGCTTATAAAAATATGCGACACTGGTTACCGCGCTACAGCGGTCAACTAAAATAGAAAGAGACCTTTCCCGGAAAATGCTTTATCTTCTGTTTGCTGTATACGACAGAGATAGGGGTCGGAAATACGGATATTATGGAGTGCTTCCGGGAGTTCAAAATCAAAATGGTTGATTTCGGATCATAATGATACGCCCTGTTATTCGAAGGAAGTTTTTCTCCGGAAAGACGATATCCTAGTTGAACCAACTCATTTACATAATCAGGAATAATAAGATTGTTCAAATAGCCGGAGATACCTGAGGTACAATTCCGTCATTGATGGGCAGAGCGGTACTTTTGCGGAATTCCCTTTAAACCGCAAAAGACACCAAGTATAGAACCGACATTTCCTGCATTGCAATCCGTATCCCAGCCTGCACCATGGTTGCAATTTCTATTGTTCTATCGATATGCCCTCCCATATAACAAAGCCATAATGCATACACCGGCATTTGGGGATGATGTGGCATACTCCCGGATAACGATCATACCCCCATTCCTCGACTAAATACCGGTAGCAGTCTCTCCAGTCTTTAGGGGATTTTTATGGAATGCCATGACGGACTCTACGATTTTATAGTATTGTACAGTTTTTGGGGTTTCCGCTAAACCGGTTTCTATGATTTGGAGAATATCAGAGAAGAGATAAATAGCTTGTGAAATACTTGCACACATAAATCGAGCTCCATAAATACCGTTTCCATCACTGACTAACACTGGCTGCGGCTTCTCCGTAATCGGCTGCTTTTTCGGATTTCCAGGATTGACAAATCATGTATCGATAAAAATTTGTCCTCCGATTTGCTCTGCGAGGACAATCCCGTTTTGCTCTATAGAACCCGGATTGTGGAGCAGGGATGCCGGATTTAAAGATTCAAATAAGCGGTATGTTCCATGCTGTATACCGTATCCTCCCACCAGAACATTCCTTTGCCTTCTCTTGTGTAGTTAAGCCAAGCTCTCGCAATATCCGCGGTTCAATATCCCTGTTTGCGGCATCGTCAGGAAGAGCACGGAGAAAGAATACCGGACCGTTTACGTCGTCATCTGCTGCAAAATTTTTGTATTCTTTGACGTAATTATGGATTTTCCCATAAGTTTTGGATTCTATCATAGGTCCAAATCGTAGGTTCTACGGGTGCCCCTAAACGAGATACCGATATTCATGCCCAGGAAACCGGCGTATACCTTTTCTGTATAATTTTTGACCATTCTCTTCCTCCTTGGAATGTTGTTTATATATCGTTGTATTGAATGGATATTGAAAAATAAAAATAGATTGTGCTGTATTGGTTTAATCCTTATAATTAGAGTAACCGGTTACTCTGATTATAAACTTTGAAAATGATTTTCAAGTGAATTCATGCAAAGAAAAGGAGCATTCATGAGAAAAATATGAATAAATACAGCATAGAAATTGCGAGTATCTGCTTAATGTTTCAAAGGCAACAGTATCTCGAGTTATCAATCATAAAACAAAAGGTGTAGGGGAAGAAACAAGAAAAAGGGTGCAAAAAGTCATAGAGGAATTGAATTATCGTCCGAATATATTGTGCAGAGGTAGCAACTGCGAGATCTTCAACCGTAAAGGGTTATTGTGCGGATGTCTCTAATTTCTTTTATCCCAAAGGGTGATACACGGCATTATAGATTATATGGATTCAGTTGGGTATTCAGTTATGGGAAAATTCGGATTATAATCCGGAGAGGAAGCGGAACAGCTTCTTCGTATGATTGATAATAGAGTGGACAGGAATTATTCTTTGCTCGGGTGTAGTAATAGTGTATTTTTGGAAGATTTCAAAAATATATAAGGTACCGTTAGGGCTTTGGGAGGTCGTTTGACAGTTCTCTCAGCGTGTGAGTATTACAGGTAATAATGAAAGTGGCGATTCATGTCGACGAACTATCTCTTTGTCCGGAGGCAAGATAGCCTATTTGGAAGGAAAAGCGAAATTTCGGGAGCGATGCAGAGACTAGAGGATATAAGAAGCGCTTAAAGAAGCTAAGATAAAATTTGATCCGGATTTGATACTGTATGGAGACTATACTGTTGAGTTTGGAGAAGCCATAGAACTTTTGTTAAAAAGAAAGAGATAGAGTTTGATGCCATCATGACGGGAAGTGATTTAATAGCCATTGGCGTCGTTTCAAAATTGACGGAGAGAGAGGATGGGGTCCCGGAGGATAAAAGTTATAGGTTGATAATGTTACTCTCCTCTGTCTTTCATCAGCCCTTACAACCATTTCTAAACCTCATTATGATATGGCTTACCATCTTTCGAAGCAGCTGATTCATGCGATTCGAGGAGAAAAAGTGACACTGGCTCATACTGTTGTGGAACCTCAACTGGTGATTCGCGAAACCACAAAGACAAGAAAAATAGCTATATTTTGGATTATAAATAAAAATTGTGCATATTGACACGATATTTTCGACTTTGTTATAGTATGAAATCAGAAAGCGGTTTCTCTATTTGAGAAAAATAAAACCTGGAGTTTTTGGATGCTTTATTTTAAAGAGTTATCATTTGGAATAAAAGGGATCCACTGATCGGTTTAGAGTGAAAAATGCAATCAAAGAGATAATGTAGTTTTCCAGTACAACGTTGAAAGCAAATAAAGAAAGACTGGATTCTTTACCTTATGTTACTTCCTACGATTTTTATATTTTTGCATATTCGAGTATGGCCAATATTAAACATGAGATTGGCATTTTACGATTATAGGCGAAGAGCGCTTGGCCTTTTGCCGGTATAAATATTTTAAGATTATTTTTCTACACCTGCATTCTTTGACATTCTCAAGAATACACTGATTATCAGCTTTATGAGTATGTTCTTTTTGTTTCCGTTTTTGTACTGTTTGCTGCTGACAGAGCTTCGCTCTTATTCGTTTAGGAAGTATGTTCAGGTTATTTCCTATCTTCCGCATTTTTCTTTCCTGGGTCGTTATTGCGGGGTTTGGCTCTCCTTTTTGGCTCCGTCAAACCAGGAGGACTAAATGAAATTGCGGATTTTTGGTTTTAGAACCTGTGGATTTATTGACGAGTAGAAGGCCATTCGATGGTTTTGATGATTTGTGAGGGTGGAGGTCTCGGATGGGATTCTATTATTTACTTCACGATCATTATTGGAATTGATGCAAGCAAACGGAGGCCGCAAAGATAGATGGTGCAAATCGTGAAAGACATTATCCTCTATGTGGTTTCTACTGAATTACTTGTGCCGATGACAACCATGTTTATTCTGAATTTAGAGCTTATGTCTGCGGGTTTCGATCAAGTTTATAATTTTTCAAATGCGGCGGTAAACAGTTCCATTGATATTCTGAGACACATACATTAATAGAATTGGTATTGAAAATAGCAGTACTCTATTGGAACCACGATTTTCCTTATTAAAAGGAACAGTAGGGTGATTCTTGTTTTATATAACTCATATCATATCCAAAAATGACCGGTAAGGGTGTGGTAAAAATAGAAAAAACATTATGGAATTGGACAGTTTCTTCTGCGGCAGTTTTATTTTTGTTTACTTTAACAATGCTTATTCCCGTTACTGCATATTCTGGCAAGATCGTTATCTGACCCTATGCGTTCGACAGAAATGTCCGGCAGAAATCATTCCAGAGAGTTTTCTCTGATTAATTATCAGGTCATTTTTGGCAATAAAAATTTTGTTCCCTCAATATTTAATTCCATATTTATAACATTGATAGGGACCTTACTTATATGACCTTGCTAACAATCACTGCTGTATGTTTTGACCCGCCCTAAACTTGTAGGCAAGAAGTTTTTGATGAGTTTCTTTTATAGTTATGATGCTTTTCGATCCCGGATGTGTTCCTGAGTATATATTATTGGAAGCTTGGACTTATGGGAGAGTCAATGGTCGGTAATTCTTTCCCAGGCTGTAAATGTATACTATTATGTTTTAATGAGATACTTTGAAAGCGGTTCCCAGAGAGGTGTGACGGAAGCGGCTGAGATGGATGAGACCGGACACTTTGATGATTTATGGAAGATTATTTCTCCGCTTGCAGAGGCGGGAATAGCTTAACACTTACCATGTTTTACGCGGTACTTAGGTGGAATGAGTATTACCGCTCAATTTATATTTCTAAGATTTCAAAGTGCCTTTACAAGTAATACTTAGAAAGTTGTAGTTTCCGGTGATATCACAACATTGATTGGTATGAGATCTTACTGAACTACAATGCGCTTGCAAAAACTGGATTATACGGCATTGCAATATTCAACCATTGTTGTGTGAATCATTCATTTTGCTGATTTATCCTCTTGTACTGAGGTTCTATAACAAGGGACATCTTTGCGGAGAGGTGAAAGGATAAGAGATTAAAGGAGGACGATGATGAAAAACAGAAGTGTCGCCATGATGATGGCAATCGCATTTGCTACTGTATCATTGGCAGGATGCGCAGTAATTCCCAAAATCGACAACAGCTCCGGCGAAACAGAATCCCGGCTGAGAGAGCACGGAGACTTAGGAGATGCGGGCGAGATGGAAGCAGTTGGAAAGAAAGATGAGCCTATTGAGTAAAGGTAGTAATAAAGGATGTCTTGCCGGATGAAGAAGACGTTGTTTCTCTAACCAAGGCCATAGAAGAAAAATGGCTGCCCATGGACGGTACATAACACACCTTTGAGAGCCGCCGAGATAGCTGCAAAACAGCGATGCCGCTAGCGGTTATGAACGGAGAAGTGGATGCGGATTTGATTTATTTTTCAGGAGGAGATCCAGGCGGTTTCTGCACAAGGCTTGCTTGAAGATTGGACGCCCTATATTAAAGAAAGTAAAATATATCCATCTTTGATGGATGAATCCAATATTGAAAAAGATGAAAATTATCCCTATTTTACTTGGCTGGCGCCTCCTCGTGTATCAACGCCAGCGATTCGTTCAGATATAGCGGCACAGCTAGAGTACGTATGATGCGCTTGTGCGGATCCGACAGTGGATAATTATTATGCCATGTTCAAGAAATGGTTCAAAAAGGGGCTTGAAAAGTATTCCATAGATATGGACGGTTCCTTGGATCGATTGAATAGTATATTTAACCATGCGTTTGGGGTAACTGGACCTGCATGAGGAAGATGGAAAGTGGTTTTTTCAAGGCAAGTGAAAGCGGAGAAAGAAAAACTTGCATTCTGTGAAGCTGTATGCAGATGGTTTGTTGGATCCGGAATTTTTGACAGACACATGACGTCATGGAACAAAATTCTATGATGGAAAAACCAGGATTATTGCAGGACAGCCGGTGGAGTAATTCAGGTATATAACACGAGTGTTCAAACGAATGGCAAAGAGGCTGAACTTTTGGTTCTTCCTCCAGCTAAAGGGTATCAATCTGTATCTTCTATTGATGTCACGAAAGAGGAAGGGTTTTGCTTTTAAATGCCAACTCGGACGATGAACATAAGCAGGCGACAGCAGCGCTTCGATTTCTATGGCGAGTCCCGAAGGACGCATATTGGATCAGGTTAGATGAAGAGAAACATACGATTGAAGACAATACTATTGTTTTTACGGATGCGTGCCGGATGGTGGGCAGATTCTAGGGATACTACCAATCACTTTAATCCTGAAAAATCCTTCCTATAAAGAAACCGGTACTCAGTGCTGCAGCTTTAGGATTCTCTGGACAAGGTCAAAGGAGTACATGGTTTTGGACCACAATTTGTTGATTCCGGAAGAGATGGCGGCACAGTGGGATGCAATGAATAATCTATACAATGAATACGCCTCCGATATAGTGCGTGGGGAGACGTCCTGTTGATGATTTTGATAAATTTGTACAGGAGTGGAATGGAAAGCTGGCGGTGATGCGTTTGAGCCTATTCTAGAGAAATTCAAGTAGGAAATAAAAACCATTTTGGTTTTAGTGAAGAGATTAAGGAGAGAATATGTTAGTGGAGACTGAATTCATCTCTGACAAAAGACGCGTGTTTGATAAAGTCTATGGCGCTCTGATAGGAATTGCTATAGGCGACTCATTTGGCGACGCTGGCCAGAATGGCAGACAATCGAGCGAATATCAGAGTTACTACGATTTCAATAAAGGTTCTTCTTGGGTACGGATGATGCGGAATTCGCCCTCCCTGCGGCAAAAACAATTATTCGATGCCATGGACAACTTACCACGGAAGAGTGTGTTAGGTCCTGGATGGAAGATGTGGTATGCCAAGATGAATATAAACGAGGTGGGGCATCAGAAGTGGAGGCTGCTCAAAACTTGAAAAGGTTCGTCCCCCTTCTCAGGAGATAATACCTTTCATCAAAGTGATGGTGCTTGCATGAGGATTGGGCCAATCGAGCATTTTATGTGCGGGAGACCCCGTAAAGGCGAGTGAATATGCTCGTATTGAGTCGAAATAAGCCATTTCAGAGATGGAGTCTGGGGCGCAGGCCGGTAGCGGTAGCGCGTTGCGGTCGCAATGGTTGACGAGTACGATAGAGGAAATTTCTTGATTCTGCAATAGCTGTTATTCGGAAGAGTCCTGACAGTATAGAATTTGTGGAAGCCTATCGTATTCTTGAGCAAGCAGAAGGAAGTCTTCTGGATGCATGGATGGAGTTGCATGATGAATTGAGAACATCTGGCTTGGGCGACAACAGCGGAGGCACTGCCATCTTCATTCATCTGATCACAGCTGTTAACGATAATTTTCGAAAGGATCGTCATCGTTGCAAGCAATTTCGGGCGTGATGCGGATACCATTGGAGCTATCGCGGGAGCAATTCTAGGGCAAATACGAGAGCATAATATTCCGGAGCATTGGATCGAAAAGACAAGATTTCCTCAGGAACATGCCTGCAGTTTACCAAAGGAATAGATATAAAGATTATGCGAGAAGATAACGGATATTATTTTGAAGGTTAAATAACGTTTAGCTAAAAACACAAAGAGGATATGCCTATTCATATCCCTTTTTTGTATCGCAGACAGGTTTTTGGCAAAGATAAATGAACTATATTTCTAATGCATTCATTGAGGAAAATAAACGCTCGTGTTGGAGAGTGATTATGTTGGAATTTAGAAGAAAGAAGCTTTATGCGGACGATGGACTCCGGGAGATATCAAATACAAATATCTCTAACCAGAAGAGGGCATTGAGATTAATTTACATAGTCCGCTCAAAAGAAAGTGTTTTGGAAAAGCTATTGCAAACTAGGATTTATACAACGTTGAAAGAGATGAAATAGAGAGGGCTATTTTAAATGCCAGGATAAAGGGCCCATGATTTCGTTGACATTGAAACAGATGTCTCACGGCTGTTTGCCAGTGCTGGAAATACATTTTGACTGGAAAAGAGACGTTCAAAAAGAAGCCGGTCAATAAAAGTAGTAAATGGCCAAGCTCCAAGGCGTTTAGAAGTTCTTTTATATGTTGGTGGAACAGCTCTTCAAGAATGGTTCAAGCCATGTTTTATGATGAGGATTGTATTGTTTATGTAGTTTAGAGGATTCGGTATCCAAAACAGAAAAGGATGCAGCAAGACAGCTGATGTCTGCTTCGTGCGCAAGACCGGAAAAACAAATGTGTTATTGTGAGTGGACGGAATATATTCTGCCGAAATAGATGAAGACTTGGAAGCTATTGTAAGGGCCAGACGGATGCGATTCGAATTCGAAAGTTGAGACGAGTAGAAGAAATCGAAAGCTAGTTGATAGAAAATAACGGCAATCGAGGAAAGGCTTGGCCCCTGTAGGAGAGATTAAAATTTGGTGTAATATTGAGTCTTATTTAGGGATACTTCATAGCCAGAGATTGCAAACAGCCGGTCCAGAGTAGAACAATGGCACTCGGAGCTGGAAGATTATACAAGCAATATAGGCGCTTCAAGAACAAAAAGATGGTTGGGAAATATTTCCTGCAAGGAATGAACTCTTGCTCGCATGCCGAGAGGCAGGAATTTTAGCGATTGATAGCGTTTTTGCGGATATCAGTGATGGAAGGACTAAGAAAAGACTTACTGATGACAAAAACTTAGGTTGACGGGAAGACGTGCGTACATCCTTCTCAGGTAGAGATAGTCAATCAAGCTCTGGCGCCAACACAAGATGAAATGTAGCAAAGCGATAAAAAATCCTTGAAACACTTACTCAATTTGGAAAAATGAGAATAAAGGAGTTGGACTATTAGAAGGAGTAATGATAGATAAAGCTATGGAAAAACAAAGCGAAAACGTACATTGCAAAAAGCGGGAAGGATGAGACCTGTTATGAGTGAGAGAATTTTGCCATGATTAATGGAATCGGTCGTGAGCTTCCGGACAAATTGGAAATTATATCGTGAAGCCTTATATAGATGACTTATCTCTACCTCCTTCTCCTATCCGGTTGTCAGCCAAGAGTTATGAGAAGATTACAGCCGGAGGAAGAAGCTTTGCCAAACTTACGAACAGCAATAGAAGCATCAGGGCTGAAGGATGGAATGACGATATCGCTTTCATCATTGCTTTCAGGAAGGAGATAAGATTATCTCTCAAGTATTAACGGTCATAAAAGAGCTGGGAGATAAAAATCTTTGCTTTACTTCCAGTGCTGTCGTAAACCTGGATGGATCATCTATGGTTGACTTCATTAAGGATGGAACAATTACAAGAATTGAGAGACAGCGGAATCAGAGGGAATTAGGGACGCGATTTTGCAGAGCACTGGAAGAGCCGGTAATTTTACGTCCTCACGGCTCCAGGCCAAGAGCTGATGAGCGGGAGAGCTTGAGGCTGGATGTGGCGTTCTCAGGGCCTCTGCAGCAGATGATTTTGATTGTACCGGACAAATAGGGAAGAATGCGTACGGAGCAGTGGGGTATTCTTTTACAGATGCGATGAATGCCCGCTGTGTGGTGGTTTATGACAGATAATCTTGTTGAGTATCCTGCATTTCCAACAAGCATATCGCAACAGTATGTAGATTATGTTGTAAAAGTGGATTCGATAGGTGATTCTGAAAAAATCGGATCAGGGAGCAACGCGTCAAAGTAGAGACCCAGAGATTTGGTTATTGCCAAGCGCTGTGCGGATTTAATAGCGTCAGTCGTCGATTTCAGACGGATTCTCTTTTCAAACAGGAGCCGGTGCAATATCTGTGCAACAACAAACTATTTGGCTTCAAGATGGAAGAAAAGGGGATAAAAGCCAAGCTTTGCATGGCAGTATTCCTTCAGTAATTATAGAATATATGATAAAGGTTTGGTTCGGTCAGTTATGTGCAGTCAGTCTTTTTGATGAAAATCGCATCAAAGAAGCTATTTCTACTCCTTGGGCGTTGTTGAGATTGATAATGCAGACTATTCCAATGCTTTTACCTAAAGGAGGATTTTCTTAATAAAGAGGATTGGCATACTTGGAGCATTGAAATAGATGCGGAATTCAATGTTAATATTCTAACCGGTATTACCGGAAATATGATGGGGATTAGGCGGAGGACCGGATGTTGCAGCTTCTGCCGCAATTTCATTGTTACAGTACCGATTATACGTGGAAGAATTCCGCAATAGTGAAGAGGTTCAGGCTGTATGTGAACCGGGAGACCGTTGCGGCAGTTGTTACTGAACTGGGCATTTCGATAAGCCCTAAACATAGGCACTATCATGAATTAAAGGAGGTTTAGAGTCTGCAGGTCTTCCGTTGATTTCGATTGAAGAATTACGGCTGAAGCTGAAAGCTAACAGGTACACCCGAACCAATTCAAGAAAAGGATCGAATTGTGTGCATTGTTGAATATCGAGACGGTACTGTTTTAGATGTAATTAGAAAGAGAATTATGAAAATAACAGCTTTTGCTAGAATTGCTATACTTCGAAATCCTCCCGAAAAGCTTCCATTTTTCAGGAGGATCTTCTTTACTCATGCTGACATCGCTCCTAAAGCGATGCGGTATCTCGTTTGAGACGGCGTACGCGGTGGATTCTCAGATTACAGAGTTCAGTAGAGAATCGTGGAGTGCGGGAAGGCCGGAACTCAAAAATATTTTCCACGAGAATCTCGCGAAGCGGTAAATCCCGCTGCTGCTTGGGGCTGATTAAAGGAGGTTATGGTAGGGCGTGTTATCTGACGAGATCGATGTTGTCGAGCCGATAACCATCAAGTCAGCGGGGAATGCGAATCCGGTAATGTTTGGCGGCGTTTATAATTGCTGCCGCGAGACATCGGACGCAGAAAGATGGCGATTGGGCCTATTTTCGGATGCAGAAGCTGCGTGACGATGGGTGAGGCCATGGTATAACGATTTCCGGAACATTTGACAATCCAGGAGGAAGGAACAAAAGCTGTGCGAGCTTCCACTTGCTTTTGGAAACCGGCAAGACAACTCCTTGGCATATTTATATTGGGAGGGGCCGTTTAAGATGGCGATTTTGTTTTCTTCCACAGGAAATAAGGTAACGGACAGCATTTTCCGCCGCGGTAAAATCATCCACACTGACATGGGACAATCAGGTCCTTGTTATATTCATGCAGCATTGCACGAAGGCACTTCTTTTGTGATGGTCTTTAGAAGCTCAGTGGAAGAAGGCTCATCGTTATCCGCCGGAAGCTTGATTTTTATGAATTGATTCAGGAAGTCTTCGATTGTCCCTCGATTAGCAGGCTATAATTTAGTAGGTATAGAATCCGTGGGCGGTTGCGGAAGTAATGACGCCCTGGAAGTACTACTTCGTAAAAAGTTGGTTCCCTGAGGACAATTGTGAGCAGAATCACTTCTTTTCGGTTTTTCTTTTCTGAAATAGGAGAGGGTAAGGAGGCCGGCTCCTGCATGGCACGTTCGACAATGGCGACGGTTTCAGGCTACAAGCTCTCTGTGGTTCAGAACTCTGGAAATGGTTGCCGGAGAAACGCCTGCGAGCTTTTGCACATCTGATGTTCTGATCTTTTTGTTTCATACTGTTCCTTTCTCTTTCCTATAAAACTTTTTCAGTGTAACGCATCAGATAAGAGAGCGAAAAGTTAAAGTATTTCAATAAGATTCTACCCTACTTTTGTTGTATAAAGCAATCCGACAAGGAATACAATCGATTTTCAATGAAAAATTTCAGAAATAAAAATCCACAATAAAGGAGAATGAACAAAAATCACTACATAATCAGAGGAATAAAGCTGAAAATTTATCTCCACTATAGAAGAAAACTTGCCAGAGAAGTTGTGCGGATAAAATTTACATGAAAAATCGAGTTTCAATAAAAGTTTTTCAGAAAAGGGGGATAGGGAGTGCTAGAATCGGAATAATAGGATGTGGAAAGATTGCTGGGTTCGCCATATTCCGAGTATCAGGAGAATCCGAATACGGGAAGTTGTAGGATATTATGATTTGAGATCAGGAAAGAGCGAGTGCCTTTAGCTGATCAGTTTGGTGGAAAGGCATATAAAAGCTAGACGAACTGCTGGCCAATCCGGAAATCGATGCCGTGAGTGTGTGCGTAGCCAATATCGGGCACGCGGAGGCAAGCATCAAAGCATTACAGGCAGGAAAAACACGTCTTATGTGAAAAAGCCTATGGCGACTGACCTTAAAGATTGTGAAGCGATGGTTGAGTGAAGCGGATAAGCTGGGAAAGAAGCTGTTTTATCGACCAAAAATCAGAGACTTGCCAAAGCTCATATTCGCGCGAAGGAACTTTTGAAAGAAGGGTTAATAGGAGAGGTTCTAACTTTCAGGACAAGCTTCGGACATGGCGGTCCAGGACATGGAGTATAGATCCGTGCAGCTACCTGGTTTTTGACAGGACAAAAATCCGCAATGGGGAGCAATGGCGGATCTCGGGAGTTCATAAGACGGATTTAATCAATATCTTTTGGACCGGAAAGTGGTAGCGACAACAGCTCAAATCAAAACGCTTGATAAAGTGGATTTTAGCGGATCAGGATGGATGATAATGCCATTTGCATCTATGAAATGGATGGCGGTGTATTCGGAACGATGACGGCAAGCTGGACCTACTATGGAGAAGAAGACAACTCGACAGTCCTGTATGGAACAAAGGGAATCATGAAGATCTATGATGACCCCAAATATTCTATCAAGGTGGTGCTCCGAAACGGTGAAAAATAAACTATAAGTGGATCGGATTCAAACCAATGATAAGCAGACTTCGACACAGGTATTATTGATCAGTTTGTACAGTGTATTACAGAGGATATCGAACCGCAAATTAGCGGAAGAGACGTTCTGAATGCCATGAAGGCGAGTATTTGCGAGTATCCGTTCGAGTGAAGAGGGAAAGAGGATAGAGCTGTAGTCGGAAAGGAGAAGAAAGTAGGCTGGGACTTTTGACATCCATATTGGATGGGTGGAGCTTTTGAAGAAGTGATTGATGAAGTGTCCAAGCAGGGGCTCTCCTGTGGAAGTAGCTTGCTGGCCGGTGGAGAAGAGCAGAACAGGTAGCAGGAGTACATCATATTGATGTGGAAAATTTGGATGAAGCGAGGCACAGGGAGATCAAAGGAATATTGCTCGAAAAGAAGGTGGAAATATCTGCACTCAGCTACTATCCGAATACCTTGGATCCGGTAAGAAGAGAACAAAATATTACCCACTTAAAGAAGTTATTGTGGCAGCGGAAATGCTGGGTGTCGAGTCTGGTGACTACCTTTATCGGAAGAGATCAGACGAAAAGTGTTGAGGAAAATTTGAAAGCTGGTGCAAAAGCCATTGGCCGGCAATTATTCATTTTGCGGAAAAACATCATGTCAAAATTGCAATTGAAAATTGCCCGATGCTTTTCGGACAGGATCAGTGGCCGGGAGGGCAGAGTTTGATGTATTCTCCGGCAATCTGGAAGCAAGTTTTCGAGATGATACCAAGCGATCATTTTGGTCTTAGCACTTTGATCCTTCGCATTTTGTTTGGCAGCAAATGGACTATGTAAAGGCGGTGCGGGATTTTAAGGACAAAATCTTCCATGTTCATTTTAAGGACATCAAGTTAAAGAAAGAGAAACTCGCTGAATATGGGGTATTGGCTTACCCGCTTGGTTATATGGAGCCGAAGATTCCCGGACTGGGAGATGTGAACTAGGGCGATTTTGTTTCCGAACTCACGCAGGTTGGCTATGAAGGATACGCTTGTCTCGGGAAATCGAAGACTATGCCTTCGAAGAAGTAAGGAAGAATTCTGGACAGTATTCGTCAGGCGAAAAACGTTACATGGAACTTTTGCAAGATTAATTTATTTCAATATACTAAGGAGAGAAAACGATGTATAAGAAAAGCATTATCATTATTACTGACCGACAATGGCGGGCACGCATGGCATGCGGCTCAGGAGCTAAAACGATTCAGAAACCACAAAAGGCGGAAGCTATGGGTACAGAGGCGGAAGCAGCAGGTACAGAGGCAGCAGAAGGAGAAAGCGGAAGGAGGCCATATTGTGATTCTTACCGCTCGGAAGATCATGCTGGACCGGTTGCAGTAGCCTGCTATGAAAAGCTGAAGAAATTAATAAAGAAGGAAAATATACTGCCGAGGTCGTACTTGTGATGACGCATCCTATCAGATTCATCAGATTGAGGACATGATTTCCAAAGGATAAGAGCTTTAAAAGAATTGTTATTCAGCCTATCGATGATACGGTACAGTCCGGAATTAGCAGATTGATGATGCGGGTATCCCTATGTTGCATTTGACAGGGATTATTGACGGGTGAGTGATAAGGCGGTTTCCAATGTTGAGGCACAGGGAATCGGTGCCGGCTCCGCAGCATGCTTTTGTGAAAAATGGATTGAGCCCGGAGACACAAGTTATGTCTATGAGGGAGACACCTCTTCCGTTACCTCTTTTGAGAGACAAGGCTTTTACGGACTATTTGACCGGAGAAGCAGAATATGACGGAAAAAGATTGCGGACGATAAAAAGTGGACTGAGGATGATTTGAAAAAGTCCACTTATTCCGAGTGCAATGAAATTGGAGCCGTTCCGATACAAAGACAACCTTTGAACTCTTCTGGGGAGAAAATCAAACGCGGATTATAAGTGGTTATGCGAGGATGATGAGCTTGCTATGGGAATCATTGAAGCGCTGAACGGCGAGCATTGACATCCGTTAAAAGATCAGTTCTGTCAATAAGCCGTTTATTACAGGCTGTGGAGGATTGGAAGACATGTACAGTGCCATTCGCGACAGCTATCAGGATCGGTATCCCAAGATGGGCGGCTTACTGTCCGTAACCTATTCTCCATCCATGATTCAAACCGCTATTCAGGATATGGTGGACCATCTTGAGGGTAAGAGGTAACAAAAAGACCATGTTATTGAGTGCGTCAATGTAACAAAGGAAAAACGTAAAGGATTTCAAGTCGTTTAACTAAAAGAAATGAAATAGTATGCTCTTTTAGGCATGATATTTTGTTAGGAATAAAATGAGGCAGGCTTAATGCTGCCTCGTCTTATAAGGGGGACTATGTCTCTTTTGGAAATGCGGGAGATTAGTAAGGCGTTTAATGGGGTTCCCTGTTTTAAAGAAGTGCAACTCACGGTAGAAGAGGAGAAGTCCATACTTTTAGGTAGAGAACGGTGCTGGAAAAATCGACTCTGATAGAATGTTCTTACCGGCACTATCCCTTTTGATGCGGGAACACTCTATGACGGTCAGGAGTTAAAGAATCTTTCCATCAGAAAAACGGAAGAGTTGGGGATTGCCTTTGTTCATCAGGAATTAAACCTGTTCAATGACTTAGAGTTTTTGAAAATATTTTTCTTTGTAAAGAAATAACAAAATCGTTTCGGGCGATTGAAAAAGAAAAAGATGATTCAAAATGCAGAGAACTCTTTGATCGACTTGGGGTAAAAGATTGATCCGACTGCCCATGTGGAGTTTAAAGACCAGTGATAAGCAGCTCTCGGAAATCAGCAAGGCGCTTTTTCTTCAAGGCGAAGTTGTTGATTTTGGATGAGCCGACAACCGCTTTAAATAATGATGAAATAGAGCATCTTTTAAAAATTGTCGAGGAACTGAAAGAAAGATTTCCTTTCTTTATTTCATAAAATGCCTGAGATTTTTGCATTGTGATTCTATACAGTATTTGAAATGGAACATGATATAGCCAATGGAAAGATTGCGAGAGACCAATCCGCATGAGTAACCAAGCTGATGGTTGGCCAATCCAATATCGATGCGGATATTTATGAGGAGGGAACTCGGTGATACGGTATTGAAGTTAGAGCATTACAGCGGAAGGGCGTCACGATATCAATCTGGAAACAAAAAGGGCAGATTATCGGCTTTACTGGCCTGGAAGGAAGCGGCAGCACGTGAACTTTTCAGAGTCTTTTCGGTATCGGAAAAGACGGAGGAGAGTTTATGTCCGTATGGGAAAAAGATGCAAAGACGGTTCCGTTCATCAAGCGATGAAGAAAAGGAATCGCATTGCTTCCTACGAACAGAAAAAAGAGAATTCAGTTATTCCGGATATGTCCTTTTTGGAAATATATGATATTTTCGAGCAAACTCTTTTCTGCTCGACATTTTCATATTAATCGGAAAAAGAAGCAAATATGAATACTACCATGATGTTTTGAATATTAAGGCAGATTCCAAAGATATGCTCATCACTTCTTTGTCCGGAGGAAACCAGCAAAAAGTATTCATTGCTGTGTGTGCTGAATACCGATGCGATATTCTGCTGTTTGATAATCCGACACAGGGATTGATGTAGGAGCAAAGGCGGAAATTTATAAACTGATTCTCGACTTGGCCAAAAAGGGAAGACCATATGGTGAATACTCTGAAAATTCCGAATTGCAAAAGGTTGGGACAGTTGTGTTATCTCTTTTTGATGGGAAAAATCACGAAAAGTGCGTTTCTCATGATGAAATTGAAAGGCATAAAGATGATGTACTCTCCAATTCCATTTGAAAGGAGTGCATAGTGTAATGAAGGAAAAACAATTGGAGATAAAATTGCGAAAATTTGGCGAGGGTATAGTTTTTATTTTCGTGTTTTTATCATTTTGCAGTTTGTGCATTCACGAGCAGCAGTTTGACGATGAGTGCGTCTATGAATATTCTTAGACACTCGGCAGTAATCAGGATTATTTCGGGATGGGAAATGATTTGTCTTACCGGAGAAATTGACCTTTCGGTAGGATCAATGCTTGCTTTGGTAGCGTTTTTCCCGTATGTGTATTCAATATCACAGCACAGTATTTTCCCTTTCACCTTTTTTAATGCGGTTTTATTTGCCGCTTTCTGTGGGGAATAAACGGCTTTTTGGTTGGAGTCGTAAAAGATGCCGGCTTTTATTGTGACTTTGGCTACCATGCTTATCTACGCTCCCTGCATAATACTTCTGTCAGAATATGACAAGAAGCTGGCAGGGAGGAAGTTCCGTTTATAGAATGATAAATAGTCATAGCCCTATCAAAGCATGCTATCGTTTTGGTAACGGAAAGATTTTACCTTTCCGATTGTGGCATAATGCTGATTCTGTTTACCGTCCTATTTGTTTATATTTTAAATGATACCAAGTTCGGTAAGAAGGTCTATGCCATCGGCAGCAGTGCAAAGAGTGCGTTTATGTCCGGAATCAATGTTGGTCTTATGAAAATGCTTGTCTTCATTATTGCAGGAGGAATGGTGGGGCTGGCTTCCTTTTCTGGATAGAGCGATGAGATGCTTTACTTCCGATCCTGCGACTACCGGATCCAGCTTTGAAATGTAGCTATTATGGCGGGTGGTTTTGAGGCGGAATCAGTATGTCGGGCGGAAAGGGAAAAATGCTTAGGTATCTTATTCGGTTCTTTCCTATACGGTAATCGATAAAATCATTATCATCTTAAAGATGAATTCTTTAATCAATGATGCGGTAAAAGGAATTATCTTAATTGTGGTAATTTTAATTCAGGTACCGGTCTCAAATCAGCAGCGGATCGGAAATGCTGAAAAGCGGGAAGAGAGAGGAAGAGTAAAGCCTACACTTTTTCCGAGATGAGAGTTTTATAAGCAAACTAAACCGACATAGCGGAATATTCGCTCGGTATGAAAGAAAAATCCTGTTTAAATTTGGCGATTTGTCAAGCTTAAACAGATTTTTGTGATTCTTAAAGAGCATAGCTCGACGCAGCGGTATCTCTGCAAGTTAAAAACAACCTAGTCGACTCTATATATATATAATCAAAAACAATATAAATTCTCGCATAAAGAATAACAATATAATAATATAAATATAACATACAAAAAGAAGGAAAGGTATTCAAATGGAAAAATAACAAGCAATGATTCGCTGAAAGGGGATTGTGGAGAAAATTTTAAAGGAAAGAAAGTCGATTCAGTCCGTTTTCTTTGTTGGATGTGGAGCTTCCAGGTCGGATCTTCATCCTGCTTATTATTTTCTGAACAACAATGCACAAAAACTTAGAGCATCCGTGCATACTGCGGAAGAGTTTAATCTGGCTATGCCGAAAGCGGTGAATGAGCATGCAGTTGTAATTTGCTGTTCCTTTGGGCGGCTCCACCCTGAAACCGCAAAGAGTACAAAAGCTTGCAAGGAGGGACTTATGTGGTTTTCCTTTACGCATACAGAGGGCTCCGCTATCACAGAGTTTGCCGATGAAGTGATTCTCTTTGACTGGGCAAATAACGGATATGCTTCCAAAATGGATAAAATGATTAAGGTTTTATACCTTGCAACGGAGATTTTACAGCAAACCGAGGGCTATGAGCACTATGAGAAAATGCTCAATGCCTTTGAAAAAATTTATCCCGCCATCAACAATGCAGTTAAAACAGTAAGACCGGAAGCAAAGGTTTTTGCGGAAAAGTATAAAGAGTTGGATATTTTTGTATGTTATGAGTTCCGGCGCAACACAAGAAGTAGCTTGGTCCTTCTCTTCCTGTCTCATGATGGAAATGCAGTGGATTGCATCCTCCACCTTTAACAGCGGAGACTTTCCACGGACCGTTTGAAATGGTAGAAGAAAATGTTCCCTATCTTCTGTTTATGAATGAGGGGGCCACCAGAGAAATGGATGCCCGTGCGATGACTTTCTTGCAGCGTTTTAATACAAACTATACTGTTGTAGACAGTAAAGACTATGGATTATCCGGAATAGTCGGAAAAAGTAGTGGAATATTTTTGATCCGGTTATTATCTGCTCCGTGACCTGTATTTATGCTGAGGAGCTGGCTACCATTCGAAATCACCCGTTAACAAAGAGAAGATACATGTGGAAATTGGAGTATTAATTTCCTATTCTTAAAAATAATGGCAAATTGGAGGATGAGATGATTAAATTTGATGAGGAAAAAGTTCGTAAAGATCAAGAGAACGGTTTGAAAACTGATTCCCCGAAACGGAGACAAAATAGTAGATGAAATTTGTGAGAGGCTATTCTTCCATTATTTTTCATGGGAATAGGAGGAACCTATCTTTATGTCAGCCAATGGGACATATTTTCAAGCAGTTGTCATCGAAGCTTCCCTTCTATATAGAGAACGCAACGGATTATCTATATGAAGAAATTGCCATATTGATAAGGACCTCCGTCGTTGCCATTGCCTCTGTTTCGGGAGAAACGAAAAGAGCTGATTCAGGCTGTAGATAAGCTCCATGAAAGTGGGAGTGAAAGTCATCGACTATGTAGAAAAGAGGGTTCCTCTCATATAAGAGTGTGGACTATCTGGTGCATACCGACGGTTGCGGAGTATTATTTCTGGTATACGGTCCTTCTTCGTTTTATGAAGAATGCGGGAGAGTTCCAAGACTATGACGGATTTTTCCAAAGCTTTAAAGAATATGCCAGTACCATTGTAGAGGTACAGAAGCAGGTAGACGAACAATGTAGAGAATATGCGGAAAAATACGGAGATGAGGAGCTGACTTATCTGGTTGGATCAGGCAATTTAGAGGATTGGGCAGAGTGCTACGGCATGTGTATTATGGAAGAAATGCAGTGGATGAGAACAAGGCCTGATTCCGGCAAAACATTTTCCATGGCACCTTGGAAGTGATAGAGAGAGAAACGCCTCATTCTTATCAAGGGTGAAGATTCTACAAGACCTACTATGGATAGAGTGGAAAACTTTGTCCCACAGGGTGAGCAATCAAGTCAATGTTTTTGATACAAAAGAGCTGTCACTGTCGGTATTCCGGAGAAATTTAGAGGAATCCTGTCCCCGATGTTTGCTAGAGCTATGTTCCAGAGACTGAATGTTCATCTGGAAAACCATAGGAAGCACCCGCTGGAGATAAGAAGATATTACAATTGCTTATCTTATTAATCAGAAAGATACAAAATTCCTTTTCGTTATGATAAAATCGAAGAAAACGAAAAGAGGAAAAGTAATAGAAATGAAAGAACATACCGGTCCGCTTTATTTACAAATCTCGGAAGATATAAAAGAAAAATCCATAATGGAGAGTATCAAGTCAATACAAAGATTCCCTACAGAGGCTGAACTGGAAAAATCACGGATGCAAGTCGTATTACCATTAGAAAAAGCGCTTGAGCTGTTGGTAGAGGATGAGATTCTAAGCAGAAAGCCAAAGATCGGAACTTATGTAACCGCAAAGAAAAATTACGAGGAGCTGAATCAATCCATGAGCTTTTTCCAAAAACCTGTAAAAGAAATGGACATGTAGTTTCTACAGTCCTTTTAGTGCAGAATTAAGAGAGGCAAAAGAGCGTGATATACAATGCTTGGAACTGGAGGGAGAAACACATATTTTAGTGATCCGCAGATTGCGCTTTTGCACGGAGTTCCGGTCATTATTGAGAGAATCGATTTGCAAAAATATGCCTTTTTGCTGGCAGAGATTTAAGTACTTCCTCTACGCTATTTTGGAAAACACGGAGTATATCCCGAAATGAGCAGAAAAACCATCGGGGTATGCTACGGAACGAAAGAGGAAGCCGCTTGTCTTGAGTTTCGGAAGGGTCCAGCTTGCTTTTGTGACCCAGAGATGTGGCTTTACGGAAGAGACAATAAGCCTATTTATAGGGAAAAGAAGTAGTCAATGCCGAGAAGTTTTGAATATACTATTTTGCAAAGAAATCACGAGTGATTTTATGATTCGTGAAACGAGTGTCGTAGTAGAATACTGCATCTCGTTTTTAAATACTTATCATCCGATTCTGGTACACGGTATAAGGTATTGGAGGTGAAGATGTCATTAAAGGTATTGGGAATAGGAGACAATGTCTGCGATAAAGTATTTGCATACAGCTGTCATTTATCCCGGAAATGCACTGAATATTGCGGTTTTTGCGAGGGAATTAGGACAGGAAAGCGCCCTATCTCGGAACCTCGGGGATGACGAAGTCGGCTTTCATGTGCATGATACGGCTCTTTCCATGGGGATTGACTTGAGCCACTGCAGATACCGCATCGGTGAAAACAGTTGTGCAAGAGTGCACCTTATTAACGGAGACAGAGTCTTTTACCGGGAAATCAGGGGATAGCAAAAACAATTTCCTCCTGTACTGTCCAAACTGGATCTGGCTTATTGTGAGGGCTTTGATTTGCTTCATACCAGTGTTTACAGCTATATGGAGGAAGAACTCCCGAAGCTGGCTACGGTGAAGGGCTATCTTTCCATGGATTTCTCCGATCATTTCGAAGAAGACTATTTTAGAAAGACTTGTCCCTATCTGGATGTAGCGAGCATTTCCTGTGGCGACATGGGACGGGAAGAAGTCCTGCAGTGGATAGAAAAGATAGCAGAGTTCGGATGCAAACATATTGTTATCGCTACGAGAGGAGCAAAAGGGGCCGTGGTGTCGGTGGACGGAAAACTCTCAGAGCAAAAGCCCTGCCTTATTAAAGCGAAGGATACGATGGGCGCGGAGATCCTTTATCACAGCGTTTCTTGTTTCTTATCTGGAAGGGATGAAGGAGATTGCAGCGATTTTCCAGCTTCCGGAAGTGGCGTGGAATTACCAAAGAAGAGTATAAAGTATGGTGATTCAATCCGCCTTGTATAGAGCGGCAAAATTCTCAGCGGAACAGTGCTTGAGAGACGGATCTTTCGGATATGGAAGACGGTGAAAGCTTACGGAAGAAGACCTTCAGCTCATCAAGAAATAGATAAAATTATAGCGGACCGGAGAACCGGAAGGCTTTTAGTTCATCATGAGTGCCGTGCAGAAGGAGCACGACTCTTGTTTTAGTACACATTTCAGAAGGAGGAATGTATGAAAAAAGCGTTGAAATCTTTGCTTTTTACTGGGACTGTTGGGGCGGCGTTGCTTTTGAATTCCTGCGGTAAGGCAGAGGAGAAGAAAGCGGAAAGTAATGTGCAAAATGAAGAAAAAGGCGGAGGGTGCCGGTAACACAGGAGTGAAGACCATTCGTTTCTTCCATCGTTTTCCGGATGAGCCGTATAACAGCTTTTATAGAAGAAAAACTGAAGGAGTACTGAAGCAGCTCACCCGGATATTCACTTTGAGATTACCAGTGCAAAAACCAGGAATACAAAGAAAAACTGAAAATTGTTGTAGGGGAGATGATACACCGGATATCTTCTTTAGCTGGGCCGAGATTTTCACGGAGAGATTTATCAGAGAAGATTTAATTTTGGATTTAAAAACCGATATGGATGCCGATCCGACGTGGAAAGACAATCTGATTGATTCTCAGATGAAGATTTATACGAATAAAGACGGTATGGTTTATGGCGTACCGTTCAGATTGGATGCTAAAGTATTTTTCTACAACATAGACATTTTGAAGGAAAAATAATATTGAAGTGCCCTAGGACTGGGATTCCTTCCTTGCTTCCTGCGAGAAGCTTAAGCAGGCGGGCATTACGCCGATTGCTTTCGGTAATCAGCAGAACTGGGCATCGGCTCACTATGTGGGAACTTTAAACCAGATATTTGTTCCCGATGATGTTCGTGCAGTGGATTATAAACCCGAAACAGGAGATTTCTCGGACGAGAGATATGTAAAGGCACTGGATTATTTCCAAAAACTTTTCCCCATATGACTGCTTCTCCCAATGCGGTAGTACGGATATGGCAAAATGAATTTTGCAATGGGACAAGCTGCGTATTATTATGCCGAGCTGATTGAGATTCCTTATATTACAGCTGAGGATCCCAACTTAAATTATGGTATGTTCACATTCCCGGAAGTAAAGGGAGCGGAGGGCGACCAGAAGATTCTTACCGGTGCACCGGAGGGATTTGTTATTTCTAAAAAGACTGCTTATCCTGATGAATGCGTAGAATTTTTAAAGTGGTTCCTTGGACCGGAAGTGGGAAAAAGAACAGTGCCAGAAGATTGGTTGGTTTAATGCCGCAAAAGAACACAACAGACGGATTAACGGATCAAAAAGCTTCTTGATGCATACAAGATTATTATGGATGCTATGAAATGGCTCCATGGTTGGATACAGTACTGTATTCTACCGTGACGGATGAGTATCTTACTGCAACCTCTGATTTTATCAACGGAGATATTTACGGCAGAAGAAGCAATGAAGCGGATTCATGACAAAGCCGTGGAAGCGCAGTCTTTGATAAAATAGAAAAGCAAGCAGTTTTACAGGATAAAACAACGCTATGGCTGAGTTGTCGAAAAGTGTATTTGCAAAGCTTATTTAGAACATAGCAGGGCCTACAAAAATCTGTAGGCCTGTTTTGAAAAAGGAGAAGCCATGCATAAAAATAAAAATAACGCCATATTTATATATGTTACCGGGACTTGCGATTCTCCTTTTTGTATACATCCGGTAATCATGAATATAGGCTATAGTTTTTCAGTCTTTCTTCGTATTCGGCCGATCAGCATTTTGTGGGGCTGGAGAATTATAGGAGGCTGTTTCAAGCAACGTTTTTCCGATTATGCTGAAAAACAACATCCTGTACGCCGTTATATCCCTGATTGTGCAGGTTGGCTTTGGAACGTTGATAGCTCTATTTTTGGAGAGTAAATTGATTCGTCCCAGGATTCGGGAATTTTTGCAGAAAATCTGTATTATCTTCCTGCTTTAATTTCCCTAACTGCTGTAGGGACCAATGTTTACTTTTATCTATGAACCCAGTGTGGGATTTTTGAATGCCGTGCTTCGGATTTTTCCATTCCAACGGTTTTTGCATGGTTGAGCGATTCTAGCTGGCTATCTATTGCATCATTGCCATGAGTCAGTGGCAGTTCACCGGCTACATCACTTCTTATGGTGTGTAGCCTTCAAAATGTTCCGCAGGAATTTATGGAATCGGCAGCGATAGATGGTGCGGGGCTTTTTAAAAGAACCTTATACATTTTGATTCCGCAGGCTAAAGAGCAACTTCTGGTATGCACCATCATTACGATTATCGGTGCATTCAAACTGTATACGGAAGTCTATGCTACTACAGCCGGAGGTCCCGGAAACAGTACGCAAGTTTTAGGACTATTCTTGTATCAACAGGCATTCCTGCATGATGAGTTGGGAATGGCCCGATGCTACAGGTGTATTTCTTTGTGGTCACGATTGTTCTTTCCGTTTTGCAAATCAAGATCACAAGGTCAGGAAAGGACTAGAAAAATGATGAAACGAACTCTCAAAAGTTTAGCGGTCTATATTTTTCTGATGATATTGGTAATCGTGATACTTTCCCCTTGGCGTGGATTATCTTGAATTCGCTAAAACAAACAGGGAAATGTTTGCCGATTCCTTAGCTCTGCCCTGTCAGCTAGCAGTTTCAAAAACTATGTTAAGGCATGGAATTTAGGCTGTATCGCTATTTTGGAAACTCTTTAATTGTCAGCAGCATTTCTTTGGTAGGCATTCTGACTTGTTCCTCTCTTTTAGCCTATGGTTTAACGCGCTTTCAGGCAAAGGAAGCCATGTGATTTTTCTCCTGGTTTTAGGCGGAATGACTTTATCGGAGCAGCTTGCCTTGGTTCCGCTGTTTAAGATTCTTAAGGCGATTAAGTTCTATGACAGTTATTTGGCGGTAATCTTTCCTTGCATTGCATTTCGTATTCCTTTTACGGTTTTTCTGATGCGATCCTATTTCCTGAGTATTCGAAGGAACTGGAAGAGGCTGCGATTGTGGATGGCTATAACAGCTTTCAGATTTTTACGAAAATTATTTTACCGATCAGTAAGCCGGTTATGGCCTCCGCGGGAATTGTAAATTTGAACTTTGTCTGGAATGAATTCTTGTTCGCAAATGTATTTCTGAACAATATACAGACCATTCCAATAGGCTTGATGACCTTCAAGGGAGACCTTAAAGTTGATTATACGACGACACTGGCCGGATTAATCATCTCCTCTTTGCCTCTAATTATTTTGTTCCCTGTGCTTTTCCAAGCATTTTTGTACGGGCTTGACTACAGGAGCGGTGAAGGATAGAGAGAAACGACCATGAAGCAGTTGAAGATGTTTTCATGGTCGTTTTGTTCATTATAAGTAATGTGGGACTGAAGCCTATGACATTCGCTTTTTGAACGAGCATCAATCATGAAACAGGGAATGACTTATTTGCCAAAATTGAATAGCCAAATAGATATATTCACTAAAAATTTTATATTTTTGATTTGATATAAAAATATTTGAATAAAATAGATATAGATTAATTAACTTTAATACATATAATTGTGAACATTGAATAAAAACACCTTAACGCAGTATAATCATGAAAATATAAAGAACGGAGAGAGTTCTATGAACAGTTCAATTGTTTCCTTAAAATGTAGAAAAATGGTTTGGTGAAAATCATGTTGTAAAAACATGAATTTGGAGATTCAAGAAGGAGTTTTTAACTCTATTGGGGCCTTCGGGATGTGGGAAAACCACAACCTTGAGAATGATTGCAGGCTTTGAAGATGCTTCATCCGGTACGATAGAAGTGCAAGGAGTCAGGGTGGAAGAGATGGAACCCTTTCAAAGAGACGTGAATACTGTCTTCCAGAATTACTCGTTATTTCCGCACATGACAGTTTTTGAAAAATGTAGCTACGGACCTTCTATAAAAAGGTGCCTAAAGAACAGATCAAAAATCCGTCTCGGAAATGTTGGAACTTGTCCAAATGAGCGGGTATGAAAGCAGAAAACCGGATGGTGTCCGGCGGTCAGAAGCAGAGAGTGGCAATTGCCAGAGCACTCATTAATCAACCTCGAGTTTTGTTATTGGATGAGCTTTTAGGAGCTGGATATGAAGCTTCGAAAGACAGATGCAGATAGAGCTGAAAAGACTGCAGCTGGGCATCACCTTTGTTTATGTAACGCATGACCAGGAAGAAGCCATGACAATGAGCGACAGAATTGCAGTGATGTCTGATGGACTGATTCTGCAAATCGATAATCCTGTGGGAGATGTATGAAAAGCCAAAGAGTAGATTTGTAGCGGATTTTATTGGAGAATCCAATATTTTTGAGGAAAAATCAAAACGATGGAAGATGGCATTCTCCATGCAGAATGCAAGCAGGAGATTGTTTGCTTTATGGAAAGGGGTTTTGAAGCGGGTGAGGATATATTTATATCCGTAAGGCCCGAGTACTTAATGCTTTCCAAGAAGGAACAGGAAAGGCTTCAGCTTAAAAAAGCAAAAATCATGAGACTATGTTTTCATGGGGACTCTGGTTAAGGCCATTTTGCTTACGGAGGATGGAAAGAAATTAAGTATTCCCGTTTTGAAAAAGAATCAGTCCTTGGATATCGGTGACGAGGTTTATTTATATTGGGATTATGATAAGGTGTGGCTATCAAAAAGACTCTTTTGATGAAGAGAATAGCTAATGAGGAGAGGCGGTCATGGCTAAAGACAAAATAAATTGCCTTTTTAGCGCAGGCAGGGCCGGTATCGGTTTGGATGATTTTGTTGTCACCATTCCTTTGTTGTTTATCATTTTTGTTTCCTTTATGAAAAGAGGTACTTACGGGGAATTGAATATGTCCCATCTTCGGAAAGTTATAGTTCATTAAGGGATCCGGTTTATTGGAGCGTTATCATGAAGAGCTTTAAAGTGGCGACCATGACAACTTTTTCTATGTTTGGTATTTGGCCATCCTTTTGCTCTACCACATTGCCAGGAAGCCCCGCAGAAATTGCCTCAAGGTTAATTATGTTGCTGATGATTCCCTTCTGGACAAACAGTATGATGAGGCTGAATGCCTGGATGTTGTTCTTCAAACGAATGGTCCGGTAAATCATGTCCTGTCCATATTTTAAAACTGATAGATAGGCCCATGTATTTTTTGTATACGGATTGGCTGGTGAATATAGACTTTTACGGGAATGTTACTGTTCGCTGTTCTTCCCATGTATTCTTCCATTGAGAAGTTACAAAAATTTATTAGAGCTTCTTCCGACTTGGGCGCAAAATGCGGAACCACTTTTTAAGAGTGACCCTGCAGCTTTTGACCTTGCCCGAATTATCTCCGCCATTATCTTAACCTTTATTCCCTGCCTTTGGGAATTTAGTACCACTACGGATATGTTGGGAGGCGGAAAGGTTATTTACATAGGAAATGTGATTAAAAATCAGTTCGGTTCTATTCGAAATTGGCCATTGGGAGCAGCTCTCAGCGTTTTACTGCTGCTGATTACCGCCTTATTAATCTTCATTTATTCTCGTTTTGCAAAAGTAGAAGACATGGAGGTTGTGTAGAATGAAAAGAAAAGAGAGAAATGAGAAGCGTAATGCAATACTGGGTACGCTATACGCTACTCTGATTTATATTATCTTTATATTCCCGTCATTGTAATGATTACGTTCTCTTTAATAACGCGAAACGTAATTTTGCATGGGAGGGCTTTACCACTTCTTGGTATACAAAGCTGTTTTCCTTTGAAAATACGACTTTGTGGGATGCGCTGATCTATTCTCTGATGATTGCCGTTTTGGCTACTCTCATCAGTGTAGTCATTGGAGTACTCAGGTGCTATCGGGCTTTTCAAGTTTGAATTTAAGGCAAAAATTCATTAACGGTATGATTTTTGTTCCGATGTGTACCTGAAATTGTGCTTGCGGTAGCCATGCTGATTATTTTCATTACCCTGCACATTAAACTTGGGATGGTCACTATTCTAATTGGACACTGTACATTTTTGTATTCCCTATACGGTGGTCACCATAAAAGGGCGTATTTTCGGGGACAATGAAACCTTGCAGGAAGCCTCCATGGATTTGGGGACGAATAGAATCCAGACTTTTTCGAGTTACGATTCCAAGCATTATGCCGGGAATCATCTCGGCGGCATTCTTAAGTTTTACCTTCGATCGATGATGTTGTGATGTCCAATATGTTAGCCGGGGCAAGTCAGTCCACTTTGCCGGTTTTGATTCTTTCTTTAAACCGAACCGGTTTATCCGGCGATGTGAATGCCTTAACAACAATCATGATTGCTTTAATGGTTGTCGGAATTTTGATTAATGAATTAATTCAAAAAGTTAAAAGCAAAAGAAAGGGAAAAATTTTTCCTAAGCAAGTTCTTGTCGCGTCTGCGATAAACATAAATCAATTTAGGGAGGGAAAGGATAGGAAAGCAATCGTTAAATGGGATTGGTTATCGTAATGGCCTTAGGGGCTGATTGCGTGTAGCAAATCCGGTGACAAAGCATCGTCGAAAACCGACGCTGCGAACGGAGGGGCGAGTGGTACTGAGAATGGAGCCGCAACGGATTTAAACATCATGATGTGGGGAGATTATATCTCGGAGAATCTGGTCTCGGAATTTGAAAAGGCAAACAATGTGAAGATTAATTTCACCTATATGTCTGATAATGCCGATGCCGTTAACTAAAGCTTACCGCAGGCGGAGGAAATGAGTTTGATTTAATTCTTACCTGTGATGCCTATATGGAAGCCTTGATTAAGGGAGGCTATGTTGAAAAGCTGGACTTGAGTAAACTTCCCAATTCAAGAATTTGAATACGACCTACTGGCATGCCGGAATTAAGGACTATTGTATTCCTATTTAATGAACTATGTCTATGTAGTATATGATACAAAAAGATGTCCTATAGAAATTACCTGCTATAACGATTTGGTTAAACCGGAGATGAAGGGCAATTAGGTTCCATTGACGGAGCTCGTAATTTGTTCCCGATTGCTTTAGTGGCTTTAGGGTAGACCCGAATTCAAGGGATGAAAAAGAAATTGCCGAAGCTATATGAGTGGCTGAAGAAATTCCATGAAAATACGGTAGCTTATGGCAATACGCAGAAAAATATTATTTCCGCATGATCAGTGCCATGTTGACTTATGACGGAAATGCGGCTTGGGCAATGGAACAATTGGCAAAAAGGGTGAAAATACTTTAAAGATTGCGGAATTCAAAAAGACCCCGTTCAACTTGGAATGGATTTGTATGTCATTCCTACCAGTGCTAAACATCAGGATATGGCGTATAAATTCTTGGATTATATTTTTGGATGCGGATGTTATGGCTAAAAATTTAGATGAGTTTCTTATTCCTGTCCGAATGATGCGGCAATTGAAAAGGCATCCGAAACCTATCGTAACGGTCCTGCATTTGATTTTGACTATAAAGATCGCATCTTCTTCCAGGAGGATGTAGGGAAGCCATTAAAAATATGATGACTCTTACTTCCAAAAAACCGAAAGCCGGACAATAAAGAGGATGGATTATGTATAAATTCAATGAAGAAGAAGTACTGCAAACCTATGCCAACGGCATTCAACTTAGACCCTTAATCGAAGAGAAGTTGGATGCTTTTTGGAAAAAGGGAATTTCCAACATCTGCTTTATGGGAATCGGAGGGACTTATGCCAGTAGCCTTCAGGCCTATGTCCACATGAAAGAAAAATCGGCTTTGGAAGTTTTTGTAGAAAAATGCAGCAGAATACTTGGCTACCGAGAATAAAAAGAATCAATGAAAAACGTTGGTTATTATTTCATCGGTTACCAGGTACCACTTCCGAGATGATTGATGCAGTGAATAAAGTACATGAAGTGAAGGCCACTGTATTGGGCTTTATTGATACAAAAGATACACCGCTGTATAAGATGGTCGATATTTGTTTTTGCTCCCCTAAAAATGAACAGTTGAAATTCTTTATGGTAGCGGACAGACTGATGTTCCATGAGGGAGTATTTGAGGAATATCAGGATTATTACAGTCAAGTCGATGCCCATTTTGCAAGGGTTATGGTAGAAGCTGAAAAAGCACATGACCAATTTGCTTATGAATATGCAAAACGTCATATCCATGACAAAAATGCATTACTTTTTAGGAGCAGGAGCAATGTATGGTGCTACATATTCTTATGCCATGTGCTATTGGGAAGAAATGCATTGGATGCGTACCAAGTCGATTCACGCTGCGAATTTTTTTCCATGGAATGCTGGAAATCATTGATGAAGAAAACACCGGTAACGGTCTTTGTAACGGAGGATTCGCAAAGAGAAATTGCATTGAGAGCGGTAAGGTTTTTAGATAAAATCAATAAGAACCACGAAGTCATTGATTCGAAAATCATTCCTGCCGAAGGCTTTTTCCGAAAAATACAGAGGCTATCTTTCCCACCATTTAATTCATGCGGTTACCAATAGAATTGATGCCGCCTGGAGGAAATCAGCGGACACGATATGGATCTCCGCAGGTACTATCGTAAGTGGAATATTAAACCATAAAAAGATAAGAGGCAAATTGCATACTCTTATATGTTCCTTTTCGTCATTTTTATTTATGTTTTAAATTTTTCTAAAAAGAAAAGCAAAAATAGCTAAAGTAAAATAGAGAATGTGACGATATACATCGTAACGTTTGAGTTCGTGACATTTTAACAAGAAGTCGCGCACGTCTATTTATAGCAGCGAGTAGCGAGAAAAGCAGGAGTTCTCTCGCTTGAACCATGATTCATGACGATTGTTGCGGAATGTAGTATGTGACAATCGCATAGTATCCGGACTAAAGGAGAGGAAGTTATGCATTTATCATTGAAGAAGAGGATTATTCTGTTTTTACTGGCGATGATGCTGATGGTTGGATTTTTCGCGTTGTATTTTTATCAGTCAACAAGAGATTTAATGGCGCAGTCGGAGAGAAGTCTGGAAACCATTGTCAGTAAATCCATTGAAAAGGAAATTGCGGACAATCTGGATTTTACGGAAGCAAATGTAAAAGGCGGTGGTAGAGAATCCAAAAAGTGCAGGAGCTTTTTGCAAAACGGGATAGAGAAGGCCTGTATGAATATGCTGCCTACGTATAAGAGTATGAAGGAAGAATTTCCGCAGGCTCATTTTCACCTTCCGGATTCCGTGTCTTTTCTTCGTATGAATAAGCCTGAGAAATTCGGTGACAGCCTGAAAGATTTCCGTTTTACGGTAAATGAGGCGAACAGTACTAAAAAGACGGTAAAGGGAATAGAAGCCGGTGTATCGGGATTCGGATTTAGAGTGGTTATGCCGGTTTTCTATGAGGGAACCCACATCGGAAGCTTCGAATACGGAAGAGAGTTGGAGCATAGTTTCTTAGAGACTTTGAAAAGAGTCTTATAACGGAGATTTTCTCCTGTATAAGTTGGAGGATGGAGAAGCAAAGTATATTTCTTCTACCATTTCAGAGGATGAAATTGCATTTCCTTATCCGGAGAAGTTGGATGCCATCAAAAATGGAGAAGTTGTTTTTATGACTTCCGAGGATGAGACACAAAACTATTATTGTCTGCCCTTGAAGTCTTTTTGACGGAAAAACCTTTGGGATTTTTAGAGTTTATGGATGACCACACGGACCTTTGTGATGCAGGAGAAGGAAACCTTCCGTAAATTGGGAATGGTAGTGCTTGCCATGCTGATTATCATTCTATCCTTGCCATGCTCTTCTTAACCATTGCATTTCGCCCGCTTCATGCCTTGGTAAAGGATGCGGAAGTGATTGCACAGGAGATTTTACAAGCACTTTGCAACGAACCGCAAGGATGAAATCGGTATGATCAGTAAGTCTTTGGATCACATTTCCGGCGGACTGAAGGAGATGTTCCATGTCATCGGAGATATGTCCTATAAGGTGGTCAATAACTCGGAAGAGATTTCCGTTACCGGAGAAGCTTTCCGCTTCCAACCGGGAGGTATTTCAAAATGTAGTGGATGCGAGCACATTGGCTTCCGAGCAGCATGTTTCCGTAGAGCATGCAAAGTCGGATGTGCAGTTTATGGCAGATCGGATTTCTGCACTGAATGAAAGTGTAAAGCTGATTAATCAGTCTATCGACAGTGTGATTACTTCTACAAATGAAGGAACAGACGCTTCGGCAAGAATCGAGGAGAGTATTCTGGATTTGCAGGAAACTTCAGAGAATAACAATGTTAAAATTGAGAAACTGAATGCGGGATCGGTTAAGATTGAAGAAATTGTTCATACTATCCGCCGTATTGCGGATGAGACCAACATTCTGGCACTCAATGCTTCTATAGAAGCTGCACGTGCGGGAGAGGCGGGAAGAGGCCTTGCAGTTGTAGCAAGCAAAGTGAGTAAGCTGGCTGACCAGTCCAAGACTTCCACGAACTCCATTGCGACACTTATCCGGGAAATTCGCGGATATATTGACAGCGTAGTGGTTTCCAGTAAGGAAAATAATGAAAAATTGATAGAAGGAGTATCCGTCGTACAGGAATCCAAGGCAACCTTCGGTGCAATCAGCACGGAGGTGCAGATGGTGGTTTCCCAGATTACGGATATCACGAAGATGGTAGAACAGATCTACGAAAAGATTGAAACTTTGCAGACCAGCTTCAGTGATATTGTGGAGAAGTCCGACAATACCATGAATAATATCGAGAGTGTCAAGCAAATTTCCGAGTCTCAGACTGCGGCGATGAGTGAAATTACGAACTCTACGACAATGCTTGCAGAGATGTCTGCTGAACTTCGACAGGCCGTTTCCAAGTTTAAATATGAATAAATGCGTTGTTTGCACTTGGAATGCTTACCATTCTCCTCTATTCTTTGGTTTCGGGTCTCTCAGGATGAGTGAAAAACGCCTCTTTTCGCCCCTTTTCCCAAAGCTCTCCTCGTGGAAGAAGAGAATCTGGTCACCGATACGCTTCGCTTTCCGAGAGGTTATGGGTCACGATAATCATGCTGTATCTTTCTTTGAGATTCTGAAGGAGCTCTTCTATTTTTAAGGTGGAAAGTCGGTCTAAAGAAGAACAGGGCTCATCCAGAAGGAGGATTTTCGGCTCAATGCAAAAGGGCACGAGCGATACAAAGCCTTTTGGGCCTGCCCTCCGGAAAGGCTTAGAGCGGAGCAGTGGAGCTCCGAAATTTCCTCCCAAAGTCCTACGTCTTTAAGCTTTTTGCCGGATTAATTCCTTCTGCTCGGCTTTGTTCTTGATACCGTAGTACTCTAAGGCGTAAGTCATATTTTTATAAATGGAAAAAGGAAAAGGACTGGGGTTTTGAAAGACCATGGCAATCTGCTCCAGTCGCTTTTCTTTTTTGTTTGTCAGATTTTCCCCGGAAAGAAAGATTTCCCCTTCCATTGAGGCTTCTTTATTTTCCAAAAGAAGACCGTTCAGGCTCTTTAAGAGGGTGGACTTTTCCGCAGCCGGAGCTTCCCAGGAAAAACCGAGATGCTCTTTCCGGAATTTGAAAATGCAGATTTCGGAGGATTTGTCTTTGCCGTAGGAAAGGCTCAGATTTTTCACTTCTAAAATGGGACTTGTAGATAAAAATGGGATTTGTAGATTCGGTAGACATTTTATTCTCTAAAATAGCTTTTTAATCTTTCGGATATTTCTTATTCCATTCGATTTTGCAATTTATGGATATCCGACATAGTTATTGTTCATTTTATGGTTGTTGTTTTTATGTCAGTTACTTTTATCTCTCTGTTTCCTGTGTAGTAGCCGGTGAGCATGCTCTATCTTTTCCATTTTTCTGTGGCAGTAAGCGGTCAGAAGGCTGGCTATTCCGTTTCCAATGAGCAGAAGCATGATCACCAAGGTTCCATAGGCTCTGGATAAGGAGGAACCGCTTGTACCAGTAGCAGATAAAGGTGCGCCATGGCCGGAGACAGTAAGGGAAGTGGGACTTTTCGCAAAGGCGACTCCTCCGTAAACAAAATCGGCGGTGTGGCCCCTGAGAGCAAAGCAAAAGGCCAAAAAGCATGGTGGAAAGAAGTTCTGGCAAAGTATGGGGAAGTACAAGCTTTCTCAAGGTATAGCTTTGGAGCAGCCCAGACTTTCGGAAGAATGGAGGTAGCTTTTCGGCACTTCTTCAAATATCTTTTCCATACGGATTTCCATGAAGGGGAAAATCATAATCGCCAAAGCGATGGCGCCGGAGAGTACCGAGCGTCCCAGCTTTTAGCTGGTATACAAATAAGCTGTAGGAAAAGAGTCCCAACACAATGGAAGGAACGCCGGAGAGCAGGTGAATGAAGAAAGTACAGGCTCTCTTTTTCTGCCTTCCTTGCATAAAAGACCATGAAAATTGCGGTAAAGAGGCTGGGCAGTCCTGAAAGTACCAAAAGCCGTAGGGAAAAGGCCAAAGAACCGGTGATGGCGGGGAATATTCCGCCCTCTTCCCCCAAGACCATTCCTTTGGTGCTTCCAGAAGAAAGCTTGGGGAGATGACCTTGTATCCCTTGTAAAAGATATAAAGAAAGAAAAACAGCAGGGCGGAAAAAATCAGCAGAAAAGAAAGGAAACTGTACAGGAAGAGGAGGACAGGGAAAAAGACCGGGACGCCTTTGCACCTCTTCTCTGTAATCAGGAGCCGAGGCGCTACTTCTTCCCTATTTTTCCGCGGAATACTACAGAAGGAGACTCCGAGGTAATCGGATCAGGATTACCTGTTCGAGATGTAAATTTCGAAGTGTGCGGTTTTTCCCCCATTTTCACAAGCAAATGAATCAGCGCAACCAGCAGTAAAAGCACTAGCCCCGAGGCATAGAGCGCATGGTAGTGGAGAGAATGATACTCCGCACTGCCCATTTCCAGCGCAATGAGTGAAGCGATGGTTTCGCCCTTGAGAGGAGCTTCGGAAAAAGGTTGGCATTGCCTACCACCATCATCACCGCCATGGTCTCTCCCAGCGCTCTTCCGCTACCCAGCAGGAAGGCGAGGAAAAATGCTGCGAAGGAAGAGGGAAGAATTAGTCTCAAAGATAATGTATGCGGGAGAAAGTCCCAGAGCTCTTGCCTCTAAAAAGTATTTTGCTCTTTTATTTTCACCATACTGTCTGTGATGGAATCCACCATAAAGGGGAAAATCAAAATGGAAAAGCAGGACAGCAGCCAGTAAGACGCAGGAGCCTGTACTCACCCATTTTCAAAGAGAGGCTCCTACCGTTAAACCGATAAAGCCGTAAACCACGGAAGGGAATGCCGGGAAAGCAAGTCCAAAAAGAGGATAGAGGATGGCCTTCCTTCTCCCAAAAGTAAAAGGCGAAGAAAAATACTGCAACCCAGAGACAAAAGGGTGGAGAACAACAGGGCAAGGAAGGAAACGAAAATAGAGCCCATCAGAAAGTGGAAAATGCCGAAGGAGGCCGTTCCGGTAAATGCCATGGGGTTCCATTTGGAACTGAACAAAAGAAGGCAGGGAAACATTTTCAAAGAGGGAAGGGATTCTTTAGCCAGAAAAAGAAAGAAAAACTCAGAATACCGATGGAGAAACACAAAACGTAAACGAGAAAGAGAGAGTTTTCCAGCTTTTCTGCTTTTTAAGATTCCGCATTTTTCTTTCCTTTCTGAACTATAGTTTTCGTAAAATTCTTTAAGACTGTGGCATTATGCAAAGCTTTGATTCAATTCGTCGTTTCTTTATAAAGAGAAATCACGCTTTCATAGGTTATTCGTTAAGAATAAAGACGAGGCGCCAAATCAAAAGTCATAGGAGAACTTTAATGCAGCATAGCTTTGAAAAGAGGCGCAATCTAAATGAACCCTATTTTTCAAAAGCTATGCTGCATAAAGACTCGAAAATGTTTACAGCCCTCATCTTTACGAATTCTTACTTTGGAAAATGCAGGAATATAACCATTTGCCACAACCGCGTCATACCTGTCTCGGAGAAAACATAATCAATAAAGGCCTGTTCATTCTTTGTGATTTTTCTTTCCGGTAACGAACATAACCGGTCTTTGAGATCTTGTAGTCACCGCTTAAGATCTTCTCTTCGGAAGCTTCTACGCCGTCAACCTTGATTTCTTTCAAAACAGTGCTTTCTGTTTGCTTTGTTAAATGCACCGAATCTCTACATAGCCGATACCGTTCGGATCGTTTGCTACATTTGTTGCCAGCTCTGTCATGGAAGCGGACTGGGTAGCGGAAGGGTGATTTCCTGTCGCCCATCACTGCCTTCTGAAAACTTCGTAAGCGCCGCCGGAAAGGTCGCGGATGTACACATGAATCTCAGTCATCGGAGAGAGAGAATCCACCTGATTCCATTTGGTATATTCTCCGTCGAAAATCTTCTGTAAGGTTGCCGTATCCAGATTTTCCAGCTTATCCGCATTGGGGTTCTTGCTGCTGACCGACACGGTTAAAGCATCCTTTGCCACTTCAAAGCTCTTATAGTCCTTGCCAAGGCTCTCTACTTCTTTATCCCTAATGTCTCTTGCCAGCATACCGAAGTCTGCGGTGCCGTCAACAGCAGCCTTTACGCCTACGCCGGATCCGCCCGGAGCCACATAGATGGAGATGTTTTCCTTCGGGAAAGAAGCATCTACCTTGTCCCAGGTCTCATACTTCTCGGTAAAGGAAGAAGCTAAAGAAGACATAATGGGGTACAAAGAAGTGGAACCGCAGAATAAAAATCTGTGCCTTAAATCGGAACCGTCGGAAGAGCTTCTTCACCTTGCTTTCCTCTTTTTGCCGTAGTGCTTTCTGCCGCAGTTTCCCTTTTCACTTGTTGCCGCAGTGGTGGAAGCCGTGCTTTCCCTTGCGCCGCAGGCTACCAGAGAAGAAGCCAAAAGAAGGCCGCTGAGTAATAAAGATAGTTGTTTTTCATCATTTTTTCCCATGGAATTGCATAAATGAATCTTCTCTGCACGAATCATAAGTTTCATCCTTTTCGTATCAAAAGAAGATATTGTTGAAACAGTCCTATTATGGATAAGATTAGGGAGTTGGTCAAGGGCTGAAAGATGGATACGATTGAGGACTAGGTCAAGTGCAGAAAAAGCGATAAAAAAGAGAAATAGTGATGAAACGACAGACTTGGGCGATGAGAAAAATATTCAGTAATATGGTACTATGGAGCCATCTTTAGCGAAGGAGGCACACAATGCAAGTCAATATCAATGTATCTGAAAATATTCTTGATTGGGTCATGAAAAGAGTTAGTCCGTCTGTGCTTTCTTCAAAGCAGGAGAGAACTGCTGTATGCCTGGAAAGAAGGCAGAAAGGTGCTGACTTATAATCAAATAGATGAGTAAGGTAACAGGCATTCCTTTAGGATACTGGAAAAACCTCCTGTTGAGGATTCTTCTTTTTGTGGAATATAGGACGGTGGATAGCAAAAGAGCTTGAATATCCCAGCAGGAATCTTGTGGATACTCTTGCATGATATGGAATTCGTGCAGGAATGGATAAGAAATGAATTACAAATTACCGGGGCTGATGATTTAAGTTTGTAGGAGCAATAAAAAAGCTGTTCAGACCAATGCTTTTTGCTACTTTTGTACGAAAATGTCTTCAAATTGAGATAAATTGGTATGAAAACTGCAAAACCGGTGAGGAAAGTTTTAAATTGCTTAGAATTATATCAGTGACCTGGGTGTTGTAGTAATGATGAGCGGAATTGTGAGGGAACAATACTCATCGAGCATTGGACACGAATGAATTTCGTGCCTTTGCACTTTTAGTGGATAAAGAAAGCACCGCTGATTTTATTATGCTAACGATTCTTTTAGCGGGAAGCTATTTTCTTTATATGAATTCGCTCACATTTGCTTGGGCGAGAATAGCCTGTTTAACGACCGTTACGGAAGTATAGAGAAATATCTGACTACGGAGAAAATATGCAATGTATTGACGGGCAGAAATTCTGGTTCCTGAACATATTTTTGGAAAAAGTGGAAAAACAAATCCGAGAAAAAGATGAAGAAGCAAACAATTAGAGAATTAGCAAAGTATTTTTAAATGCGGTTATACGGTTATCAAGAAGAGCCTATGATCAGAAATTTATTGATTTTCAAAAGCTATCAAGATTTTGCGAGAAAAGCCGTTCAGCAGTACTTAGAAAAAAAACGAACCGGTGCCGGAGGAGGAGATTATTACAATACTGCTGCCAGCAGGGTGGATAGAAGATTTTTGATTTACTCCTTGGAAGTGTATCTGAGGGAGAACATTATATTCTGATGCATTTCGATTGACTAACACAAATCGAAGTACTTTTTCTAATTTAGCAGAGAAGATGAGGGGTGTTGGATGATGGAGAAGGAATTATTTTAATTGATGCAAACTCCTGATCACTCCTTATCTCACATATTATCCCTTTGATTTGGTAAAAACTTTTTGGAAGCAAATGGAAGTGCATATTAAAAATGGAGACATTGCTATCTTGGATCTGGTGAAATCCAAGTCCTTAAAGGAAAAGATAGCCTAAAAAGAATGGATGGAAAATATAGAAGTAGGACAATTAATTGACCATCGAGAACCAACGATCATAGTCAAGTACGGAGAGGTTCTTCGACATATACAAGACAATCCTACATATAAGCCTGCGGCATTAACTGAGTGGTCACGTGAAGAAGTGGCTGACCCGTGGCTTATAGCTGCAGCGGCTGTTGGAAACTATACTATAGTATCTTTTGAAAATGAAAATAAAAGGATTAAATACTCGAAACCCCAGCAAAACTGCTAAAATCCTGATGTGTCTAAGGTGTTTAACGTGGAAGTGAAAAATCTCTATTACATGATGCGGGTATTAAAATTCAGCTTATAATTTTTTCTTGAATTTCTCGAAAAAGATATATTCTATAGGGTTTTTCAAAGTGGTATTTTTATGCAGAGCAGCTTCGACTAGAATGGAAAGGAACTCCATTTTAGCTGAAAACAAAATCTATCGGCGACAAGAGAAAAACCAGCACTGTAGGAAAGGGCGGATCTTAGTTCGTCCATAAAGGAGAACTCGCATGTCTAAGGTAAACAAAGACACGATTGAAGCAAAGGTTTTACTATTCAAATTTATACTGAAGACTTTTAAAAATGACTATATAAGTCTAACGGATATTGCAAGATATAAAAACGCGCATGAACCTAAAGATGTTGTTAAAAACTGGTTAAGAGTAAGAGATGCAATTGAATTTCTTGGACTCTGGGAGACTATTCATAATCCTAGTTTTAAAGGGGTCGAATTCGACTCCTTTAGAAAGGAAGCAGAACAAATGCATTTACATTATCGCCTCAGAGATGGATTGAAAATACAAATGCAATCAGTATTCTTTCTAAATCCGGGAGAGGTGGGGGAACATTCGCTCATCCTGATATAGCAATGGAATTTGCTTTCATGGATTTCAGCAGAGTTTAAGCTCTATCTAATCCAAGATTACAAAAGACTTAAGTCAGATGAAAATTCAAAATTATCATTAGGTTGGAATCTTAATCGAGAAATTTCTAAGATTAACTATAAAATTCATACAGATGCAATCAAAGAATATCTCTTAAAGGATCTTACCAACGAGCAGTTATCTTATCAATACGCAAGTGAAGCGGATATGCTCAATGTTGCCTTATTTAACAAAGAAAGAGCAAAAACAGTGGCGTGAAGAAAATCCGGACCTAAAAAGGGAATGAGAGACTATGCGAGTTTAAATGAGTTATTGATACTGCCAATATGGAAAGCTATAATGCAATTCTTATCGGAAAAAGGCATGGATCAAAAAGAAAGAATGATAGAACTGAGAAAGCTAGCAAGAACTCAGCTGCTGTCAATGGAAAAAGTTGAACAATACTGGAATTAAGAGTTTAGAGGATAAGTCAAAGCAATGAGATTAGATATCTATAAAAATTCCGGTAGATCCATGGTTATGCTTTTTAGAACATGAGAAGATACAACTCCCTACTTCCATTTCATATTCATTTTTATAAATGCCCTGTATTCTTCGAGAAACGCTATATTGGAAAAGGAATTTTTTCTCGAGAGATAGCTTAAGAATTAGGACGTATAATGATAAAGTGATTGAAGGAGGAAGATTCATGGTTAAGACTCGATTTAAGGGAGCATTTCTTGTACTGAGCTTATGCGTAAGCTTAAGCTTTACAGCCTGCCAAAATAAGGGAGCTGCAGAGCAGACTTCGACGAAACGAAGTCGGCAGAGGAAAAAGCTACAGGAGAACAAGGACTTGTGGTCAGTCCGGAAGACGCGGGAGTATCGTAATAAGGACAGCAATGGAGACTAGCTTTAGCCGGCAGACTATACTTTGCCGGTAAAGGATGAGTATATCTATGAATATCTGGGCTTAAAATTCAAGCTCTGAGAAGATTAGGGAAGCTATGAAGCAGAAAGACATCGTGATGTTGGACGATCAAAGCCCCCATAGATCAGGAGCTTAAGTACGGATTATTGAGCTTTTACAAACTGTACAGAAGAGCAGAAAAATGCGGAAGTTGCTAAGATGGGGAGACGGCTACGAAAAGTGGCAGGAAAGTCTGGAAAGAATCGGCACCATCAGGATGTTTGAAAAGAGTCTTTCCGAGGACGAAATCGGAAAGATTACAAAAATGTGATAGTCATACTAAGTTGGGAGAGTCCAAAGACGGAAAAATACAGCTATTATCTTAGTGTAAATAGTACAGTGGATGCAGAGACGATAGAGGAATTGAAACAGACGACCGTAGAGATTACGGAGAAAAAGAACGTCCGGAAAAACGGCTTTTGTTTTTGTCCGAAAAAGTCCGATTTGGAAGGGGATATGGTTTTTCTGCTGATTCCCAAAATGCAGTTACGGACTTAAGTAATCTGCAGACCAAGGATATTGACGGAAAAGAGTTCAGCGGAAAGGATTTTTCCGACTATGACCTTACCATGGTCAATGTCTTTGCCACCTGCAGCCCCTGTGTGCAGGAAATTCGGACCTTGCGGAAATTCAGAAGGAAATGAAAGACAAAGGCGTCAATATCGTTGGGGTGGTGACGGACACGGTGGATCAGACCGGAGAAAACCGGGAAGCTGGAGAAGGCGAAGCTGATTCGAGAAAGAAGCAGGCGGAGTATCCCTTCCTGATTCCGGATCAGAGCAATTTTAACGGTAGACTCAGCGGGATTCAGGCCTTTCCGGAGACCTTCTTTGTGGATAAGAAGGCAGATTGTGGGCGAGACCTATTCCGGCTCTCGCAATAAGAAAGGCTTGGATGGAAATCATAGGAGAAGGAGCTGGCTAAAGTGAAGTAAACTGGCTAAAGTAAAAGCGGACGGACTAAAGTAAAGTAGACGTACTAAAGTAAAGCAGTAAAGAGGGAATATGAAACAGAAAATTTTAAAGTCTCGGTTGACTTCCCTGGTTCTCCTATGTATGGGCATCGCCATGATGTACATAGGGGTGCATCGGGGAGAAGCACTGGTGGTAATGAATAAGGCAATTAGAGTATGCATGGAGTGTATAGGCATTGGATAAGTTAAAAAGAATTCATCAACGGAAAAAACGAAAAGATAAGTACAAGGCCAGAAATAACATAAGACATTTATTTCAATCCTTTTTGGTTTTTGTGACCAATTCTTTTGAGGGATTTAAAAACCGGAAAAATTTATATGGGGAATTGAAGCAGCTTTGTGTTCCCGGGATGAATTGTTATTCCTGTCCGGGAGCCAAGGGTTCCTGCCCTATTGGGGCTTTACAGGCGGTCATAGGAAGCCCGAAATATAAGTTCAGCTACTATGTGGTGGGCTTTCTCTTTTTCGTGGGGGCACTGATAGGAAGAGGTGTTTGCGGATCACCTTTTGTCCCTTTTGGACTGGTGCAGGATTTTACTGCATAAGATCCCTTTGTGAAGAAGATAGAGACTTTTAAGTGGGATAGCTGCGACGAAAGGCGAAATATCTTATCTTACTTATCTTCGTCATTCTCCTTCCTCTGGTGGATATTATGGGACAGGGAGCGCCTTATTTTTGTAAACTGATTTGTCCTGTGGAATGCTGGAGGAGGATTCTCTCGGTATGGATGAATTTCAGTATGCGGGGAGCCGTAGGCTTTCTGCTGCATGGAAGGGTTTGATTTACTTCTGACCATCCTCCTTTCCAGTAATCATTTACAGACCCTTCTGTAAGTATATTCGTCCCTTGGTGCGATTTATTCGCTCTTTAATTCCGTGTCCTTTTTCCGTTATACTGGATCATCAGAAGTGCATTCACTGCGGGAGATGTAAGGCGGTTTGCGAGATGCAATGTGATCCGGTACAAAACTGCAATGATTTGGAGTGTATCCGATGCGGAAAATGTAAGAACGCCTGCCCGGTAGATGCCATTGCCTGCGGGTAACAAGACCGAAAGAACAGACCGGGGCGGCAGAAGTGAAAGTGAAGGCCTAGCATGACATCCTTGTAGTGGAAGACGATCAAAGGATTAGAGGGAATCGCGGCCTTTCTGTCGGAATTTAGCTATACATACTGGAAGCCGGAGACGGGCGAGGGCCCTCAAAATTCAACAAAGAGATTCATCTTGTCATTTTGGATATTCAAATTCCCTTTGTAAACGGTCTCGAGGTCTTAAAGGAGATTCGGAGACAGAGCAAGCTTCCTGTTCTCATTCTTACCGCCTTTAGTGATGAGGAATATAAGATTGATGCTTTTCACACATCTTGCAGACGGCTATATGGAAAAAGCCCTTTTTCCTGCCGCTTTTCAAGGCGAGAATCGACTCCCTTAATCCAAAAGAGTTACGGGCAGACGGATAAGTTTTCTTTTATAAAAATGTAGAGGTGGACTTCTTCTGCTACACTGCTAAATTGGATGGAAAGCCTGTGGACATGAATGCCAAGGAAGTAGAGATTTTAAAGTATCTTTCGAAAAATGAAGGTCGGGCACTCAGCAGGACGCAAAACTGGACCATGTATGGAAGGAAACGGAAGAACCTTCGATAGAGTGATTGATGTGATATCAAGGAGCTAAGAAGAAAACTCGTTGGACTGCATTTTTACCATCAGAATGTGGGCTATAAGTTGGAGAAAAGAATGATCAAAAGCTATTTCCGAAAAATGTTCATACAGCTTTTTCTGTTCTTGGAATCATTATTCTCTTGATTCATCTCTTGGTCTTTTCTTCTTTCCCATAGCTATGCCTTGAGCAGAGGAAGGAAGCCATACAGATCGGGCAAATGAAGTTTCCGCCGGCATGGAGGGAAAGTCACTTACAGAAATAGAGAATACTTTGGCTCTTTACTCTAAAAGCAGCGATATCAGGCTCGTGAAGAAAGGTGCGGAGAGCCAATCGATTCTCGTTGACGCGAATATTCCCATAGATGATACGGTTCCCATTGATTTTGACAGTAAGACGAACTCGATGATTATAGAAGAGGAGATTAAAAACGAATACGGGAGAGAGGCTGAGCTACTGTTTATTTCCACTACGGATATGCAGAAGGAAGAAGGCACTAAGTCTTCAATTCTTGCCCTATTCTCTTACGATTTCCCTTTTGTTTTTCCATAGTGGTTTTCTAGTGTATGCGAAAGCGATTAAGAACAATATTTTGGAAATAAAAAGAGACGGACAAAATGATAGAGCTGGACCGAAATGCCGGCTTTAAGAGTTGATTCTAAAGATGAGGTGGGGAATTAAAGGACAAATCAATCACCCTCTATCGAAGCCTCTTACAATCCATTGAAAATGTAGAAACAAAAATCAGGAAATTTTTAAAACTGGAAAAAGCTGAAATATGACTTCTTAAAGGGGGCTTCCCATGAGCTGAAAACCCTCTTGCGAGGTCTGAAAATCATTCTGGAAAATATGCAGTACAATATCGAGGTATAAGGATAGAGATCTCTATATCGGAGAATGGTATAGCCAGTAGACAGTCTTAGCTAAAATATTTCCGGATTGATCCGTGCTTCTTTGGAAAATTTAAAAGAGGATGAAGAAAGTCTGGAGATTCAGCCTGTACTGCTTAGCGTTTTTAGAAAAAAATACGACGTTTTACTGCAGCAGAAAAACTGCATTTACAAAAATCGCTTAGCGGGTGAGAAAAGCTCTATATCGAAGGCCGGCTCTAAAAGATTATTTTATCCAACTTATTGAGCAATGCGGTAAAATATACGGAAGAAGGGGAACTATAGAGATTTATAGAAAGAAGGCCTGCTCTATGTGGAGAACAGTTCTGCGAGCCATGGAAGTGAAGTAGGTGCCGGACTTAAAAAAAACAGTGAAAAACCCCTCGATACGGATAAACTCTACGCTATGAATTTTGATTTAAATAAGGAAAACAGCAACGGTCTGGGTTTATATATTGTGAGCACTTTACTGAAGAACTGACAAGATTCCCTCATGAGGCCTCGGAAAGAGATCGGAAAATTTATCTTTTGCATAAAAGTTATCAAGATAGAGAAGCTATGAGGAAGTATGTTCATCTTAGAATTAAACCAAGAGGGCATGAAACGGAAATCGTCGTATTCCGTACACAGAGAAGAGCCTTTATTTCTCAAGTGGACGGCTACCGCTGCGAGGAAGAAGAGGGCTTTGTCTATGAAAGCTTGGACATCAGGAAGCTTCCGAAGTATTTGGAGCTGCATTACAATGGCAACATCGTTCCTTTTAGCAAGTTCATGTTTACCGAAGAGGGGGATATAGACATTTTCTGGAAAGAAATACCGGATTTGGAGTTCTCCCGGAGACGGCATGGTGGAAGGCTGTACTCGAGTGGATGCTTATGCGATTCCCAATGAAGAAGTGAAAGATTATATCGAAAAAGAGGGAGTTTCAGTACATAAAAGGGCTCTAGAGGAAAAGGGCTATGAGGCGGACAGAGCCTACTAGTTCGGAAGATGGAGAAGCCGTGCTTTTACGAGAAAAAGGGAACGGAAGACTGGCAGTTTTGACGCATATGGATCCGGGCTTGCAGAAGATGATGCAGAGGAACTGCCAAGGAAGCGGAGCTTTAAATCTCTTTCCTTTTTCTATGGGAGACCTGCAAGGCTTAGTATGTAAAAAGACGATAGGAGGGCTACATGGAAGACGAGAAGAACATTCAGATAGAGGGAAATAAAAGTTTAGGGGATGTGGTGATTGCCAATGAGGTGCTTGCCATCATTGCCGGGATTGCAGCAACCGAGGTGGAAAGGCGTGCATTCCATGGACGGAGGCTGGTCCCAGGACTGAAAGCTCATTTCCAAGTCTCGGTATCAAGGACCCTTGCAAGAGGCGGAAGGTGCAGGTAAGAGATGGAGAGGGTCAAAGGTGGACTTAAGCCTCAATATGGAATACGGCTATGCTTACCTGAAAGGCTTCCGACCCTTGTGCAGGATAAAGGTTTCCGCAAGCATCACAATATGACGGGACTTACTGTTTCTGAGGTCAACATCAGGATTTCCGGAGTGGTGATAAAAGAGAAATGAATAAGAGAGGAAAGAAAGTCAGTCAGTTTAAAGTTTTATTTCTCCACCCCTCTTTATGAGGTGGAGGAGAAGGATGAGCAGATCAGTCACTATTCCTTGAGAAAGAGGAAGATGATGAGGACGTCATCGTTTTGATTGTCTTCCCCGATGAGGAAAAAGCGCATTTAGAGGCAGAGGTGCTGAAGATTCTGGAGCGGCTTCCCCGAACTGGACAGCATGATCACTGCTGATACGGAAGGCTGGACCCACAAAGAGAATGAGTAAGACCGGATCTTACGGTGCTTCGTCTTTCTCTTTATGAGCTGAAATTCCAAGAGAAATTCGAAGGTTGTCCGGGAATGAGGCGGTGGAAATTGCAAAAGAAGTATGGCGGTGCAGATTTGCATTCCTTTGTAAACGGTGGTGCTTGCGCGGATTCTTCCGAAGCTTTCTCGGAACTTTCCGAAAGTGCAGAGAAGAGGAAAAAGAGCGGAAAAGAGCAAAGAAGAACAGAAGAATTTTTCTTTCCACATCGTGCTGAACAAGAAAGATTAGTTTATGGAAAGAGTTTCCAAGAAGAATATACGGTCTCGCAGGGTCAATCGCTATCTTTTCGCGAATGATGCAGGAGGATTTCTTTTCTTTCACCCACGGTATCCGGAGAGATTTCAACCTGAAAATGCACCCGTCGGGACATATTGTATTTTTACGCTTAAGGATCTGCTTCGCAGCCGGAGATCATCGTTTGCCGGAAAGAGGGCGGGGCAGCTTTCGTTTGGAAAATGGTATGAAGGTGCTGTGGTTACGGGCGAATCGGTTCAGGCGAAGCGGGGGAAGTTATCAGATTTATGCGGATTCCTTCCAGCTTGGGGACAGAGTTGACCTCTATCTTCGCTTTGAGGCGTTGAAGCAGGAACTCATGGAAATGTCTCGATCCTGCTGTGTAAGAAGCCGATTCCGAAGTATGCAAGGCATCGGCGTGTTACGGCAAGCCCGGCGCGCGTGAGGGATATTATGCAGATTGCAGACGGAGAAACCCTCGTGGAAAGTACGCTATTCCCGGTCTTTGTGCAAGGAGAGGGCAAGTGGCGTCCATTGTGTGGGGAATAGAGAGATGACGCTATGGTCTGGACGCTCTCATTGTGAGGGCGAGGAGGCGAATCGATGAAGACCTTTGGGCCTTCAATAATGAGGCGAGTGCGCAAAGGCAATCTTTCGATGCGGAGACACATTATTTCCGCAGCAGTCGGACGCCAGACACGACTATTGCGAGATTTGTCGTCGTTAGCCGCGCGCGACACCGTCTGCCGCTGCAGAGCTTGCGGTCTTGACTATATGCAAGTTTCGTAGATGATTTAGCTCTATACCTATAGCTTTCACTGAGCGAATCGAGAGAAAATCCTTTTCCTTAGACAAAGACTGAAGGAAGGAGTTGAAATTCTCTGTTCTGCACCCGCATTTTACAGGGAAAACAGCATCGGCTCTTGGATTTACAGAGATCGTGCAAACAAGTGCAGTGCTCTGCAGAGCACCAAGGAAAATTTGCAAGATATGGCAATTTCTGCAAAGCTATGGAGAGTGAGACTCAGTGAAGATAAGGCGCGCCTCAGTCGCTATCAGAGCTCACACCCTTATGGAGGAAAAACTCTAAAGGCAGGCACAGACTTATCAACTATCAGGATTTTCCTCACTTATGGAGGGTAGCGGCAGAAAGAGACATCGAATGCAGTTTCTTTTCGAAAGCTTGATGCGCTTCCTTCGTCTCCTTTTCTAACGGTTACCTTATGTGCGAGACGAGGAAAGGGCGGGCAGGTAAACGCGCAGAAAAGCTCGAAAGGGTGAACTTTTTGAACTGCATTTCTAGACTGCTCTGCAAAAGCCAGGGTGGAAGAGATTAGCAACAGTCTCGATGAAAGATGAGAGATGCGGATTTACGAAAAGCCGATTTTGGGGTAGAAGATAAGAAAAATAGGTCAAAGCAAGAATTACTGCGAATAAAATAACAAATAAGAGGAGAGCTCTAGGCTATGATAGAAAATGAAGAAAGAGCAGTAGTGGAGGGATGGGCAAGTGGTGTTCACTCCGACTACAAAGGTGGATAAGGGCAGACAATGCAGCGGAGAAGAAAAGGATTTAGCGAGATTTTTACGGACTTGGACGAGCCTTTTGCAAAAAGATGGAGGGCGAGGAAAGTCGGAAAAGAGCTTTATGATCAGTGAAAGCGCGGTGGCCTTTTAAAGGAAGCGAATCCAGTATTGACCGAATCGAAAAGCAAGTCCGTATTTTAGACGGTGAAGAGGGAAAATAATGGATCAAAGAGCACTCGGGAAAAAGAAAGAGGCGGTGAAGGTATTTTACGGAGTTTTTAGCGGAAGAAAAGGGCTTTGACCGAACCGGGCAGAGAGAGGCGATGAACTAGGCCTCATGGCACCGGGAAAGAGGATCTCGCCCGATTTTAGTGGAGGAAGCATTTTTCTCTGCTGCAAAGAGGAAGAGAAGAAGCGTTTCTTCCGATTTTATGATTCCTTTATGGCTGCCATCGAATGATTCACAGCTTTTCCCTTTGCCATGATGACCTGCCCGTTATGGACAATGACTGCGTGAGAAGAGGGCAGGACTCACCTGGGCACATTTTTCGGAGGCGCAGGGAATCCTTGCGGAGACGCCCTCCGCTCTATGCTTTTTCAGGCGGTTTTGAGAACTTTTCAGAAAGAAAAGAGAAAGAACTCCTGCTTTCCGCAGGAAGGAAGAGTGCTCGCACTCTCTTGTGCTCTCAGAGAGTCCGGCATACGACGGCATGGTGGGCGGACAGGTCGTGATCTTGGAAAAAGAGGGACAGCCTCTTTCCGAAGAGGAGCTCTTCTTTTATTATGGAGAAGAAGAACGGCGGCACTGCTTCGAGCATCTCTTCTATGCGCTATTTTAGGCGGCGCAGAGGAAAAAGTGCAGGAGGAGATTGCTCTACGGGAAACTCGGTTTCGTCTTTTCAGATTCGGGATGATATTTTAGACGAAATCTCTGACGACGGAGGAACTCGGAAAAGCCGGTACATTCCGATGAGGGAGGAAGGAAAGACAGCGGCTTATTCCTCTACGGAAGAGAAAGGGCGAAAGAGAAGGTAAAGAGTATACAGAAAAGGCCATTTTTGCCTTAGGAAAAATTTGCATCGAGGACTTTTGACAGAGACAGATAAAGCCGGTGCAGATGGAGATAACGCCTGTCTTTTCCTAAAGGAACTTGCGCTTACCTTGCGAGTAGGAAAAATAAAGTTAGGAAGTTCTTATTTTTCAGAATGATTGAAACTTCCGCGGGTCATGTCTTAGGCAGACCGAATAGAGGACAATAAAAAGGGTTTATTTATGTTACTGGAGAATGTCACTGGGGCAGAGGATGCACGAAAGCTGTCCTGGAAAGAGCAAAAATCTTAGCGAAGGAAGTCCGACGCTTTTATCATAGAAAATGTCCGACAATGGAGGACACCCGCCTCAAAGTCTTGGCGTGGTGAGCTGACCATTGCCTGTATTTCATACGCTGAACCTCCCGAAGGACAAAAATTGTCTGGGATGGGGCACCAGTGCTATACGCATAAAATTCTCGGAAGACATGGATGACTTTTGTACTCCTGCGGAAAGTTTAAAGGCATCAGCGGTTTTTCCAAGCGGGAGGAGAGTCCATACGACAGCTTTTATTACAGGACAGCTCGACCTCTATTTTCCGCGGCACTCGGTATTGCAGAGGGGCGAGATCTTTCGGGAGAGGACTATACCGTTCTTGCCGTAATCGGCGACGGAGCCCTCACCGGCGGTATGGGCGCACGAAGCCTCGAATAATGCCTCCAGATGAAGAAGAATTTCATCATTATTTTAAAATGATAATGAGATGTCGTGAAAAATGTGGGCGGAATGTCCACGTATCTGAATGTGGCATCCGTTCACTGCGGCTATACGCGGTTTAAGGAAAATCTGAGGAGTAGCCTTTTGGATTCCGGTGGTCGGAGAGATCGGATAGATGGGAGTGTCTGAAAACCGAAGAACTCCATTAAACAGCTTCTGGTACCGGAATGCTTTTTTGAAAATATGGGCTCATATATTCGGTCCGGTGGACGGGCATATCTTCATGTTTTGAGCAGGTTATCCATGAGGCAAAAACGCACAGATCAGCTGCAGTCCTCGCCACATGTGGTACGAAAAAGGAAAGGATATGTTCCGGCGGAGCAAAATCAGTGTATTCCATAGCGTCAGGCGCCCGAGCATTGCTACGGAAAAGAAAGCAGGAGAACGAAAGAAGAGTTACACGGATATTTTGCGGAAAGCCTGATTAAAGAGGAAGGAAGATTCGAAAATGGCGGTTATTACGGCGGCCATGCCGGATGGAACGGGTCTTACTTCGTTCGAGACGCCTTCCAAGCGCTTCTTTTGATGGGGATTGCCAAGCCCGCGGTAACCTCTGCAGCAGGGTTTGCCGCGCGGGATTAAAACCGGTTTTTGCGGTTTACTCGAGTTTCCTGCAGAGCTTACGACCAGATGGCATGATGTCTGCTCCAGAAGCTTCCGGTTGTCTTTGCGATTGACAGAGCCGGCTCTAGTAGGGCGGACGGAGAAACACATCGGATTTTTGACATTTCTACTTGAAGAAGTATTCGAATATGACGGGTTATGGCACCGAAGATGCGTGGGAACTACAGAAATGCTGCATTTTTGCCTTGCAGTTTCAGGATCAGATGCGACTGCTACCGAGAGGGACAGCCACAAGGCTTTTTCGAAAAGCAGGAGCCGATAGAAGAGGGAAGTGGGAGATATTAATTGAGGAGCAGACAGGGAAAAATAGCCTCCTTGCGCTTGGCTCCATGTGGTTTCAACCGCATATTGTGGAGAAAATGGCAAAAAGGCGTGAACTCAGTCTCGTGAATGCCCGATTTGCCAAGCCGATTGATACGGAAATGCTGGATAAACCTTCCGAAAAAGGCTATAGAAAGATTTCACATTGGAAGAGGGCGTACGCCCGGTGGTTTTGGTGAGGCGGTATTCCGCACGGGAGACTCATCACAAAAGAGCTGGGAAAACATCACCCTCTGACGCCTATGTGGACACTGGCGATGTTTCCACCTAGGAAAATGCTGAAGATTGATTCGGACAGCATTATAGAAAGGGCTGGAGGAGAAGGATTTTTCATGCATAAGGGCTGTGAAAGTAGCTTCTACGAGTCCTAAAATGAATGTGTTTAAAATAGATATCCTCCACATTCCGGGTTATTGACGATATATGGATGGAAAATATGATAAGGAAGAGGCCGTGAAGCGATTGTTGCCACAAAAACTGACAGACCAGTATGCATTTTTGACAGAAAAAGCGATCTGTTTATTGACTTTTGAAGGAGTGAAGAGGGTGACAAAAGTTAATGCTGAACGAAGAGATGATCGGCAGGTAATCTATTTGATAAAAAGCAAAATATGGCATGGAAGACATGAAAGCAATTCCTCTATCAGAAACATATCAAATGCTCTTGGACCCTTTGACCGAGGGTTTATAGCTTCAGTCCGTAGATTGTTTTGAAAATGTGGGAAAGTGAGATGATTACGGTGATCCGCGCAATTCGCAATATATACGAGGTGAAAGAAAATGAGTAAAGAAGGAGAATTTTTATTTACCTCTTGGAGCGGTATGCTTGATTTCAAGAAGGAAAGGCAAGTGAGATTCTTAGACGGGATCGATTGGTCTTACAATTTAATTTATGATTTATACGAAATCTATCATGCTAGAACGATTGGAAAAATGCATTTGAGGATGATAGCTTTTACAGAAAAACACTGGCAAGCTATAAAACATTTTCAAAACGCTCGAATAGTGCAATTCAGTACGCTTTTGGCTATTTATAACGAGTACTCTTAAAGCGTGCGATATCTCGTTGATTGAAGTGAAAAATAAACGGGCCTGTCAACGTAGATTGTAATAACAAGATAAGGCAGGAATTAAAAGAAGGGAAGCAAATGGGAGAGAAGAAAGAAAACGCCTGATGTGCTTTTAGTGGGAGAAAGGACATTTTGATAGGAAAGCGAAGCGTGCCATAGGCAGGGCCTTGTTTTGTTGTCGGAGAGAAGACAAGGCAGGAACGACCTTCTCTTACTGCCGGAAATCTTAGTCAAAGGAAACCCTTCCCATGTTTCCCGAGGGGTCTCAGCTGGAAAAGGCACTGAAGAGCTTCCCGATCGCGCCAAAAAGACCCAGGGTTTGTAGGGATATCGGGGCTTCTACAGGGGTCTTTTACGGACTGTGATGCTGCAAAATGGGGGCAAAAGGGAAGTCTATGCTGTGGATGGGACATGGACAGCTGGACTGGAAACTTAGAAATGATGAGCGGGGTGCATTGCATGGAAAAGTGCAATATTCGTTTGTGGAAGAGACGGATCTGGGAGAAAACCGAGTTTTTCTCTATCGATGTGTCCTTATCAGTTTAAAAGCTCGTGCTCCCTGCGTGAAAAAGCTCACAAGTCTCCCAGGAGAGTGGTCTGGCTGAATCAAACCGCAGTTTGAAGGAGAGAGCAGGTCGGGGAAGAAGGAGTGGTCACGATCCGAAGGTGCGCAGAGGTATCGTGCATGGTACTCGAATTTGCGGCAAGCATCGATTTTCCGTGAAGGTCTTTGAGCTTTTTCTCCCATCAAGGACCGGAGGGAAATATAAGATGGCCTATCACGCTATGGAAGAAGAGGAGAGCGGAGCCTGGAGAGTATGGAGAAAATCCATGCCATTACGGAAGAGTCGCATAAGGCGCTGTAGATTCAGCATATCTTCCATACGGAAAGCTCTTATTTTTAACGAGTATGGATTGCGTGGTGCGGCATCTCGTTGAGTGTTGCAGTATTAAAACTCTGGAGTGAGGTTAAAATATTTCTCAAAGCAGTAAGTAAAATATTTTCTCAAAACCCCTGACAGAAACGACGGATATGAGTGTTTTGATGAAGGCGTAATTTGGAACTAATTCCCACGAATAAATCACGAGAGAAAGTGTGATTCAGGGTTCCGGTCGGCTGGTCCGGAGGATACGACATCGCGGCACGGGCAGTGTACAAGGATAAGCGGAGTGGGATGCCACTCGAAAAGCCTGCTCTCGAGGGCTTCATTTATTTTCTTGAGAACCATTTCAGTGAGTTTGAGGAAGTAATGCAGAAGATGTACACCGAAAAACAAAAGATGTTTTAAACTGAAGACGGCAATCTGGTTTTTAAAGTTTAAAAGACGATGTCACCGGAGAGAATGGCGTTTTTGATCCGGGGGCAAATGCTGCCGTGCCCCTGACCATTGAGGGCGTTGGAAAAGAGGATTTAAAGTGCGAGTAGTACTTTTTGAGCTCTTAAGAAAGAACGGCTGAAGACACATTATGTGGATGCAGATGTGGCGAAAACACCATGACCGTACCGCCCTGTGAGGCTTGATAGGACTGCGCGATTGCCCGCTTTATTGCAACAGGTTCTTTCATCCGCAGTACAGCGTATCCAGGACAAAACCGTGCTTCCCGGGACTCGTCGAAGTTACAGCATACAGGATGATCAAAGAAATGACCCGCCGATTTCTAAGGACGTGCGTTGGATATGCTCTTGGATTCTACGAAGGAAGAGTACAAAGAGCTGAAAGAAAAGACAAAGAGATTTCGGAATCATCAAAGAGGATTAAGCGCAGAGGGCTGACGCTCTGACATTAAGCTGAATTTGGATCGGCACAATGGAGAGTGATTTTAATCGATGAGACATCCGGTGGAAATATGCGTGTTTTGACGGAGACCGTTATGTAGAGCCTAAAGATATATTCGTATTTAGAAAAGGAACTGCATAGAGGAAATGAAGGAACAGCTTTTCCCGTACAGGCTGGTCATCGAGTCCTTCCCGAGAAGGCCTGTACACAAGGACCGTCCAAGCCCCTTTGCACGTTCTTTCTTGCTTAAAGAGTATTGTTCCTGATGAGCGTAGCTGCAAGGCGCGGGGAGCCTCGCTCTGAACTGGTGCTGACATGCGAATCTGTAGATATCTTATTTATGAAAGTGATCGTGTAATTGTGTTCGCTAATCCTTTTTGAAAGGAGAAACATGAAAGTCGCTTTGATTATGGGAAGTATTTCCGATGAGGAAATGTGTAAAAAGTCTGCCGCTGTTTTGAAGGATTTTTCCGTGGAATATGACTGCCGTGTGATTTCTGCCCATCGTTCTTGAATCTTTGTTTTTGGATTACGTAGAGCATGGACAGAATAAGATTGATATTATCATTGCCTTTGCCGGAAAGGCGGCACACCTTGCCGGGCGTACCGGCTGACCATTCATCAAACCGGTCAATCGGGGTACCTGTAGCAGTCCTCCTGCCTGGACGGTATGGATGCGTTACTTAGTACGGTACAGATGCCGATAGCGTTCCGGGTTGCCACCGTTGCCATCAACGGGCGGAGAATGCACATTCTTGCTATAGAAATGCTGGCGCTCTCCACACCCGGATTTAAAAGAGAAGCTAGGACAATACAAGGAAAAATGAAGCAGTCCGTTCAGGAGATGAACTGAGCTGGATTTCTCCAGAGGTACAGTGTGAGTGGATTATGGCATCTTTTGATAAAAGAACGATATTACCGACCTCTGGAGGTGGGACTTTATGCCTTACATGGCACAGAGGACAGGAGGGATTCGGGATTACGACCACCATGGAGGGGCAGAGAGTCTGTGAATTAAAGCGAAGGGCATGCTTTTCAGAGGTACTGAACCAACAGATTATCGAGGATATCTGCGGATCGGCTCGGCATCGGTTTTTAGAAACATCTTTTTCCCACAATACCAAATATGAGCCGATGATGCCCCTTTTGTATATCAGACAGATCATGGAAACTCCATGGCTGCTCCTGGACGGGACAACTCTTAAATCGAATTTTAATTTCTGTGAGCTTGAATAAAATCAATGGCTGGAGAGCTCAGGACTATAAGGAAAGTTGTAGGGCACTCTATAACCTCATCTCACTGATGAGGGGAAAATGCTGATTGCCAGAGAGATCCTTATGGCGTGAAGCCTCTGTCTCGGAAGTTGAAGGATACTCTTTTATTGCCGTTTTCCGAAAGCTGTGCCTAGATGCCATGAATGTGAATTTCTACGGACGTGAGCCGGGAGAGTTGATCTCGTGGAGAAGGGAGATCTATCCGTTCATCGATTCGCGCAAAACCGCACTATCCTGCCTCTTTGAGAGATGATTTATATTGCACGCCATGATTCCATTATCGACGGGGTGAGCGTTTATCAGGCGCGCTATAAGACGGGGAGAGCGGCTCTATGAGGAGTGCCCCACAGAGGCGGATAGCGATCGGCTCTCCGGATTCCGGCTTTGATTGCCGCGAAAGGCTGGTGCGAAGGCATCGATTCCTTTGTGACGTGCATTTTAAAGAATCGTTACATTCAAAGAACCTTCATTAAGCGGACCCAGGAAGAAAGAGTCAGCAGTGTCAATATCAAGTTAAATGCGATCAAAGAAAACCTGCAGGATAAACGTAAGATTCTGGTGGATGATTCCATCGTTCGTGGGACGACCATGAAGAGAATCATTAAAATTTTAAAGGATGCCGGGCGAGAAGAAGTCCATATCCGGGTTGCCAGTCCCAAGGTGGTTTCCAACGATATCTATGCGATTGATATTCGAAAAACGAGCAGCTAATTGGCTACAACAGACGGTAGAAGAGGTTCGACCATATCGGCTGCAGCCTCTATTATCTGAGTCTGAGGGACTGGAAGATTGTTGCGGTAACAAGGGCTATATGAAAAATATTTTACAGAGTGGATATTTTTCCAAGAGGAGGCAGTATGTCACTAAGCTATAGGAGGCGGAGTAGACAAGAGCAGGGGCTATAAAGAGTAGGACTCATCAAGAAGTTCATCAAAGAGACCTATACTCCCGGCGTTTTATCGGATTTGGGGCTTTTTCAGGTCTGAGTTTTCCTTGGAAAGAGAGAGGAAGCTTCCCGCTCGTTTCCTGGTGTCCGGTACAGACGGTGTCGGAGATCGAAAAGAGTGGTACTCGCGCAGAAGCTCGATAGACACAAGAATCTCGGGCCCGACTGTGTACAATGTGCGTGAACGATATCCTTTCGTCAGGAGCAAAACCCTCATTTTCTTAGATTATATTCGCCTGCGGAAAACTTCGCCAGTAGATGGCAGGGATTGTGGAAGGGCTGGTGGAAGGCCGCAGAAACGAGAGCGCGTTAATCGGAGGAGGATCGCTGGAGATGCCAGCGCGCGCAAACGGGAGGAGGACCATGACCCGGCCGGATTTGCTGTCAGGATACGTTGACCTCGGGAGAAGATTATTGACGGAAAGCCAGAGTGCGGGAGGGGATGTATCCTGGCACTTCTCTTCCGAAATCCAATAAAGCAGTGGTTTTCTCTGGTTCGGAGGAAAATCATGTCAGGAATGCACTTGGTTTCGAAAAGGAAGCAATTTCTGGAAAAGCACTGCTCATGATATCATACTACGCCCTATACGCATCTACGATTTCAGGAAAGTGTACTGGTGCTTAGTGCAGTAGATGCATCGCCAGCTATAACGCGTTACCGGAGGAGGACCGGAGAATCTTCCCGGGTTTACCGGAGGGACTTTCTGCGCGCACGATGAAAGCGCTTTGCGTCTTCCTATTTCAGCAAATCACAGGGAGTGGGGAGAATTAAGTCGGGGAGGAAATGTATTTGGCACCTTCACAGATGTGCGCTTTACCTGCATGAGGAAAAGAGGATGAGAAGAAAAGTTTTATCCGATGCTTCCGGAGCAGTGCATGGCGAATCAGGAGAGAGGTGGTGAGGAGAAAGGAGAAGCGCACCATTCGGTAGGCGCCGAAAGAAGTGAGCACTTTAGTAGACGCAGGAAAAGTGGAACATTCGGTGGGCACCGAAAGTAGTGACAATTGCAACAGACGCCGGAGGTTTCGGCAGCTCAACACGTGATGGGAAAAGGTGGACTCATGGATAAACGGCTATTTTGTACGAAAGAGCGAGCAGTACCGGCAGTGAAGGAGGAAAAACCAGGTAGAGGAATTGTTCCGCGAGCTTTTCTATCCTGTGAAAAGCGCGGCCATTTCACCAAATCTATGATGTGTATTCTATTGAAGAAGAAGTGTTGAAACAGAAGGCGGAGCAGTCCGTGTTTTCCGGGTGATGGTGAATCGCAGTTTTCGAAGAGCTGCCGCTTCAGAAAGGCGCTTTGCTTTGCCTATGGCGAAACCTTGCCGGCACGTTTGACCGCGAGACAGTGCGATGCAGTATGTCGGCTCCGACGCGGAAAGCAAGGCGTGACGGTGCGCTCGTTGCCGCTGCTGACCGTAGGCTCAGCCCTTCGAGGTGGAGAAGAATTTCAAGAAGTTTTTGAGTGAAACCCATTGAGTCCCGGAGAAGGAAATGTCTTTCTTTTTCTCGCCGTTGCAGAGAAAAAGCAATGCGGGATATGAGCGGTTTCCGGCTTACAGGGAGGAACTCTTTTCTTTAAAGGAGGAGATGAATCTTTTCCTTCTGATGGAAGATCTCCACTCCTTTGTTCAGGAATTTTCTGAGAAGAAGAGAGAGACGTGTAGTTCTGGAGCTGCGTCTGAGATTGCGCCACTGGGTGACCACTGTCGGCGCACCAGCTTGGAGACGGAGCTGGACAAGATTTCCGTGAGTCAAAGCATTTTCAGAAGGAAATGGAAGAGGCTCTGCGGGAATACCTCAGCCTCGAAAAGAGACTGGGACGGATAAGCCTGCTACCCTGATGGATGTGGCGAGGCATTGTGGGAAAGGTATCATCGAGGTCATTTCAAAGGATCAAACTCGTGGAAGTCGGTTCGAGGGTAATGCCCGTTCATGCTTGACGACCGTGAACATGCGAGGGAAAGGAAGAGAGCGGCTGCAATTCAGTTCGTGCCAGTCCACCGTCCGATCGGAAATTGGGCCCTTTGGGGAGCCGAGCATCGTGTACCTGTCGGCGGTGCGATTCAGGATCTCATCCGGACGCAGCTTCTCGTTTATCGAGGCAATGCGAACTCGCGGAGCAGGAAATGTCCTGGAGGGCGAAGGAGAAGACCCTTTCCCAATAAAGTCTTCCTCAGGCGGAGATTTCGGAAGAAAAGCCATGCAGGTATGGTCTTGCACGGAAATCGTATCGCCTCGCTACGGAGAAACTGCGTACGGGAAAGTTGTATGATTGATTCCTATGCGCAGCTAAAACACGAGGTGGGCGCGGTGAGTGGGAGCGAGTCCGGCCAGAAAATATTGCGAAGAGAGCTCACCGCCGTGGGAGATATTGTGAGTCTGACCGGCGGCGTCGAGACCGGCCGTGATATGGCATCCAGGAGCATCCGGCTCAGTATGTGGTGTATACCAGCGCTTCTGCTACCGACACATGGCTGCAGGTACAGGTAAGGAAATGCGCCAGGAAGAGCGGAAAGGTTCAAAGATCTTTTCCCGTCGTCCGAAGTCCTCCGCCTGCATCGTAATGTAAACTTCGGTGCCGGCGGGGTGGCGTGCCATCGGAGAAATCGTCAGTCCCGGAATGGAGATCTCACCCGGATAAGGGTGTGCGTATCAGGGCCCAAATGCTGCGGAAATTACCAGTCAGTGAGTCCAGCAGCACGGCGGTGGTGACTTCGGAAAGCGATTACGCATCATTGTCGTAAAGCCTGCGAAGAGGAAAATACGAATATGCCCATGTTGCCACCGCGACCGATCGAAACCGACTGAATGGCTATATGGGAGAAAAGAAAAGTGTGGACTCTAAAGGCATCTTTCTCAGAAACCCCGTGCGTGCAGCATAGAGAGAGCTGGCTTTAACGGATCATCGACGGGAAAATCCCTTTTCCACAAGCGCTTTGACAGCAAAGACAACGTGGTGAAAGAGCTCGGATGTGGCTTTCCCAGAGCGATCTCCTGGCTACGAACTTTGATAGCGGTGTCACGGCCAACAACGGTGCTAATGTTCTTGTACGGGAAAAGAAGACCAACGCCGACGCAGTCCGTTCAGGCGCTTTCGCAGGCTTTTGTTATTGTGCGACTGTTTTAACCTGACGGTATTCGAGATTTTCCCACTACTCCCTTTTGTCCGCATGCGGTACTCGGTTCTTCTCTGTCCATGGCTGAGGTCTATGCGGCGGAGGGGACAGAAGACTCTCTGCACCTTCCTGCTTGGTGAATATTTGCAGAGAGCTGGGAACAGATGCCAGGGTGTGGAATGGCGGCGGGAGCCTTCTGCGAGCATCGCACATGAGAGAGCCATGGGGAATCTCGGCTATCGAAAGGACAGCATGTCCGTGTTGCCTTTAGCGAGTCTTCATGTGGTAGAAACCCCGATTTCCTTTAACGTTTGTACGCACGAAGGGTAGACAAGTGCTGACGCTCGTGAGCTGAAAGAGCATGCGTGAAGCCACGCTTATTTCCTGCCGGTTGTTAAGGGATGAGAGAGGCTCAGAAGCGCTGGTCGGAGACGGTAGCAGGGAGCATGATCCTCACCACCACATATTCGGGAGGAAAAGTGTCTGCCCTGTTTATGCTGTGGAGGAAAGCACATTTTCCGCCCCTGTACAAGATGCAGCAGTGGGAAATGACTTTGAGGCTTTCACGTCACAATGGCACGACCTGCGGACTAAATTCAGCCGGGCTCCATGGTTATTGAAAGATGCAGTGACCTGCGTCCTGCCGCAAAGATCGGAACAGTGGAAAAGGACATTATTTGCCAATGGAGCAGCCATTTGCTAAGGAGACTTTACGAGAGCCTGTACCTGGCACCTTTGAAAAGCTGTATCCGGAGTATGTGAATCTTGAAAAGGAAATGGCAAGAACCTATCCAAAGAGAAGGAGAGAGTTTTTCTCCCCGGAGAAGGTAGAGCAGGTGAAAGATGCTCATCCCCGTCCGGGGACATCAATTGTGAGTATGACAGCGCCCGTGCCTTCAAAAGTGAGGCTGTGAGTAGACGGTTATTATGCCGGAATAAAAGAGAGGGTGACGTGAAGAAAGCATGTAGCAGAGTTCGTGGAGAAGTTAAAGTGATTCGCCCATATCTACGATGTTTGTGGGAGGCTTCTTTCCAGTGGAGAGGAGCCGTGACATGCCTTGCCGTTTATTGTGAATTTCCCAAGAAACGAGAGAGAGTGAAAGAGGCAGACCATCTGCATTTAAAGACGTCTTATCCTCGGAATCTGCAACGGCTTCCAGGCCCTTACGATCCGGCATTACCGTCCTGGCGGTGGAAGATTCGAGGATTTAACAGAGGATGATCAACGCTGCACCATACGACTGTGAAGGCACCATATGTCACTACCGTCGCTTTTACCAGGGTGTCCAGCCACCAAACGGTCGCTGGACGCATGGCTATTTCCGCCTAGAGACGATGACGTCTTTCCCATGCGAGAAGGAAAGCTGGTGGGCAAATCCATTTGGAGAAGTGACTTGTCTTGCGTGCCTTCCAGTGTGTGACTGAGTGAGAGAATGCAGAAAGCCTGAGACGGAGAGTTCAACGGCTCTTTGTACTGGGTATCGTGAAATGGTTTCGGAGGATCGGCTTGATTTGGTGAAAGAATAGGACACAGTGAACGCTGGTAGCAAGGGACTTCTGTATCGGAATCGTCAAATTCGGATCCCCAGAATCTGTTTTGCCAGCGCACAGTATTTTAAGGAGAGAAAATGAAACAGTGCTGCATGTGCCTCAGAGGAGGAACGGATCTAGCGTCCCTTATCGACTCGGTGCATCGAAAAAGCGGATGTAACAGCCTTTGTGTTTCCAGTCGGGGATGCCTATGGACTGAAAGAGCGAAGGAAGGAAGGAGACTATGGTGCCTGAAAGGGGACCACGACAGTGTGGCTCGTGAAAGAGTTTGAAAAGAGAGAAGTGGGTGGATCATTGCTTGCCATGGCTTTTGCGAAGATTCTCTCACCGCGGCGTTTATCCGGCATTATCCTGCATATTGTAAAATATTCATCCTCTCGATTCCGGCCTTCCGGTCCCGGGTTTACGGGATGCGGCGTAGGCGAGGTGTCGTGCCGGAGTGAAATGGGCGAGCGCGACAGTGCATTTTCGTCAGTGAAGTAGTGACGGCGCAACTCACTGTGGAGGTGGTTCCCGTTTTGGAGCAGACAGTCCGGGAAGAGATTGCAGGAAAGGTCTTTGGAGTGGAGCATCGCATTCCACCGGCTGCTGTGAAAGCGTGTGTTTGAAGATCGTGTATTTTGGGCAGGAGAACGTGCCTTTATTCGGGAGAAGTATGAAGACAGCATTAATCAGGTGCTTTTTGGACAAAGAACGGCATAGAATTTTTGTAAAGGCCCAAAAGGTTTAGGGCTGCAGTTGATTTCACGGGGGAACTTATCAATTATTGAGAAGTGGGAGTGAAGGGAGGTTTCCGAACTGACGGCTCGGAAATTTTGGATGGGAGGGTGAAGACTTGCATCCCCATCTATGCTGGAATCTGTATCGAGAGAAAGCGCATTGCATCACTGTGGAAGAACTGGGAATCGACTCCATTGACCTGAGTTGTAAACACTATCCTTTGAAAAGGTGGACTTCGGAAGGAAGGGGTAAGGAGGAAAGAGCAGGTGGAAAAATATCGATATCGGTGGACCTTCCATGACGCGCCAGCGGCAAAGAATTTTCGGATGTTCTTGGTAACGGATGCCGGAGATTGCGAGAAGGTGTCTTTCGCCTCGAGAGGGAAGAAATGACCTTCTCATCGAGCAATGGCGTCAAAAGGCCTTCCGTTATACCGCCTATTATGATGCTTTTGATTGCGTAGCACGAATCATCACTCTGTTTTCTCAAACCCGGAGTACTTTAAGCATGAGCTATCGCCTGGGCATAAGTTTTCGCATGGGGAGAACCCCATCAGAATGCCGCATTTTGAGAAGTATACGAGGAGAATCGGCAGAGTGGAAGCAGTCACGGAAAGGGAGCCGTCCTAGGCAATAATTATACGGATATGTACAATGCGGTTCGCTTTTGTAAAAGGAATTTTCGCGAGCCGGCAGTGGTAAAGCAAGCAGCAACAATCCTGCCGGAATGGAATCAGGAAAAACGATTGACGAAGCCTTCGATAAGGCCCATGCCTGTGATGCAACCTCTCTCGGAGGAATTTTCGCCTTAAATCGACCGAAAAGTCAGCATATCGCAGAGGTTTTACATTCCTCTCTTTATGGAAATCGTGATTGTACCGGCTATGAGGAAGAAGCCCTTTCCCATTCTGGAAGAGAAGATCTGCATTGTGAGATGCCGAACTTGTCCACTCTCCTTCCGAAGAAGACGTGAAAGAAGTGCTGGGAGGCATTCTGGTACTGGATGTATCGACAATGCGGATCTTCGGAAGAAATGAAGTATCAGTGCGCAGCCCACAGAAGAGGAAACAGTGGATTGCTGGTTTTAGGCGGTAAAATGGCTGCTCCAATGAGGGCGGTACTGGTGAAAGACGGCGCGACTCTGGAATAGGTCAGGGGCAGGTGCGGCGTACCCAAGCAGTGGAGATGCCCTTTCCATGGGAAGGCAAAATACTCGAGCAGTTTCTTGCCTCCGACGAGCTTCTTCTTTGCCGATACGGTGAGACTTTTGCAGAACACGGCATCCTGTGCGGCAATCCAGCCGGGAGGCTCCGTGAAGGATCCGAAGTGATTGAACCTGCGCGATCAGTACGGGATTGCTCGGTGATGACTCATATTCGGTATTTTGAGACACTACAGAAAGGGGTGTGCTATGCGCGTGCTGGTTGTGGGAATGGCGGTCGGGAGGATGCCTGTGTAAAAGTGCAGGAAAGTCCGCCTGTAAAGCTGTATTGTTGTCCGAAATGCGGGGACAGCCCGCTATGCAGAGAATCTTTCTAGAGTAAACTGAGGAAATCGTAGATTTGCAAAGGAGCACGTGGACTTTGTTGTTATTGTCGGCCCGAAAAGCCTTTGCAGGGAGGCAAAGTAGATGCATTGGAAGAAGTACTAGCCTTCGGGCCCGAGGCTGCGCAATTGAGGAAGCAAAGATTTTACAAGCGCTTCCTGAGAGAGTATGACTTACCCACCGCCCGGCAACAAAATCGGGTATTTTCTTATGAAGAAGCGGTGGAGGATAAGGAGGACTTTTCCTATCCCCTTGTGATTAAAGTGGACGGACTCTGCGCGGAAAGGGTGCTGAATTTTCAGGGAGCGGCGCAAAGAGCAGTATTTAGAAGATTCGGAAAAAGATTTTCGGAGAAGAAGCGAAGAAGGTGGTCATTGAGGAATTTCTGGATGGAAAAAGAGGCACCTTCTTTTGCGTGGTATCCGAAATCAACTATTTGGAATCGTTGCGAGGGACTATAACGAATTTATGACGGAGACCTGGGAGACAATACGGCGGTGTAGGCTGTTATTCTCCAAACGAGCTGTCGAACACGGAATTGAGGAGAAGATTGGAAAGGTTCTGGAGAAGATATCCGTGACTGGAGCAGGAAGAACTTCAGTACCAGCGGCACTCTTTTTATCGGCTTTTTATGATTATGCGGGGAGAACCGAAAAATTCTGGAATTTAACGTCCGTTTTGGAGAATCCGGGAGACGGAGGTGATCTTACCAAGGGCTCAAGAGATGATTTACTCGCTTCTGGCGGACAAGAAAGCGATTTTCCGGTAGTCTCCGCAGGGAAGACCCTTTCAGCGGTCGGAGGAAGCTTTTGCACGACGGTGGTGATGACCTCGAAGGGCTATCCCCATGCTCACGAGAAGCATAAGCGGATTGCGGAGAAATTACCGATCCGGACTGTCTTTTGTTTACCATAACAATACTGTTCTGGAAGATGCGCAGCGTCTCCGACGGAGGAAGAGCGTCTCTGTCACCACCATGGAGACCAGCCTTTCTGCTTGTAGAGAAAGATTTATGCCCATATCGGTGAGATTCACTCTGATGGCGCGACGTACAGAAAGGATACATCGGAATTCTGGTGGAATACAGAAAGGAGACATTTCAACATTAGAATACGAGCCTGATTATATGCAATATAGGTCTGAATTCAGGGTAGTCTGAGCCCGTCAGTACTTACTGAAAGCAAGTAAGAAGCTAGTTGAGCTATCAGTTATAAGGACAAACTTTTCATCAGAAAGGTTGTCCTGCATGAGACCAACTTCCGAAGGAATTTTGCTTATGAAAGCAAAAGTGAGCAGTGCTACAAAAACCACTGCTCAGTCAGCGAGGCTAGCAGAGCGTGCCCTATTTCAGCAGACCCATATTGCTTAGAAACTCTTGATTTTTACAGTCCTACTCTTTTCCTTTCTGGCTTACATCTCAAAAGGATATGATAATTTTTATTCGGACAAAACCAATCGAGGTGACCGAATAAAATGAGAAATTTATCGGAAGAGGTGAGAAGTACGGAAAAATCAAAGGCTTGTATCAGTCTCCCCGGCATGGAAGTGCTCTATTATACATGAAGAAGGCGGAATTGGAAAAGAGCGAGCTGATGAACATTCATGCAGTTCTTTGAGGGAAGAGGATTTATTACGAGTGCAAACAGACTTCTTGAAATGAATAATGTGAAAGTCTGCGACTTTACTTTCGGAAGAGTTTGGCCACCCGAAGATTTCCTTTTTCCGGCCTGGAGGAAGTGCTGATTTTCTTTTTAAAGCGAACGGAGGAGAATATTCTTTCGATTTTGGATGAATATTCTCACCTTAGTGCGATGTGCTGAAGGGCATGGACAGTGTTTTGCAGGCACCGACTGATAAATATCGAAACCGGAGTAAATTGAAATTGGCCTTGTAGTGGTTCCTTTTGTGGATACCATGCAGAAACTGATAGAAAAAGAGAATCCTTTATTTTGGCCGTTTTGATTTGGTTTTGAAGCCGAAGCCATGCGATTACTATGATTCGGCACAGTTTTCATTCCCATTTTTCCGACGAGGATAAGGTAAGGCTTACAGTGTTTTTGGTGGAATTCCTATTATAATCGTTTGATTCGGGAAGACAGGTCGGTAAAGGAAAATATTATAGAGCTGATCGCATCTCCGGTGCAAGACTTGGAAAATGAGGCACTGATGTACCTTAAGTCGGAAAATTGCGAAATTGTGAATGCCAATGAAGTCCTTTGAGGCTATGGCAAAGGGATTTTCCCGCTTTTAACGATATCCCGTCCTCAGTCCCATGTTTTCCAGCGGTCCTACTCTGGTGGATGTGTTGGATAAGCTGATTCGTATGGAGCTTGTGGAGAAGGCGGCGCCCATTAATGATGAAAAACAACCGAAAGAAATCTGATATTATATCAGCGTGACCCCCATGTCCTTGTTTTATTATCGCTATATTTTCGCCACAGCTCCCAGTTAAATGTGATGAATTCGGATATTTTTATCAGCTGACATATTCAGGAGGACTTTGACATGCCGTAAAGCCGAAGCGTTTTGAGACGATAGGAAAACAATATTTAATTCGGCGGAATCAGGCAGGGCTTATGGACGAACCTTTTGAGAAAATAGGCAGGTACTACTACGACATTCCGAAAGAACGGCGAAACGGAGAGTTCGACATTGTCACCCACGATCCTGAGGGCTATATATATGAAGTAAAAGTTTTCGAAGATAAAGCCTCTAAGGCGGAAACAGGAAAAAGAGATAGCTACGTGCAGGAGATGCGGCTGCACTGTCTATCGTTACGGCTTCTTTCCAAAGCGGATTTGAAGCAATTTCCTGGATGACGTGGCTTTGATTTCCTTAGAAAGCCTGTATGCGTAATTTTCCATGGCTGGTTTTAGGATAAAAATATTTCCTTCTCAAATGCAGAGAAAATCACTGGAGGCTTTTTAGCCTCCTTTTTTACGTTATGTTAGTCCTTTTAGACCTATATTTGTATATAATCAACTTATTCTCTTTATTTAGAGCCCCTTTTCCCTATATCATATCGGAAGCCTTTCGATAGTCCCTTTGTAGGATATGAGGTGAAATGAAATTACAAAGTGGTGTGAAATAAGCCATGTGAATTATCTGTGATATTATTTTTGATAAAATCTAAACAGTTTTTAGGTGGAACTTGACCCGTGATAGAGTGGGAGTGTCTCTTCTTTGAGGAAAGATATGAAATATACTGAAGTAATTCAGCAAATGACTTTGACGGAGAAATGCGCCATTTTAAGCGGAAAGGACGAGTGGAGCATCAGGAGAGGTAAAAGGCGGTCAATATTCCGTCCATGACCTGTTCTGATGGCCCCCACGGTATCCGTAGACAGGCGGAGCGGGAGATCATTTGGGACTAAATGCGTCTCTTCCGGCAACCTGTTTTCCCCACAGCGGCATCTATCGCCAACAGCTGGACGTGAATTTGGGAGAAGCGGTCGGAAAGGCTCTTGGGAAGAAAGCTAAGGTGCAGGACGTAAATGTGCTTCTGGCCCGGGCTTAAATATCAAGAGAAGTCCTCTTTGCAGGAAGAAATTTTGAGTATTTTTCGGAAGACCCCTTACCTTGCCGGAAAGATGGCGGCTTCCTATGCCAGAGGAATCCAGAGTGAGGGGTCTATTCCTGCGTGAAGCATTTTGCCGTGAACAGCCAGGAGACCAGAAGAATGGCCATGAGCGCGGTTTTTGGATGAGCGAACCTTTCGGAAATCTATCTCACCGGCTTTGAGATTGCGGTAAAAAGAGGGAAAAGCCAAGGCGATTATGACCAGCTATAATCGGGTGAACGGTATCTATGCCAATGAAAACGAACATCTCTTAAAGGACATTTTACGGGGAGATTGGGACTTTCCGGGCATCGTGATTACGGACTGGGGCGGATCCAACGATCACACCGCGGGAGTAAAGGCCGGCTCAATCTGGAAATGCCGAATCCCGGACTGGACTCTGCAAGAATCCTTCTTCGCCGTGAAGAAGGGAGAAATCACGGAAGCGGAGATTGATGAGAGGGTAGATGAACTGCTTTCCGCGATTTTGAGACCAAGAGTCTGCAAAGGATAAGAAGGCGGAATTTGATATCGAAGCACATCACAGCTCTGGCCAGAAAGGCGGCTTTGGAAAACGGCAGTGCTTTTGAAGAATGAAGAAAATACTCCTTCCCTTGAAAAAGAGAGCTAAGGTCGCCATTATCGGAGACTTTGCTTTACCCCAAGATATCAGGGGCAGGATCCTCCGTGGTGAATACTACAAAGCTTGAGATTGCTACTGAACTGCATGCAGAATATCCGGAAATTGAGGTGGTAGGCATGGCTAAGGGCTTCCTCCGCCATGGGGGCGAGGACCTTGCGCTGGAAAAAGAAGCTCTGGAGCTTATGAAAAATGCTGAACTTGTCTTGTTCTTCTTCGGCTTTGGATGAAATGAGCGAATCGGAAGGGCTTAGATAGAGAGCACATGGAAATCAACAATAACCAGATTGCTCTTCTTTCCCTGTTTGCAGACCGTGAACCCCAATATTGTGGGGAATTTTTAAGTGCCGGTGCAGCCGTAACCATGGGACACAGCGTCCATTTCTGAAGGCATTGTTGCACAGTTACTTAGGGGGACAGGCAGGAGCAGGTGCTATTTTTGACCTTTTAAGCGGAAGAGAGAACCCCTCCGGAAAGCTTGCAGAAACCTATCCGATTCGGGGAGAAGACGGGCCGGAATATCGTTATTATCCGGCAAAGGAGAAAGCTCGAATATCGGGAAGGCATCTTGTGGGCTATCGCTATTACGATACCACGGATACCAAGGTGCATTTCCCCTTCGGCTATGGGCTTTCCTATACGGAATTTCAGTACAGCGACCTGGAAGTAACGGAAGAGGGCGTTCGCTTCCGGATTAAGAATACCGGAGAGCGGGACGGGGCCGAAATCGCACAGCTTTATATCGGCCTTCCGGATTCCAAGATTTTCCGGGCGAAAAAGGAGTTAAAGGGCTTTAGCAAAGGTTTTTCCTGAAAGCCGAGGAGGCGAAAACGGTGGAGATTCCCTTTGATGATAAGAGCTTCGCTACTGGAACCATGTAACAGACTCGCTTTTGAAGTAGAGGGCGGAGTATACCGGATTATGGTGGGGGCTTCTCTTACGGATATCCGTTTGGAAGGAAGTATCGAGAAGACCGCCAGCACGGACAAGCTTCCCTATCAGGAAGGAGGCTTGGAGCCTTACTTTAGCGGAAAAGTCACCGATATTTCCGATGAATGCTTCGAAAAGCTTCTGGGACATCCGATTCCGGACAGTAAGTGGAGCGGAGAACTGGATGAAAATGATGCCATTTGCCAGATGTATTATGCGAAAAGCGGGTTGGCAAGGCTTTTATTTAAATTTTTAGAGGGGAAAAAGAAAGAGGCGGAGCGTAAAGGCAAGCCGGATTTAAATATTCTTTTCATTTACAATATGCCCTTCCGTGCCATTGCGAAAATGAGCGCGGAAATGTCGGTATGGATATGGCAAGAGCAATGCTCAAGGTGGTAAACGGCCATTTCTTTAAAGGGCATCGGCGGACTTATCAGCGGATGGTTTAGAAATCGTAAAGAGAATAAGGCTATGAACAAAGCCTTGAAGGAGGAAAAAGAATGGACGCTATAAAAATGGATTGCGGCACATCCGAATCTTTTGGGAATTTATCTTCTTTAATCTGCTTTCCAACTGTGCCACCGTAACCAATTTCATCATGATGTGGCTATGCACGGGAGTACTTTTTACTAGCTGGAAGACGACGCCCTTTCGATTTCTCGTCTTCGATTACACGAGCCCCGAGAGTCTGATGCTTTGCGGCTTTTTAAGCTTTCTCTTGGCAACGGCGTTGGCCCAGACGGTCAATTTCTTCGTGCAGAAGAATCTGGTCTTTAAGTCCGATGCGGCCTTCGAAAAGGCCATCCCGAAGTATGTTGTTTTTGCGATTTTCCTAGTGCTGGTTTCCGCGGCACTGCCGGGTTACAGCCAAAGCCTTTTCATTAAGATGGGGTTTCGGCTGCCCTTTGCCGACTTTTGGCCAATATTGTGAATATCATTGTGCAGGGTACTATTTAAGTTACCCTACAATGAAGTTCTGGATTATGCCAAAAGGAAAAATAAGAATCGTTGCTGATAGAATCAAAGAAATCTAAACTATCTTAACTGATAGCTATTTGTGTGGAAAAGAAATTCGTCAGATAGTGAAAAATAGTATCCTTTTATGCAGGACTTCTGCATAAGTCAAAAGGAGTAGAAAAGGAGTATGAATGGTTGATTTTCTCTTAAAAACAGTGGGGCCGTTTTTTCTTCGGCTTTGGGTGTGAGTGAGGCGGATTGAAAGTCTTACATCACCACCTTTGCAGGGCTATATCTTAGCGGTTTTGATTGCCCTCATTTTAATGCTTGTGATCCTGATTTTTGCAAGCATCATCAAAAAACAGCATAAGCGTTTTGTACGGCTTCAGGCAGTATTGAACTTCTTCCTGGTGCTGGTGTTTGTGGTGAATCTGTGGCTATGGCCCGATGCACAGCAATGTCTCCGGATTTTTAAATGCATCCAAGGTGACGATTCCGGAAGAAACCAAGAATCACAGTAAAGAAGTGGTAAAGAAGGTGGGAGAAGAGGGCTTTTGTCCTTCTGAAAAATGACGACTCCCTGCTTCCCTGCAGGAGGAAAAGAAGTTAAATGTCTTCGGTTGGGCTTCCACCGCACCAATTTACGGCGGTACAGGTTCCGGATCCTCCGATACCACCAAAAATGAAGGCATCTTAGATTCTCTGAGCAATGCAGGCTACGAATTAAATTCCGAGCTTACGGAGATGTATAAAAAGTATCAGGATGGAAGGGTATCCAAGGGACTTTCTATGAACGAACAGGACTGGAGCCTTCCCGAACCGACAGCGGACTACTATACGGATGATTTAATGAACAAGGCAAAGAGCTTCTCCGATGTGGCCGTTGTGGTACTGGGCAGATCCGGCGGAGAGGGCGCTGACCTTCCCATGGATATGCGTGCCATTATTGACGGAACCTACAATATCGCGAAGGAAGTATCGGTAAATCCGGATAAGTACGGCTACTTCGGTGCTTCCTATAAGAACAACGGTTCCACACCGGACTTTGAGGAAGGACAGTCCTATCTGGAGCTTTCCAAGCCGGAAAAGGACATGCTGGATACGGTTTGTAAAAATTTCGATAAGGTAGTTTTGATTGTCAATGCCAACAACCCCATGGAGCTGGGCTTTGCAGATGACTATAGCCAGATTAAGTCCATGATTTGGGCTCCGGGAGCCGGTGTAACAGGATTTTCCGCTCTGGGTGAGATTTTGAAGGGAGATGTAAACCCTCCGGAAGAACAGTGGATACCTTTGTGAAGGATTTGCAGCAGACTCCTTACATTAACAATATCGGAAACCATGCTTATTCCAATGTGGACGATTTAAAGAAGGCGATTGTGGCGGCAGACGAATCCGCGGAAGGAAACATTTCCTTCGTAAACTATGCGGAAGGCATTTACACCGGTTACAAGTTCTATGAAACGGCAGCGGAAGAAGGTTTCCTGAATTACGAGGACACTGTACAGTATCCCTTCGGCTACGGTCTTTCCTATACTTCCTTTACCCAGTCCATGGAGAACTTTAAGGATAACGGAAATCAGCTGAGCTTTGATGTAGAGGTGAAAAATACCGGTAAGGTAGCCGGAAAAGATGTGGTACAGGTTTATTTTACCCCTCCTTACTACAACGGCGGTATCGAGAAATCTGCAGTAAATTTCATTGATTTTGGAAAAACAAAGCTTTTAAACCCCGGTGAGTCGGAGAAATTATCCTTTACCATCAACAAAGAAGACCTTGCCTCCTATGATTCGGAGGGCATCAAGGTAAAGGGCGGCGGATATATTCTGGAAGCGGGAGAGTATAAGATCTCCATTCGGGAAAATTCCCACAAGGAAATCGCATCGGAAAGCTTTACGGTGGCGGAGGATATCGACTACTCGAAGGAGAAGAGAGAAAGCGACAAGGTTGCCGCAGTCAATCATTTTGAAGACTACACTAGAGGAAAGTTTACCGTTCTTTCCCGTAAGAATCATTTTGCAAATTATCAGGAGGCCTGCGGTCCTCTTTCCGAGGATGCCTATGTGATGGACGATGCTACCCGTAAGGCGGTGGAAGAGCAGTCCTTTGCTTACTACGATCCTACAAAGTATGACAATGCAACGGACACCATGCCGAATATGGAGCAAAAGAACGGTCTGAAGCTTTACGACCTTGTGGGAGCTCCTATGATGATGAAAAGTGGGACAAGCTCTTGGATCAGATGAGCTTTTGACGATATGGCAACCTTAATCAATGTGGGCGGTTGGCAGACTGCAGCCATTAAGTCCATCAGTAAGCCGGCAACGGTGGAGTGCGACGGTCCTGCAGGATTGAACAACTTCATCACCCAGGTTTACGGTACCTCCTTCCCGGGAGAAATCCTGATGGCGCAGAGCTTTAATAGAGAGCTTTTGGGAGAAATTGGAGAAGCCATTGCGGCAGAATTTAAGGCGGCAGGCTACTACGGCTGGTACGGCCCTGCGGTCAATATCCACAGAAGTGCCTTTGCCGGACGAAATTTCGAGTATTTCTCCGAAGACGGTGTGCTCTCCGGTTATCTTGCAGCGGCGGAAATGAACGGGGCAGTACAGTACAAGGTATATCCGTATTTTAAAGCATTTTGCCTTAAACGATCAGGAAACCAACCGTTGTGCCTTCCTTTTAACCTATGCCACAGAGCAGACAATTCGTGAGAATTATCTGAAGGGCTTTGAAATCGGTCTGCAGAAGTACGAAGGCAATATTCAGGCGATGATGTCCTCCTTCAACTTCATCGGAACCGTTGCAAGCAGTGCGAACCCCGAGCTTTTGAACGATGTGCTTCGTACAGAGTGGGGCTTCCAAGGTATGGTAATCACCGACTATGACGGCTCCTACGGCTATATGATTTCCGATAAGTCCGTACGAAACGGAAATGACCTGATGCTGGGCTTTGCTATGGCGAACTCCAACAAGTTTACGGACAAGAGTGCAACTGCCGTGCTTGCCATGAGAAAGGCTTGTAAGAACATTCTTTACACGGTAGCCAACAGCGGCGTCTATGACAACGGAGACCCCACCGGCAAGATGAGCAATATGGATAAGATCTTCTTAGGAGTAGATATCCTCTTTGCAGTGCTTTACCTCCTTTGCCAGTTCCTCCTCTTTAAAGGCTGGAAAAAGAAGAAGGAAGCGCTGAAGCTTGCAGCAGCAAATCCGGAAGGCGGTAAGTCGGAAGTCATTACCAGAGAAAGTGATTAGGACGGAAGTCATTAAAGAAGAAATCAAGCCGGAAGAGAAAAAACCGGATGAGCCCTAAAGAATAAAGGCTTAAGTCTGAAATATAAAAACTGAGGCTGTAAAAATCAAAATAATTTTTCTAAGCAATATAGGTCTGAATTAGCACGCTTTCGCTAGCTTCGCCTCGTAGCAGGATACTAAGCTGAAAAACTGCGCTCTCTTGCTTTTTCGCAAGTACCGACGGCTCAGACTACCCCTGCATTCAGACCTCATATTGTCGAGAATTGCTTTTATTTTGATTTTACAGCCTGATTTTCATATGTCCCCAGTTTTTCTGCAATCCTGAAATGTAAAAAAACTCTATAAAAGCAATAAAGGCACGGTTTTTTCATGTAAAACTTAGCAAGCTTTTTATGTTATGATATAATATCGGCTAAAAAGAAAGTCTTATAAGGAGCTGGAGAGTATGGAAGAGCGGAATAGAATAGAGCGTCCTGAATATTTGCAGACACTTAAAGCAGTATAGGATATGCCTCTGGTAAAAATTCTGGCGGGAATTCGGCGATGCGGAAAATCCACCATTTTGGAAATGTTCAAGGAAGAGCTGATTCGGAGCGGAATTTCGGAGGATCATATCATTAGCCTGCGTTATACCTCGGAAGAACTGAAAGAGGGCATGAGCAGTAAGGAAATGTATCAGGGGATAAAGCGGTTAATGCGGGATCAAGACCGCTATTATCTTCTGCTGGATGAGGTGCAGGAAGTGACGGGCTGGGAAAAGGCGATAAACAGTCTTTTGGAGGACGCAAACACCGACATTTATGTGACGGGCTCCAATTCCAAGCTGATGTCCGGAGAGATTTCGGCTATTTAACGGGAAGATATATTTCAATCCCGGTTTACACCCTGTCTTTTTCCGAGTATTTACGTTTTTAAGGAAGGGGATTCCCGCTCTAAAAAGGAGCTCTTGCAGGATTATATTCGCATGGGGGGCTTTCCCATCGTGGCCCGCAGTAATTTTGAAGAACGCTCCGCCTATCAGATTGTGGAAGGAATCTATAATTCCGTCATTAACAGTGACATTACCCGGCGATACAAGATTGTAAACCTGGATTTGTTTCAGCGTGTGGTTAAATTTGTGGTGGAAAATGTGGAAAAACCCTTTTCCGCCAATGCCATCGCCAAGTTTTTGAAAAAGTGAGGACGTTCCCTTTCCATTGAATCCATATACAACTACTTAAGCTATCTGGAAAAAGCCTTCGTGATTTATCGTTGTCCCCGATATGATTTACAGGGAAAGTCTGTCCTGAAAAACACAGGAGAAATTTTATCTGGCGGACTCTTCCTTAAAGTACTGCATGATGGGATTTAACCCAAAGTCCATTGCTTCCATGCTGGAAAACCTTGTGTACTTTGAGTTGAAACGAAGAGGCTATGAGGTCTATATCGGAAAAAGGAGACGAAGGAGATTGATTTTGTGGCGGTTCGGCGGGATGAGCGAATCTATGTACAGGTCTGCCGGAATCTTCCGGAGGATTCGGACCGGGAGCTGGCGAATCTTTTGGAGCTTAAGGACCATTATCCGAAGTACGTGGTGACACTGGATGACTTGGCAGGGGGAAATGTGAATGGGGTAAAGCTTGTGCACATGGCGGATTTTCTGCTTAGTCAAGAGTACTAGGATGTCGCAGAACGTGAAATGCTGAAGAGAAATTTCACCTTCCGGTCTTTCCGGTTTAAGAATATTGTTTTTCAAAATCGCCTATGCTATAGTACTGAAAAATATTTTTTTCTGATGGGTTCATCTGGCTAAAGAAAAGAGGCGAAATATGGCGAAAAATCATTGGAAAGGTA
>BNJU01001865.1_pt1 | contig 75788 bp, 65 predicted proteins | sample 8539281 | NCBI WGS metagenome assembly BNJU01 (sample SAMD00202456, study PRJDB9452) | human saliva metagenome | isolation source: human saliva | place: Japan
GGCATTGGCACGGCAGGTCAAGTGGGCACCCCAGTCACAAAGTGTGGTGGAGTGGCATCATGCAGCAGAGAAGAGACTTAAGAGTTTCTAGACGGTTTTACCAACCGAGCAGTGCCTACACCCCTTGTTTTATTGGTTTTGTTCTTATGCTTACCCAGGCTGCATGTCTACTTGGCTCTGTTTCAGTGCTAATGCAGGATTAGTTCTTCAGTTTGTTTTAACAGTGTTCTAAACTTGCTAGGAGCTAGGAGTTAGTGAGTCAGAACCCTCCACCAAAGAGGTTCTATCTCAAACTGTTAGTAGACTTGTTTATGGTAGTATCTTGTTGTAACTTTAATACTGATACTGCTTTTAGTTTTCTCCAAATGTAAATTGGAATAGATTGATTATCAACTTTGCATTATATCTCAGCATCCAGTGGAATTGGCAGGACAACAGGACTTCAAAACCCACAGGTCCAGAGGACGTCCGAGTTCGAGTCTCTGCATGGTGTATGTGGTTAGAGGTTATCCTGCATAAAACCTGCTTATAACTGCGTACCTTTAGAGAGGATGCATTTCGCTAAATTGAGTAGTTGGTTTATTTCCTTTTAGGAGATATATTTATATTATTATTCTTTAATAATATATGCAGAATGTTATTAGTCCCCAGTTAGTTCCGTAAGGGTAAATGATAGTAATATTAAAAGGACGTGGGGACATATAAGTATTTACTATTTACTCAGTAACCAAGGGTCGCAGTATCTCATGGTAGAATTTAGCTATACGGTATTTGGGTAGCGAAGGAGGGTGCAATTTAATATGAATCGGAAAGCGTGACAGTGTACTTATCTTTTAGTGGGGTGACATGAGGGCCTGAGCCTCCAAGTATGCTCACCGCTGAGAAGCAGGCGTATATTCGTCTACATCTGTCTAGCTAGGCAGGAAAAGCTAAAAGCAAATGAAGAAGAAAAAGTTAAAATTTATGTTTAATAAACTTAAACCACGTCAAGGACCAGAACACTTGGAAAGCTTGGCTGCAGAATAAGCAAAAGCTCAACGCCTTTATCAATCTGTTCCCAATCAGAGGATCCTGATAATCATCAGCTGGCATTTCAAGAAAAACAACTCATCTGATGTTCCTAACTATGCCAGAAAACGGGAAGAAGGCATGAAGAACTCGGTGGATAAGCCTTCTGTATTCTGTAAAAAGAGGAAGTTGACCTTTGAAACTCTGTTCACCTGAGGGTATTGCGGTAGACGAAGTCTTTGGTCTGACGGTACTGATCCACTGCAGACGCTCAATTGGTAACAGAGTTGCACATAGGAGGAAAGACGAATTTTGGTTGCTAATGGTTTCTAAGTAGATGATCAGTTAGACGAAGTTCGTAAATCCTCATTTCTCATATCTATGGAGGTCGCATCATCAAACAAAAACAACGTAATTTATACGTTTCCGCGATTGTTGTGTTTGAGCTGCACTTCCACAGCAGAATGGACGTGTCTACAAACCGTGACGAAAATGCAAAATCCCAATACTGTTATGTAGCCCAATTCTGAAACTCTAATGAGGAATGTTAAATGGAAGGAAGAGCTAACAACTGTTCTGAAGAGAGCAATACGGGGGAGATTTTCCTTACCCTGCAGGTTCTTCTTTCCAAATCAAAGGGATTACACCCAAACTCTAATGAAGAATGGTATCGCCTTAACGGCAGCCGCAACCTCAGCTGTTATGTCAACCACCAAAGAAATTGCTGATCTTAGGACGAATTCCGACGAATTGGCTAAGAAGGAAGATTGACCCAGAAAGCAATCGGAATGTTATTGCAAACTACCTTCTATTCGTAGTTGGAAGATTTGCGTAGAACTTGACTGCTTGATTCAACCAGTTAAAGATAAACTGCTTTGGCCGAGCTTGGTGAGGGTACTACTGAACCAGTTCCAGTTATTGCAACAACGGCAGCTCCTTTAAAGGCAATAAGTTCGGGCAAAGTCTGATGACGACGAAATTGATGATCCTGAAGACGAGCAATCTCTGTAATAATGACAGTGTAGGCGCAGAGCACTGTCTTTTATTTTGTGGTAGAATATATTTTAAGACTACAGGCCTTTGGAGGTTTCATGAGGATCACTATTTAAGACATACATAGTGAAAGTCCTGAGGGTGCATTTTCTAGACTGAGGAGATTACCTTTGTAAAGAAAACCACGGAAAGACTGCAAGTAGTTGCAGGTGATATTTTTCGAGTCCTTCTGTTGTTAGGGATATTTAGGAAGATGAAGTCCAAGTTCGCTCATGTTTTGGTGATGGGCAACAAGGAATATCGAAATGATTCCTCTCAACTACAAGAGTACTTTCGAAAGTCTATATAAGGCTTTGTTATTCAGCAGCATTAGTAACTGCCATTTTTAAATGAGGTGGCTGGTTGACGGTCTTACTGTTACAGTCCAACTTATTGGTATGAGTCATTGACAATTATAGTAAGGCCTTCTGGTGAAGCAAACTTTTCTAATGATTATGTTTATGAACGTGATTGGATGACTCAAACAGACATCACTAGACTGTGACTCAAGTTCAAAGCCTGGGTTGTGCTGATGGTGATTGACTTACTAGCAACTCACCTCCCACCGAAAAGCCTTCTAGAAAGAGCGCAGAGGACCCAGAACTTCTTCCCATATTAAAGATAGTGAAATTATTCCGTTACTGACTGGTGATACAGAGCATATATGTTGCGATGAGGACTTTGACGAACGAGGGGTTCTAATGAACCCAGGGGCATCAAGACCGACAGGAACCGGAATCAGCCGGGGAGGCATGGGTTGTATTTGAGAATTTTGGCGTCCACCGCAGCTGTTAGTCTTGATGAGTATGCACATAACCTGGCGTTATAACACAGCGGTAAGTCTGCCATCACACGGGCTTTTGGATGCTGGTTGTTTGACTTTATAAGCGAGCCCAGAAAACTTTGCATCACCCACGGAGAGCATTATTTCCGGTATTGCTGTAATCACTTCGATGACGGTAACTATTGTGCGCGCAGCTGCAGCATTTGAATGGCTCTAGTTTATGTGAAAGCCGCATTCCGAGTGGCAGTCTCATCTTTAGCACTATATGGAAACACTTTAACTCAAGCCAGTGATGTCCTCTTGAAACAAAGAATATTTGGCTATGACGGAGACCTCACAAGGTAATTACCCACCAGGCCAGTCTATTCATGACAAACAGTTTTATTCAAACGTCAGGTTCTGACAACGTAGAACTTTGAACGGGGGTACTGAAGCAGTGCCACAAACTGGTCTAAACCATCAGCGCCGCTAACGATAGAACCCAGTTATCTTCTTAAAGTATTAATGGTATTTTCAGCAGATATTGAGGCTATCAAAACTTCTGAACGTTATAAAGATTGTGCAGACGAAGGGCTTTATCTCTCACTTTGACTTAGATAGTGGCACATGAAGCTGAAAATATAATCAAGCTTAGCAGAACTAGAGGACTTCATTGTGACATTTCTCTGAGTTGCCACAGCACACCCCTGAGTTGTCTGCGATTGACACATCTCTATTTTCCTTGGTTAGGGTAGTCACCCAGAGGAGAATAAATTACAGAGCCCAATGGGCAAGACAGTGATCTGACTATAATTTTACTTTGATCGATGCAAATTATGAGCGTAAAAATTTTGTAAAAACGTCAGACACCTTAACCTGGGATATCTATCAATTGATTTTACATAACTTGAAAATTCTAGGGCTTTAAAGAATTGGGAGAGAAATTCTCCAAATATTATTAGTTCTCTAGTGGTAGGCTGAAGAGCTAGAAAGAAAAAGTTCTGAGATCCAGGAGTATGTCGTGAGAATGAAATCTTCGGCTAGTAAGTGTGACAAATTGTGGTGCTTTTAGTCTAGGAAGTTATGTCATGCATTTGTAATGTAAATTACTAATATTAGAAAGTTTAGTGTTATAAAGTGAACAAAATTCAAGATGACTATTCAAAGCTTTATGACTGGCAGTTTTCTTGTTCTTAAAAGGCCTTCCATGTTTCCTCTTGGGAGAATTGTTTGACAGTCCTTATCTTGTAAAAGGCTGTATTTAAGGCTGGTTGTCCTTTTTACTATTCTTTTTGCAGCATCTTGCATCATGTAATCAAGAAGTTCATGACTAATGTACTAAAAAGAAATAAAGAGTCGTAGCTCAAAGAAGAGGCAGCAAACTACGAGAAGGGTAAGCATTGTGATTTTGTTGCAGGCTCTGATGAAGTAAGCGAACTAGCGTAGAATCCGTAGGAGGAGACTCAGCAGCAGAAGCAGTTAACGTCAATATTTAGTCCAGAACAACAGATTATCACTGCATCGATGGTAAGGGTATGTTGGTTCTTTCAGACAATTTAATATTCGGCTATCTTTCAGGAACTCATAAGAACTGTCAAGAAGAAAACCTGACTCATGTGGCTCAGTAAGGATTGGAAATCGTAAAGAAGAGAAGTTTGATGCCGTAGTCTTGTTGGGGATTTGATTGTAAGTGTTCAGAACGGAATATTGGTGACCTCATGTTTCTTTTAGAGGTTACCAGCGTTGCAGACTCTAAACAACTCAACTAATGGAAACGTTCCTGTGTTAGGGTAACCACATTGAGATTCCCTGTGTCCGGAGTACCAAGGGCGTTGGTTGATTAAGATTCATGAGGTAGAATCACTATGTAGATGATGCACTTATGGTTCGTTATCATTTGTGGGTGCGGCGAGGGAGAAACGCCTCACGTTAGCAGGAGGGGCAGGAAGACAGTGTCCACTAGCCTGTATTTAACACAACGATTATTCTATCTCTGGGGTGATTCAACTTGTACTATTTCCTAAGAACGAGTTGAGGATGTCAACCTGGTAACTTTGATATTCAGTTATCAGCGTTATATTCATCACCTCAGCCTCCCAGATATCTCCATCTTCAAACAATTGGTGGTAATATATTTTATTCAACGGTAGAGCGGGTGCCGTAAGTCGGTAACAATGTTTCATTTCAAGAATGAGGACGAAGGATGATTTGAGATTGCACTGGTTCAAGCCTGCTAGTGAAGTTAATAATCTGTTGGGATGAAGAGAACCAAGGTGTTTTGTAATAAAGAGTGCATGAGCGTGAGTCTAACAAGGTTTTTAATTTATGTACCCAGAAGGAGGCCAGGGTACAGTGATCAGAATCAGACAAGGATGAAACAGATTGATAGCTCTCCACGCATCAGATGAGGCAAAGTCTCTAGCCAAGCGTATTTACAAATGCAATAGATATGGTACATAATATAGAAATTGTTTGTGGATATCCATTAGGTAGCGAGAAGAGATCTAGACAGATTTAGTATTAACGCATTACAAGTAAATAAATGCTGAGTGGTGTGAAATAAAAGTTCCAGAAGCTCAAGCCAGAACGTAAGTTGCTTTACAACAGATTTGAAAATAGTATCTGCCTTTTATAATGTATGGTATTAGTTTTCCGGAGTATTATCAACTTAGAGGAGTTTGAAAGTTTTTTCTTTAAAGGATTTGCTCGATACACACAGGAATTTAAATTGGCATAAACAAGTTGAACGAGCTAAAAAGCAGCATAAGTTGATTATGTACTGAAGAGGCTCAATAACTTTGGGTATAAACTGAAGAGTGTCTATCCTCTCAAACAATGAGAAGGTTGCAGAGGATGGTAGGTAGCAGTTAGGAGGTTATGAAAAGAGTGTAATCGAAGAAGAAGACTCCTCCTACTGAAGTTATTAGAAGTTCTTAACAACTCTAAAGAAGACGAAGACCTAGAATACCTGATGGTGGTACTGATGAAGAGCGAAGTCCAGGTAAAAATCCGTCAGACGTCCCGTAAGCGGGGTCCACGTTACCACAAACTTCCGACATGAACGAATATGGCACCTTGGATGACCTTTGATAGTGTTGCTGGAGAGATGGGTTAATGGTCCCAGCCTCCAGCCCTCGCCACTGACCCCACAGAAGAGTCATAGTAGTTAAACGTCCACTGTCGTCGACGTCCACGAATCAAAAGAAGTCTGATGAAGAAACTACACCCCAAGGCCACTGCACCTACTAAACTGGCAGGCGAATTTTACTTTGGGATTAAAGGGGTAAGGTATAAATGCAAGGGTTAATTTTTCCAGATTACGACAATTTGGCTCATTTTGTTGACAACGTAAACGTTCTGTAACCTCTGACTCAGCTCTAAGGATGCTGATAAGACTACTTTCTCCTTCCTATTGAAGCGGATGAGGCAGTGCTGCAGTTGCCAAGAACCTGACCCAGGTTCATCCGTGTTGGTCGCACCTGTGAGCTGAAAGAGGCCAAATGCCCAGGTAAACTGACTCAGAGCTTAGCAAAATCTTTGGGTACTTTCTAACTCTGAGGACTGTGTTGAATCTATCGAGTTCGGTGTTCACAAATCTACAAGGCAGGTAATTGTTCGCGAGTCTTGATAAGATTACCAAGATTTTGCAGGACAGTTTCATAGTCTCTGATAGTATCAATATTTAAGGAAAAGACTCTCCAAGACATTAGTGTTGAGTCGACGACGAAAAATGCAGCAGGATAAGCGATCAATGTGGAGTTGGATATTGTCCTTCCACTCATACCTATTATGGACAGCAGAAAGGCTTAATATCAACCAAATTCACTTTTATATGATCAAATCTTTGTAATGTGATAACTGCTCTTAAATTTATAATATTCGCTGTGTCTTTTATAGACCTACCATTCCTGTTACACTTTCCAGCTTTATATGCAAAGTTTATTCAAATATCGAACCATTATGTGGAAAAGAATTAGTAGGTCAGCCCATATCTGTTCTGAGAGCGTGGCAGGAGAAGTTAAGCGTATATCACCAACTAGGCTGTCATAACTATAAACCAATTACTTGAGAAAAATCACCAAAGAAAATGGTATCATTTTGACCGTGCGTTCCTTAAGGATATTATCCGACGCTTCTTCATTATGGGGTAGTGACCCAAAAGTCTCTATTCAAGTATTGATTATGTTCATATCATCACAGAAAGTTTCTTCCCTGTGTAATTCCATTAGTAAATTTAAGTGTCGCAAGAAGTGGAGTTTACGTTGATTCTTCCATTGTTGTATCTATGATTATTGAGATGACTGTAATGAGTAATAACTTGTTCTTTATCTTCGAACCTGTGAAACCCTTGTGTATTTTAGTTAACTATTTCGGACGATAGTGGAGTTGCTCTCTTGTTCAATACACTGGTATCTTTAATTATCTGATCGCAGGAAAGGAAATCTTAATGTATATGTAACAACCATCACTTCGTTAAAGCTGCATCATCGAAAAGTGACGATTAGAGTCTCAAGCTTAGAGAAGCGACGCGGAAGAACACCAAAGAGCAAAAACAGCAGTATGAGGACTTGCAGTTTTAAGCTTATCTCAGCAGCTGACAAAACAGTCTTTGGATACTGACTATACATTGGTAAGCCAATAAAACTTCAGGAGAGTTGTTTTAAGTCTGACACTGACGTATCTTCAGCGCAAACAGATGCACGCATATGTCGATACGCTCACCTAAGGTCTACTCTATAGATGCTGATGGTACTGAGTATGACATGATGTTGCAGTCTGGCAACAGGCTCAGTGATGTTATTTTCCATTCTTGTTCCGGTATCCGCTTAATCTGAAATTCAGGTGGTCGGGTTATCATTCAGGACGAGTTTTAGGGGGTACCACGGATAGCAGTGCTTACAAAATCATTGCACCTGCTCAAGACTTCCAGTTTATTATACTGAGCACACATGACCTAGGTGTGGTAAATCTAGAGCGTAGAAACCTACTGCTATGCTAATGGCTTATGACCTTTATGGGTAAGTGAAATACGACCTGAAAGCAGTATTCTTGTTTACGGATGGTATAAGCCTGTAATATTGATTTCTAGTCAGAAGTAAAGAATAGTTGAAAATTGCTCCATTAGGAGTCTTTTTTCTCTTTGTAAGGGCAGATTCGAATATTGTATTTTTTAGAGTTTATATATTATTTCGTGAGGAGTGGCATTAATTTTATGTCTTGGCGTTTATGATAAAGAAGTTACTCATTAGGGTAGCAAAACTCAGTGGGTGAAACGTGCCAGTTGCATAACCGTAAAGCGGGTTGGTCGTTTAACATGTTTAAGAGGGCAGCCATCTTGACAGATGGTATTGTCGTAGAGTACCATGGTAGTGTCTCTCGTAGTCGTGTTATACCTTTTAATATAGAAGATGTTAGTAAGGATTTCAGCCTGTCGAGCTATGTATGCAAGAACCCACCTGTCCTCTGAGAGTCATGTTTGTCTTGTTTGAGAGTAGTTAGTCTCCCTCACTTTAGGTTACTGATAAGATGGCAAATAACCTGTCTCCACTTATTTCTGACACGTACAGGCTTAGAGAGTAGGGTACCCTGAGTGAAGTTAAGACTCTGACATTTCCTTCTTATTGAGAGTGTAATGCTCAGGGAAGGTGGTAAACACCTACTTTTCTGATTCTTAGGCAAATGGTGTAGCACTAAGATTTCAACTCACAGCTCGAAGACTACCACACAAAACAATATCTATCGTCCGCATTATATGAGTTAGATAGTTTCTCATGTGGTAAGTTTCATACGGATATGTTTGACAACGTAAAAGCAGATGTCCTTCTTTCAGAACCAGCAAAGTTGTCAAAGTTTCTAGTAAATTTACATTGAATACGATAAAAAGAATATTCGCTTTTGGATAGTGTTGTTGATTTCTTAAACACAAAAGAAAATGCCACGAGGTATCCCAAGCTTTTATACAACCTTGAAGGCCTACTCCTGTATGCAAATGTAGGTTGTTATCTCGAGGGCTTTAAGGACCACTTTAGCTCACGTGTACCAGGCGACCCAATCTATAAGGTCTTATAAAATCTAGTATCTAGACACTAAGGGTTCTAGCAAACCCAACCCGAGGCCAAATGTTCTTAAGAAAGATGAATCTGTAGCAACAATTCTACACTTCTGGTCTTAGGAAGTAATTTCATGAAAGATCGACTGATGGTCATTACAGGCACCCGTAAGTTACCTGAAAGATCTCCAGGCTTCGCCTGACATAGTGATGTCAGTACTTGAGATTTTGAATCGAAACTGTCGGTACCGACAACACAAAAGCACAAATCAGAATTCCGAGACTCTGAAGTAGAAGATGATGCAACTAAAGTTACTAACGAAGAGTTGAAAGCTAGTATCGAGAGTTCTTTACCAGAAAGCCTAATGGCAGGACTTTGTTTGACTTGCGGGAGTCTTCTACAAGAAAGGCACAAGGAGACAGGCATGCTCTAACGGGCAAAGAAAAGATTGACAAGAAGTCTTCAGCATGGAGGAGGTTAGCTCAATGTTGCCGAAACCTTCATTCTATTGGGGTATTGTGGGGGTAGTGACTTCAGAAGGGTTTGGTTGACTTATCGTTTACTGATGCTTTAAGAAGTCCCCTGTCACATGGTAACGAGGGTAGTTTTAGCTGAGTTGTGTGTTGAACTCCTTGGAAGAATCTTTCAGACACTGACAAATGTAGTTATATTATTGGGAGGATTAACTAGTGGTATATTAGCAGTCTAGTACATTAAAATAATTGGAATTCGCCTTAACGAGGTCAAATCTATCGTGGTAGGTAGATTTTGTTTATCTACTAGAAAACACAAAGATGATGACCTCAACCCAGTTTTGCTTGCTCGTTTGACCTAGTTTGCAGGGCAGGATGACCCTTTATTCTTTCATGGACGAGAGGACGGTGGTACTGCTGGGAGGAGCTTCTTTTGTTGCAGAGGGTATCTACATTTCCTGATTGATAAAGCTATGTTGGCGGCTAACAACAAAGAGCACGTTCCATTCATTTTTAATGGTTGGTAGCAAAGAAGAAGATTGATTACTTAAAGCAGGGGTAGATGCAGGCTAGTATAGAGGATTCTAGGGTTATTCCATGCTGATCGATGTAGATTTCTCTCATTTATCCTTACAGCCTGGCTACTACTCTTGGGATGCCGTTGATGGTCTCTATACTCAGGAGTAGAAGCAGCCTGTCGCCAACACGTATGGTACCGTTATGGGTTAAGAAGATACCAGGGGGTACTGAAACATGAATGATTTGAGGACCGAAACGTATCTTGGGGGGTACTGGGAAGAGCTGATTCAAGCAGAAGAGAGACTTCTAGCAGCTGATGATTATACCATCCAAGATGCAGTTGAATAATATGCACCGCATATTGATACGGTGGTTTGGATATTGTTTCTAACTACACAAACTATTTTAAAGCAGGGCATCAACTTAAAGAGGACCTGAGTTAAAAGTTCTTGGTGAGCAGGTGACCAGGTAAACTTTGTTGACCTGAGCGGTAGTTCTGCAGACCTTACGGAAACCTAACCCAGTTATTCAGGCTTTATATCAGCTACGGGTTGCTGAGCATAATTTAATGATACTTATCGTTCGCTTGACCATATCGCTCTATCATCGCAATTGCACCCTGATGGGGCAACTATTTCCGCAGATACCCGACTGTACCCTTATATGTTAGAGTTTATTTTATTACGGTATGGAAGACACCCAAAGCAACTGAGGGTGGTGAAACACCATCCCAAGCACCTGAAAAGCTGGAACTGGGACGCTTATGCCAGTGAGGTGACGAGAACTTACGTCAGGTTACTAGGGGTATCGTTAAGATTTCAGGAATTTTGGAAGACGTGTGCAGATTATTTTGATAAGGTTGAGTCTAGTATTACGAGAGTCTCCTTAACCGCTTAAGGATGTGGGTTTACCACTTTGTATTTTGTGTAGGCGAGTTTCTTATCACAGGTTTACTATCCTTGTTAAAGTTAGAACTCTTTTTACCTTTGAATTACATAATAATTATAACGGCAACTGGAGGCCGCGAGGCTGGTATTTCTTCGGGAATTGGACCCGTCGGAGGGTATCCTCCGTCTACGATAGTATATCAGGCGGCCACCCACGAGCATAATCACTCTTTAGCCAACAGTAGCCAATGTATGCCCATTGCGCGCTTCGTGTTCTTTAAAGAGTCAGGCATGAAGTAAATTATAAGATATGATTATCGGTCCGGCTTGATGACTTATTCTGCAGAATGGTAGTGGTAATGCTAACCTTGTACCCAACATGAGTCGGGGCTTCAGTAGGCAGGCTCTAAAGGGTGCAGGGTGTTGACAGCAAAAACTATGAGCAGCACTTAAGTCATGGTAAAGCCTGCTCCTTTATTTCTAGACAATAAGCCCGAGGCTGGTGCAGTTCATTAGATATTGAGCCCACTGCCTTGCTGCAGTCGGTCAGTTACAGCATCCTCTGCTGATGGTGTAATTAATATTGGTGGTCACTTATGGGTAGTTTCAGCCTTAGTTAATGTTAACCCTTTAAGGGTGTTCTGTCTTATCATATAATTCTAGTGATGTTCATTTAGGCAGGTCTTACAGTCGCTGGGGTGGTGTTCTACGCCGCAAGAGCCTGCAGCGATTATGCTTATTACTACTTTTAGGACTTTAGACGATACTTGTGCCAAGACAGACCTAGGTGATACCACGGCATCGAAGGCTTTCGATGAGCTTAACGCAACACAGGATCCTCAGGCTCGGACCCTTAATGCAAGACTTACTCAACTATGCCAGAACAGATTATGCTGAAGCCAACGCAACCCCAAGAGACTGGAAGAAAAACCGTAGAAACCTAGTCAAATGCCTATTGGGATACTCGCATTCACTGAGTCCCATAAAGAATACAGCATGATGTTGGCTGACGGCATCAAGGCAGGATATATGAACGAGAAGCAGCACATCTGATATTTTGATTATAGGTCAGACTTACCAGACAAAGTTGAATCAGAAGACTCTCAGACTACTTCCCAACTACAGTAAGAACACAGAATGCAAGAATTGCTAGTGGTGGCAGAAAAGTAAAACTCAACCCCTTCCTAACTCGGAGTTGATATCTTTAAGTACAACCTTAAGATTCAAACTACTTGAATCAGCCTCGTGTTTGCAAAAGGATAAACTAGACAAGACGCTCGTTGCCTTTATATCCAAACCCATAATAGGGTACCAAGAAACAAACTTCGAAAGTGGTAACAAAAGTTCGCTAGAAATGAAACCCTACATTATAAACCCTCTACTTTAGCCGATGATATGGAAATATTTCGTTAAATGCTATGTCACAATTACGGTACACGCTGAGTCCATTACTTAACAATGCTCAAGAAGATGAACAAGGTAACTCATCAAAATGAAAACCTTAGCGAAACAACAAGAATTAAGAACAACAGAGCATAAATTATCAAGCAGTATATTTCAAAGATTATTAAATTATAGTATGACATCAAGGGCTATCTGTTCAGAGACCACAGATCCATATATTCCTTGCAACCCAAATGCTCATTTGATTTTGAGTCAGTAGTGTCCCAGTCAAAGTCGATATTTCGTTTAGGGAGGAGACTATGAGTCTGATGGTCTTATGAAGATATTGACTTTTGCAAGTCTAGGTAAAGGAAGTCTGTTGCTATTTGAAATGCACTAGCAGACGAAGTAGGAGGAAATCTTTCAAACAAGATGGTAGCTTATTGGATGACATTGACTTAGGTAATGAGCATGAGGTTATGATAATGCCCAAAGTGTTCAGTTCTTCTCAAGAAGACCGTCTCATGATTTAATTACTCTCTAGATATTCAAAATTTACTCCTAGCGGGAGCAGAAAGCGCTCCAGGATATTTTCAAGGGTTCAGCAACAAGCCTGATATTGAAAAACTAATGGACGAACAACTAGGTTAGCAGGGTATTAGGGAGTTTCTTAAGTGATAATCAGTGTGAGCTTGCCAAGACTGACATATCTCAAGAAGCTGTGACTGGTTTATGATGATGTTATCTTAGACGACAATATCTCTAAATTGCATGCAGCGTACATGAGGTTTCTTATCAGGTTTTAGTTAAACTGTGTAACAGAAAGGCAGAAAGTAGCACAAAACTAGCAGTGCCTTTTAAGACTACATCTTCGTCTTTGGTGTATGTGCTTTAGTTATCAATGAGTAATGATTGGTCTCAAAATCCTGGGAGAACCTTTTAGGTGGCTTTACCAAGTAATGTTACATGACATTAGAAGTGTAGTAGACTAGCTAAGTACTTCAACTAAGGCTGCTGGTAGAAGCAAGAGAAGTTACTTTGAATAGTAGACTTCCAGGGTTTATTCTTTACAGAAATCTCAGAGGAATGGGGTATTCAAGAACTTTAATGTTCTAAATTGTGCTTATTTGGAAGACCTTCACTAAGACTTCTCAAAAGTCGGTAGGAAGTGGTTAGAACAAGGCCCAGAGTTAACGTGTTAATTCTATTGCAAAGAACTGAAGAAGACCCATCTCGTCAACCCCGTAAAGCAGAGCAAGCCACAGACTCTCAAGCCACAGTAGTAAGAGTCAGTGGCAACGTGCTTACCGATGTTTGGAAACGTAAAGACTTGGGCACTCAAAGTCTTAAGCACCGCAGGTAATACAACTCAGCAGGTGCAGTGGCTGGCTGGAAGCTACTGGGTTACAGCTGGACAAAACTCTTAGAAGTGTGTCGCAATAGTGAGCTTAACATGCTGATGACTCTAAAGAATGTAGGGCAGAAAATAGCTCATGGTTTTCAAGTTTCTAAGTAAAATAATATATAAAAATTAGTTAGAAAGTTGGTATTTCGAGATGGACATGAGCAACCCATATCGAGAAGAAAAGGTCCCAGTACGTCTTGGCCGAAGAGGCTATAAGCGTATCTATCGTAGGAAGTGCAAGGAACCCCACCTGACTTAGTGACGTAAGTTTACATGGAAGTCAAGAGGCTTGGATTAATTCAACAAGTAATCGATACTATGCTTGTCACTAGCCTGTGTTGGGGCAACCACAAATCATTTTGAAACTCTTAGATAAACAGGAGTAATAAAATGGCAGTAAATTTCCAGAAACGTAACCTGGTTAAATCACCTATGGTGAAATGAATGACAAGCAAATCAGCTTTGTAAAAACAAAACGGATTCTTCCTACACGGCAAAGTTATCGAGTATACACCCAGAAACTGGCACCCATAGGTAAGCTTCCAGGAAACGGTAAAGCAGAGTATTCAAATCCAGATGGTACAACAGTTCGACGTCATAATGACTATCGCTTAACACTGCAAAAGGAAAACAAAAGACCTGTAAAGCTCTGGCTATGATTTATCAATCTTATCACAGATCATCACAAAGCCTTTGTAACTAAGTGATACCACATCGCTCCCGATAACTCCTCCTTATACCGGACTGGCAGACCTGACTGACAGCGATATTGGTTGATATCGAAGTCTGCCCAGAAGATCTTAAATCTTTCGATTTAAATAGGAAGAAAGTTTAAATTTGAAAGGTTGGGTTTCAACCTTTCTACACTCGGAGTGGTACCAGGCATTAGTAAAGTATAGTTTGCGCGAATCTTGGGGTAGCTAGGCTTATAACAGCGTGACTATGCACGAGATTGATGCAAAAGCCGGCAGCTGAGTATGAATTTATGGACGCTCATTTGGACACAAAGCGTAGTTCTTATGATGCAGGAATTTTCTAGAAAACAAAATGTTTATGGGGTATCTTCTGCTGAGGTTATCGATAGTTCCAATTAAAAACCAGACGAGGTTTTAGTAGTAAATTATAGTCGAAGATTTCATTCGGAAAGCCTCTTTCGATGTATGGGGAATCATTTTACTGGGTACTGCAATGTGCATGTTCACATGAGAATTATTCTTTCCAAAGAAGGATTAACAGTGTTTATTTTCTTCTGCAGTTGTTTGAAATCTAGAAATTATGTGAAAAATCTTTGTTTTTATTAACATACAATGGGGTTAAATAACTAGCCAAATAGCAGTTTTTAGTTGAATAGGTTATGGCTTTTATCTCAAGATTTTGGCATAATATGAGTATATGAATCGTTGGTTTAGCTCTCATTTATAGGGGCTGATTTTACTTTATTCTAGGCAGAGGAGTTTATTTACTGGTAGAAAGTCGGAGCCGACATTGCGTATCGATGTCGAGAGAGAGAAGAGTACGAATCTGTGACACGTAGTGGTAGTTATCGTCGTAGTATTGGAGCTCTTTCTAGGTAAGCACGTAGCCGTGCAGGTTGGGTAGCAGCTATCTATATTGAGGGTGAGCTTTACCGTGTAACTTTGCGTGATGTTATCATTCAGGGAAGGGAATTAGACCACATTAACTTTAATTTGTCTGAGGATAGCAAATATTTGCAGACAGTAATCGACGCATTGCGTTGTCATGCTGTAATTAAAATGAAAGCAGGCATTAAAAGTTATCGTAGTGGGTCTAGAAGTACTTTTGGCTTTCATGAGGTTACTTATGTTGAGTTATTTTAGAAAAGGCGAAGAGGCTCCCTATTACTGTGGTGTTCCTTACTATACCTCTATGGGGCATGACTCTATCTTTAAGTGGAGGAACTTTCGTAGAGAGGGCTTTAGTTACTATAACTTGTGTGATGTAGTATTAATAGAAGAATCGTACTTGGGGTATCTTGAAAGATTATTATCTTGTAGTCAAGGGATTAGGATGCGACGTTATACTGAGGGTGAGTTAGCTATTGTAGGGGAGTACAAGTCTAAGAACCCTTATACTCGCTCTCGTATTCTTCAAGAGTCCTTAGAAAATAAGGGTAATCTTGAGTATCTCTGTTATCTACAGTATGAGCGTTCTGTTGAGGAGCTTAGAATGGCTTGATGTAGCAGATATACATCTTTTCTCATCATATCAATCTAAGCAATATGTGGAAATGCTTAGGACGTTGGGAGATTGGGTTCCCATCCCTATGAAGAATGAAGTTTTCAACGATAAGACTGGTGTTCCTTTTGTGATGAAGTTACGACATCGAATGTCATAATTTCATTATTTACTCTAGTATCTGTGGGAGGTGATGCCTCAATCTAAATAGTAGTGGAGAACTCTGTTAGTTATTTGAGACTCTTAAACTCGGTAGCAATGCAAGAAGCGTATATAACCCTAAGGTTCTTAAATCGTTTTGCTGGAAATCACTAGTGAGGTAGTTTTGAATGGCTGGAAACAAGTTATGATCCATAAACAGGTATAGGTTTCTAAAGATATTGTAACTGCACGTTTTGGTCGCATGAAGTAAGACGGAAAGGGGTTCGCAGTATCCAGTATCTGGTTACTCATTGAACAGTGGAAACAAACCATGTTCGTGGGCAGACGGTTCAGATTGCATAAATATCTTAGAAGTCTAGGAGAATCTTACAGTTATTGAAGCTAAGAAACAGAAAAGGCGGTTACTCAATATTCTAAAATTGCAGTAATCTGGAAGAAGGTTTTGGTAGGTAGTGAAGTTAAATGCCAGTTACCACGGAGACCTTATAATTTGGGGTATATCTCAACGGAGGTTGTTCTTAAAGGTACATCTGAAATGTCTGTTTGAAACTACAGAAGAAGAAAGAGACTACCATTCCTACATAAAAAGAAATTAAGGGTTTAAGGAAAGATTGCCTTAAGCGATAAGTTAACTTTGTACCTTAGAGCTAAAATAAAGAATAAATGCACCTTGGCTTGCAAAGGTAAGAAAACTCCATAAGCGCCGTTCTAAAAGAAAAGAGACATCAAACGTAGCTCAGAAAGGTTAGTTAGGTCGTCTATATGGCGAGTCTAAGATAACTATTCTAAAAGAGACCATGAAAGGATAATAACCTATTAACCTGACTTAGACCTCATTTATCTCTGTGTGGATACTCCTACCTCTTATTGGGGTATCTGGAGAACATTCTTTCAGCACAGAATATAGTGCTGATGTATAGAGATTGCAAGAAAAGGGCAGAAACAACTGTCAGAACTTTGTGGGTATGTAGCCTGCACCAAAGAGGATTTTATCCATTCACAAGAGCTTTATGATAAAAGACCTATCTAGCATTAAGCTAAGTGCTTAGTTGGTTTATGTAAAAGATTGCTTTTATATGTTTTAATCCATATATAATGAACTCTGGACTTAGAAAACCTTTGTCATAAGTTTCCAATATGTCTAGTTAGCGGCAGACTAGGGAATCAATGCTTTCCTTTTGGTTTTAGGGTGTAGATTTGCTCTAGAAGAAGGTGTTTGTCCTAGAATATAGGTATCAATATATAAATGATTCTATCCTCACCATTCTAGATAGGGCTTTGCAGGTGTTAGGGTTCTATGCGAAAAGACTCCTTATGGCACACACCCAGATTTATATTATCATGTGTTTATCTTAATCTCTAAGTCCCTTTTACTTTTATAGAAGCTTTAGTAAAAATATACTTATAAAATATTTTGCAGGAAGTTTTAGTTAATGTAACTAAAAGGATATTGTTTCTGAAAGTATCGGCAGAGCTAGTATTACGAAGGTAGAAGCTAATCGAACTTTTGATACAATTTCTTTAAGACAACTATGATTATGTTTGATGGTGAAAAGGCATAAATTAAGGATTTCGGCAATTGGGAAGTTTCGTTATCGTTCGGGTGTAATGTCGAAACCTCAAAATGAAAACCAATTGTATTGAAGAACGTCTACTCCTGTATTTAAGTGTGAAAGCTTTTAAAGAAAAAGTGAAATAAATAGATCATTTGTACAGCTGACTAGGTAACTGCTTAGTCCTTATATGCCTCATAGTATAACGGAGAGTACAGGTGTTTCCTAAACCTATGATGGGGGTCTGATTCTCTGAGGCATTCACTAGTTAAGGTTAGTGAAGACTGACTTTCTGCTGAAGTCGATGGTAACTTCCTTATATCCATGTGCAGAGATGCACTGGTAGTTTTAATTATACAGAAATTATTTTATATCTTTAGGTATTAACTATTTAGGAGGTAGGTTTTATACTTAGTGTAACTTTGTAGTTTAGGTATTAGATTGTTATTATTTCTTTCTAGGAATTACTTAGTATCTTTTAGTATAATCTATCTTATTCTTGTCACTTTTAGTGTTCTTCCTATTAGATTTCTTTTCTTTCTATATTAAACTTTTGTATTCTCCTTATATATACTAGCCTATTTAGGAATTGCTTTATTATCTTTGTGGTAATGGTACTTTTGGTAGGATTTGTGGTATTATAGGTTAGTGATTTAGATGGGTATTTTATGTGGTAATCTCGTCCGTCTTGGTGTATCTATTTTCAAACTGTTTTAGGGCTTGTTTAGGCGTTTTAGCGAATAAAAATATGGGGTAGGGGGTGCGTGTCCTGTTTGCGTATTGTGGTTTTGTGCTCGAAAATAGCGTGTATTTGTGGGTTTATTGTGGTTATTATTGTTTATTAACTACCATATCTATTTGAGTCTGGTTGAACATAGGAACAGGAGTCAAAACTATGGCCAACTTTTTAGAACCTCCAGATACTTCTTGTATTAAAGATTGCTCCGGTAGTGGGGATGTTGCATCTTCGCTATCCTAGAACGATTGAAGACGATGGCACTGCAACTGAGCTCTTATGAAGAGGGCGTGGCCGGGAACCTATTTTCGTTAATGGCTTTATCGTGGCAGGAAGCTTAGTTGCGGTACTAAAGATAAGCCCGACACGGTGAAACGTGCAAGATATGCTTTGTTTCGGAAAGAGGGCCTGGAATATTAGAGAAAAGACTTTTCGACCGTCTCAAGGAGGGGGACTTAGCTTATTGTGATTTCTATCGTTGAGTTCTCCATGCGAGTGGAGATTGTCTCCATCCCCTTAGAGTATTTCTAAGCTCATTAGCTCTTTGGTGAGTGAGGAAGACCTTAATAGCATAGTGTAGCAACCGGAGCTGTCTGCCTGTCTCGAAAGGAGTTGACCTTTCTAGTTGGATGAGTGAATCCATAAGGTTAGGGCAAGTGCGTATCAACCTAGATATTGCAGGCTCTAGCATTACTCAGGCATTTTGCCAAGTCTTCAATCCATATTAGGGTCAAGATTAACGAAACATATTCTAGGGAAAAGCAGATACTATGATTCATATTGCGAACCATATAAAGATTATTCCAGACACAAAGTAACACGTTTCAACTTTAACATCAGGTAACGTAACGATATCCTCTCAGCAGAAGCAACATGTCAGGCAGACTTGAATTCTGTATGCATACACAAAATTATCTAATGGATAATAATTTAGCAGGATCGAAACGAAAGAAGAAGACTATACATCCATGAAAACAGGATCATCTTTCCCAGTAAAGATAATCTTTTGAAACAACCAGAGTATCTCTATTGGATATGGACTGAGACTGAGTGTTAGGTGAATCCTATAAGCACGCAGGGTCAGATACTCACTATTGAGTTCCAAAAGTAGCCTCGTCATCTCTACGACGTCCTAACTGAAAGAAATCAAACTCTATATTGTTATCTAGTAATTATCGGTTCATTTTCTAGTTATTTGACTGGTTTTCTTTATAAATTGTCTAACTCTATAGAGTATGGTGAGATTGTACTAGATGTGCGTTCTTCTCCAGATCTTTAAACTTCTTATTTTACATGATTTAACAACTTAGGTTTAAAGACATGCGGAAGTAGAAATGAATTCCGCAACTAAATGGGCTTACCGAAGGTATGGTATTTATTTCTGATAGAAAGGGCATACACTTCTAATGACTTTGGGGGAGTATCGAAATGGCTCATTTAGGTCTGCCCTGATGTAGTTGCATGCAAGCTTTACCTACCCAGTTAAGGGGGTACTGAACTTATGAGGACATTGGCATGACTTCTATGATTTCCAGCAACTGCCGTGTGCACTACAGGACGCTGACAGTCTGATTCTGTCCATACCGGTGGTAGACTTACGAGAGTGTGTGTGTCGATTTATCAGGAGAAACATTGTTAGATTCTATTCAACTACGGATATGTCGTGGTTAGTTTTAACAAATGGGGAAAATTTTAACAAGAGGAGACTGAAGCTAGTCATTCATACTTATGCAAAACGTATCTTTACAGACGTTGATTTATGAGTAGAGATTATTAGTTTGCGAGCGGAGAAGCATTGGGACTTCTAGACCATAGTGGCATTAGTCTTCCTTTATGACTTTATTAAGGATGAGCGACTTAGTTTGTTTAGATTTCAATACTTTTAATAGTTTTCCGTTATTTTTAGTTTTCTGAAATATAATATGTCTGAAAGTTATTTATATGTTTTCCGGAAAGAAGTTGAGCATTTTCTGATTTTAGTTCATAGGCTGGAAAGCTCAGTCTGTGTCTTCTGAAACCAATTAAGGGAATTATGAAAGAATGGTGAGTTGCAGCAGATTTATTAAAAGATCTAGAAAACTTTATCAAATTGGAAGAGGTAAACTGTAAGAAGGAAGTAGTTGGTACAGGTTATGTAAAAGAAAAGGACACTGCTAGTGAGCGGTCAAACGTGTCTGGAAAATGGGTAAGGATCAACGAGCTTGAAGGAGCTCATGACTTGGGGCACCAGTTGGTTCTATTTAGTAAAGTGGCAAAACTACTTTTAGTAGCAGCTGAAAATTTTGGTATGGGACTCGTACTGTGTTAACTTAAAAGGAAGTTAATGGAAATACTGTACAACCATGGTAATGACGGTTTTACCTTTGAATAGTGTGTAAGTTAGGGGAGTTGATGTCGAAGTAGCCAAGGGTCAAGAAATGGTGTATGTTGATATTTCTAAATCCCAACAAAGTTTTCCACTATCCATGCAGAGAGCTTAAGTTCCGTATTGAATGTTTGTGGTATTAGCAATTGTTTTTATCGGGATGCTAAGTACAACACTCATTGCTCACGCAACATCGTGTGAAACGATTGAGTAAGAGCTAATGGTAAGTTCTTAATTTAACAGTTGTCTGATTTAGAGGCATTGACTTATACTGGTTAGGACTGATGGTAAATTACAGGTCTTACCAAGTTTACATTGACCTAGGTTCATCTTTTCAATTGAGATTTGAAGGCCTCCTAAACAGATTGCATAAGGCATGCAAGGCAGTTAAGAATGGAATTTCGAGGACTTACAAGATATCTCTATGATAAGTTGTTTGTAAAGAAGACCAGAACATTATTGATTGTGTCTCAGACCGTTATGACTTCTTATTTATTGACGAATTCCAAGATACTTCCTAAAAGCAGTATAAGCATTTTAAAGTTTATATGTGAAAGGTCAAATGTAGGTGATGACGAACGTAAACTATCTACTTGGAGGGTAGTGACCATAAGATTATTACTGAGATATTTATTAATGACTTCAGTCCGAAAATCTCAAGCCTACCAACCACATCGATGCCAGCAAAATATTGTAAAATGTTATTGTTCAGTATTGCAAACTCCAATACCGAACGTTTAGAGAAGCCTGGCTATGCGCGTAATGCGAGAGGTTCGCTTAGGGGTATTTATTCAAATGCCAAGGTTAAGTAAATGAATGAATTGTTTATCGCTGATTTCAGACCAAAGTGAATGTAGCTATTATCCGAAGTCGAGAATAGTGATGGGTTGCTGCTAAAGCCATGATGCTACAGGATGGTAGGTCTTCAGTATTAGTGGGGAGCGGTAGTGTCCTAAACCTTAGCATGGTTCAGCAAGCGATAATGCTGTAATGTCGGCGGCGAAAGCCACAAAAGTTGCTTCGTTTCAACAACCAACTTGCTCATTTGGAGGCGACTTAAGTGCTGTGCACTTTGTTGCGGGAAAGCATTTGAACGTCCCGCGGACGAAGTCACCCGGTTCGCCCATTGTGTGTGTGGTATTTTCTGAGGAGAAATGTTTACAGGGGCGTAACCTGAAGGTAAGATGTCTGAAATGGATTCTGCCGTGAGTATTTGCTTTTTACTATCATAACTTGATTACATATGGAAAACACTTTCACAATTGCCAAGTGATGCGTCTTTATTCATCTCCTTTGTAGTGTGCTTTTGTCCGATGGTTTTGAATCTGCGTCCGAGTTCCTTTTATGAACTGAAATGTGAAACAGAATTTGAAGTCGAAGAGTCGTAAAATTTAATAACGTAGATATTCGTATCGTAACTGTCTACTGAATCTGGTGTTGATTGGGGTATCTTGGAATACCTGTTGATGTCTTCTCATAAAAGGCTGAAAACTAAGAAGAGGCTTGTCACAGGCAACTATTATATTGGTTGTAATACTGCCCCAGAAACGTCTTTTACCTTACATCGTCTCATGTAAGGAGGGTATGTTTGCCCGGAGCATGGACTTATCTACTATTCGGTGCAGATAGTGTTCCTGGCATTAAAGGTTCTTTAAAAGAGTAAAAGAAGATAGCGTAGTTATTAGAATAGACGTAGCCGCAGTGAGTCACAAGGAATGAAATACTAAAGTTTAGCAATCAGTTTTCCGAAAGCATTTTAGGTTTCCGATTTCGGAATTTATAAAGTCCGCCTTCGGACTATGAAGTAGGGATTGTTTTATGTTTATTTGTTGATTCCTGTTATTGAAAGTATGAGAATGAAGTTATGCAATTTCTAAAGGAAAGCCGTGGCAATTAGAACTCATTGCTCCAAAGCTAGGGTAGCCCTTGACATACAGGATGAGTGTTTTTGCCCTTATGGTTATGATAATCAGATTTGTCTATGGTGAATGGCATAACTCACGTCCAAATCCGATTAGGTTAGGAAGTGGTATGAGTGATTAGACCTCGGTTTTTCACTATCTTAGACTTGGTTCTGTAACTTATAGATCAGAACGGCAGCCAGCAGGTTTTAAAGTGTAGGAGAGCCACGGCGTAGTGGCTTACTATGAGTTGCGGTGGTTTTACATATTACTTCAAGGGAGCGTGGTTGTTAGACTTTAGGTTAGCCTCTTTGTAAGACCTTTCTCAATTTCATTGATATATATCTGAGAACAACTTGCCCAGGAAGCGTTCCTTACTAGTAGTAAGAACACAGTGACACTTTTATACAGAAGTTCTTACTTTGATGTCTTAATAAGGAAACTGCCGATACATTCTTAAATTATCTCGTGAAATGATAAAAACGTTAAAAAATTCATTACAGAATTTCTACTGCAGATGGTTTAATAATAGCAGTAGGCTAGATTATTTTATCCCTTATGCATTTTAGTCTCTAGGAGTACAAGGTTTAATTGGATAAAGATTTGCTTAAGACCAAGGTGATGGGAGATACCAAGCCATGACACTTATATCAGTTGGCATTACTTAGAAGCTATCTTAGTGTTGTGTCACGTAGGCATGATTATAGCAAGTTAGTTGACTATAACCTTCTCAGGTTCAGGAGGGCAGACACTTCATCTGAAAAGAGATAGCTAAACTTCGTTGTTCTTTTCTGAGGTAGATTAAAAACATTGTAGATAGGAAAATTTATTTTGAAGGAGAAAGACTTTATAAAATCTTTAAAAGGAAGTATGTGGACAGTATTCAAGACCTAAATTCTATTGAATTTTTTTATTGACAATTTTGATGAATGCGCAACTTGAGAGGCAGTGTTCTCTCCTTACTCCGAAGATGAGTAAGGATATGGTTATTTCCAGAATATGCCACCTATTCGGGAGATTGAAGTTCTTGTTTAAGTGAAATTGTTTCTGCCATGAAGGTAGATGGTCGGTTGAGGAGAAATATGTCTTATTTAGAGAAACTTTTAGGTGATAGACTTTTTATAGATACTGTCTGATTTCAGTACATGAAGAAAGAAGACAGACCTCCTGGTCTTGGTATATGGAGACTCTGATATTGATGTGGTCTTGTTTCTATGCGGAGCCCTACTTTCTTGGAGTAGATATAAATAATGAGCCAATTCTCACTATGTAAACACAACGCTCATGGGGCTCCTTTATCCTCCTCCCTGATAAAGTTTAGGGGGTATTAAGGTTTTCGCAGATTTTCATCGAGCAGGATAAGATGGATGAATTGGTAGTTAATGGGGCAAGATGTTTCTGCTGACCATCATGAGTGTCAAGAGTCCCTTTATTTCATGGTCAAGAAGAAGAGTGAAAGATTAACGAACTATAACAGACTCCATTTGTGTTTTTGGCTTTGTTACAAAACAACCATCCTTTGAAGACCCCAATGGACTTCTCCAGTCAGGTAAAAGGGTGTCTTCTTTATCAACAGTAATAAGAGCATTATATAGGTGTAAGACAGTACAGAGTACCTAGACAACAAGACCACACGCGGTTTGGTTGGTCCACGTTGTTATCCGACGTTCGAAATATTGAAATGCTAGTTGTAGTACCTTGATGCCTGTACACCTATCCAAATGAAGGGTATATTTGTTATTTAATTGAGAGTCCGTTCTTAGTAAGATTATACCTTTGGTTTATTTTGCATGATAGAACTTTGTAGATTACACTTTCTGCCCAAGGCAAACTCTCTGTTTAGGTTTAACTGAAAGGATTCTACTTAGCCATATTGGGGCATGGATATCCTTTTGAAGACTACCAGACATCATAAAGGAGTTTGTAGAGTTCTAGAGGCAATGGGATAATCTAAGAAAAGAGACCAAATATTTTGTCGAGACAATATCAATATCATATCTAAAGAGGAGAAGTCTTATGTAACTAATTTGTAGGTTGCTAGTAGGTACGTTACCTCTAGTAATGTAGTTATTGCCTATTATTCAGATAATGGCATTATGAAGGGCTTCTTAGGGTAGCATCCAAAAGCATCGATTTCCGAAGAGAGTTTAATAAACCAGGTCTTACAGAGGTCACGCTAGCGCTTTATGGTATTTTAAACTTGAAAGCAGTGAACAACTCTTTGAGTCTTTAAGCAAAGGTGCGTAGAGTTGTTTCAGGATGCAAAAGAAGAGGCAGGTCTTAGGATGCAATTCTCACTGTCTCTATGATAAAAAACTCCATCTAAGGGTATAGAACCTCGAAAGAGAATTAAGCACTTATTAAACCTACTCCATCGTATTTATATTTATACATATCAGTGATTTTCACGTATTGAGAAGAAACGGAAATGATAGATACTCACTTATTCTGCTGATGGAGACTATGTTGGTGTTTAACAATGAAAGTTAACTTTTGGAGAATGTGGTCTATTTGCCCATGCTAGAAAAGGGTAGATCTGTTCTGCAACTATTAGCCTGTTTATTGATGAGCAGTTCACAGATTTATTTATATTCAAGATTTGTGCAATCTCCGAACATAGAATTTTTAAGTTAGTAACTGTTTTTAGAGTAGTCATTTTCAAAACTTAAGTTCCTTTTTATTTTAAAGTTCAGGGTTTATAATAGTAGGTATAAAAAATCTAGTAGGAGTTTCGCTATGAATTACTATAGAATTGCACAAAATTTTATCAAAACATTTCCAGAATTTGTAAATTTAGATTGTTTTGCATTCATTGTATTTTTATGATGTACAAGAGATTGTCGAGAGAGAAACGATTTGGTTCGAATTCCCTATTGTTTGTGCCACGGTTCCAGTCTCTGGTAGCTATTATTATTCAGCTGCAATGAAACATTTAATCTGCTAAAGGTTCCAGGCCAAAGTCACTGGACCTTTTAGCCATTTTGGTGAAATAGGCCAAGAGTTTATATTTTGATTTCTGAGCAGAGTACAGACTTCAAAGCAGTAGTATCATACGGAGTGAAATGACTATGTGAAGCAAATGCAACTCCTATTGTCGACTTTGTGTACAGCGAGAGATGGCGGCCAAGGGCTCAGCCTGGTCTTGGTGTAGAATGGCTTGGTACGCTAAGGCATGTCTTTGTGGGAAGCAACATAAAACTTATGAGAGGGGTAACAGTTCCATGGAAAACTTCATACAGAAGAAAACTCATCTATCCTGTATTGAACTATGATGGGGAGTTGTTGTAATGGATTGTTTAGAACGTGAGCTCGGTGGCACCTTTTGATGTCCAACAAATCCTTATGAAGAAGCACGAAAGTAAGGCAATCTGATGATCAATCTAATGCTTTCAGAGGGCATAAACTGCTCTTCAAATGTGCACCGAACATCTATGTTAAACCTGACGTTACTTGAAGAAGTTTATTTGCTACCACCAAAATGATATTTTCTGAGGTGCGGCGTACTGTACGAAAGATTGATTGTAGGTCTTAAACCTTTGAGTTTGTATTGCCTGAGTTTCTGTTGATTTGCGCACCGAAGGTGTTAAAGTTTATCGGCAGAAGGCTTTGGTGGTTTGCGCATGGGAACCGTGGCGGCAAAGGCAAGACTATCAATGAAGAGTTTTAAAGGACTGTTTGACTCAACAACAACTCCTGCATTGTTGACATCGGCAGGAAACTACTGACTCTTCGGCAGGAGGGACAATACCATTGACTTACCAACCAACAACTAAACTGTAGTAACAATGCACAGTACTTTACGTCAACGAAATGGCGAGTGCATATTCTAGTCTAACTGGATACATAGTTGAGAAAGGTGTTCGCACGGGTATGTGAAAGACGGAGCCAAATAATCAAAGTTGCTGGCGTTTTGTGCGAAAGAAACAGGACACCGTAAAGCGTTCTTTGGGTTCCATTATTCCATTTGAAAAGTAACTATAACATCTGCACCACTGAAAATCTCCTTGCAGTTGAGTGTAGTATTCCAGTGATATCGATATGTTAAGTTTCACCCGAGCGAAGGGTAAGAACGCTGGGCCTGTTCTCAATATTCAGGCTGGTAAACTTAAGCCAAAGAATACAAAATGCGAAGATACCATTGGTGGGAGTTAACTTTCGATGTTAAACATTCTAGGGGTGCAGGGGTACTAGCAGAAATGGGCAGTTTATGTCATTGTTGTAATTATCATGGATTTAGAGAACAGTTATTCCTTGTTGAGGAAGCCAAACCAACTATTTGGAGCAGGGTAGCTACAATAAAAAGAGAGTATCTCTACAGATTGATACTCCTTAAAAAGAATTACCGCTAGTATTAAGGACCTGGCAGATTTCTGTATATCTTGGTAGTTCTTCTAGGTGTGTCAGCACCGAAAGTCCTGCCCCATGCCAGAGAATCTGCAAGTTCTTGGAGGTCTTATTCACAGTTCTTGCATAAGAATACCTCTCAACAAATAAATATGGGGTATCTATTGAATATACCCAGAGACAAGTACAATCAGTTGGTTGTTGAGACTGTCTCAGTATTGATGAAGAGCAACTCAACATCAACGGCCATTTGAGGCTATGGGATGAAACTATTCATGCCATATGATTGCAGATACAGCAACACATGGCAATCTTCCTCTAGTCATTTCTGAATCTAGAAGAGTCTCAAATTTCTGACGAAGAGGTGTTCGATCATCAACAGGGTTTTTCTTACATCAGAAAGAGCCCTTTCTGAGAGGACTGCTGAAAGCTCAAGACAGATCTAAAAGATGTAGAACAGAAGTCTTGAACTTTCTTCTCGGCAGTCAACATGGCGTGATGCAGCATTCTGTCAGAAAGACCTTTACGAAAGAGCGGAAACTTCCATGATGCTGGGCAAAAGCAATCGGTTGATGTCAATTACAAAGAAAGGATTTCTGAGTTAGAGCCTGAGTTGGGAAAACTTCAAGGCCAGTTTCTTGCACTCTGCAAGCGTTTGCAGTAAGAGAAGACCCTCGCATTATCGAATTGAAGGGCTAGAGATAGTAAAGACTCGTATTGCCGAGCAGAAGTCAGAGTGGGTAGATTGACTTTGACCTGAAGATTTGAACGTAAAGGAAATGTTACTTCAATAAGCGCTCTGATATCAGGTAAGTATGGAACCCTCGTCATTGAGAAGGAAGACTCATCTGACTTACTCAAAGCTCTTGAATAGCAGGTGAAGGGCAGTTGCGATAGTCTCTGCAAGTTGGTTTCCAGAATACTACTTTCTTTGTTTGCAGGTACCATGATTCTAATCATCGTGGAGGTTTATCTTTATGCAGAGAAGAATATCTCTACACCCAGAGGGTACCCTCTATGACGTATCCAAGGTATCCGTCGCCGACTATCGTTTTGGTGCAAGAAGCGGTCATGAAGCAAGCAACGGTATAAAAGACTCAACGAAAACCTTGAAGAGTTACTTTCATCTAAAACAAAATTCTAGATGTTTATGTGTTAGTAAGTACGTTTAGTAGTCTCATGAAATGTCTTACTTCAACTTTGACTTATAGTAGGCTGGCTACTGACTCCCGAATGTAAGTGCGTTGTCGTTTACGGAGGAGAGCATAGTCTTACTCGGCAAGGAACTTGATGTCTGCCCGAAGCGGCGGCAGTTTGCGGCTAGCTCATATTAGGACTCTCACAGGTCTATGTATTTTCATTCTGCTGGTAGGTGGTTCTTTCTATATGGACACACCTAGTCGGTACCTGGGATGATATGCACCAGGAGCATTTAAAGCAGCCTTGAGGATGTATTTTAGTTGGGAGGAAGTAGATGCCTAAGGTTGGTATTATGGTGGATGTGTCACTGGAGGTTTTTGAGGACGTAGCATCACGAAGGTAAAAGGCTGAGAAACGTTTCAATAGCCAGTCTTCAACTCACAGAGACCTATTACCTACCGATACAGGTGAATTGTTGATAGTGCTAGAAGAAAAGCCATATCCGTTGTCTTTCATCATCTCATGTTAACAACTAGCCTAAGTAACCAGCTCGGTAAATACTATGGTGATGAGGAGTGATTTCAGATGTCTTTGGGACTTGCAAAGAGGAGTTCTGATGAAGCTGACTGGAGAAGAAGGCTAGTAAAGTACCCATGATATAGCTGGATTTCGAGTCGTTCAATACAAATCTTTAGAGTCACAGCAGCCATTTAAGGGACAGAATGGAATCTATGGCCATCTCTGCATTAGGTGGCTCTCAATAATAACCCTAATCAAACTGTACCTGCCTTAGAGGTTGGTAGTTACAAGTTACCCTCATGAGGCTACCTCCTAAGAAAGAAGATCTTTGCCCTCATTGTAAGTTTCTGCTTAGTACCTTAGAGAAGACTCGTAAGAAGAATCTTCTAAACCTTTCTGAGGTAGTAGAGACGAGTAGTAGCAGACTGCTGATAGTGGGACAGACGGTCCTAGCAAGTTTAGTAGGTTGATGTTAGTTAGTTTTATTTTGAGATAGAATGAATGGGTGGCTTAGGAAGGGCGAAAGCCTAAAATTGAAACAGCCTACTGTCTTTGCAAATATATAAACAAGATTACAAGGCAGGATTCCTTGAAGAAGTTCAATATCTCCTCAGTGAGTAGGGGCCCTTCTGCCTTGGCAGCAGTGCAGTGTATTGGTCCTTATAAGACGTTCAGCACCATGCTATAAAAGTAGAAGAAAAGAACACTGGGAAAGATGTCAAGCGTTATCGCAATATTTGAATGACTATGCTGAATAGTTGCTTTAGAAAAACCACAGGCTCTGAAATACTTATCTAGCGAAGGTAACTACAGAATGGGTAAATAACGCTTGTGAGTTGGTTTTATTTAAATCTTGTACTTTCTACTGTTGGTTATGAACCTATGGAAACCCAAATAAACCGAATAAGTATGGTTCTGATTACTATGTGTATGGTAGTAAAATATGACTGTAAAGGTGAGTCTTCAGTTAACTTTGCGAAGCGTCATTGTTTTCATCGATTACCTAAACTAAATTTTGATGCTAGGTAGTTAATGACATGATAACTGAAGTGAATCGAAGCAACAGACGCGATCGTATAAAATTACTGATTGTTTTGCGCCTATATATTAGTAATAATGTAGTAAGCTACCGATTAAAAAACGGAATCTTGGTGGGCAGTTACCTAGATAAGGTCGGTGTTGGCCAGTTAATTTGAAGAAGACGTATACTAGATGTTATTGCCCCTAGTAAGTGATTTACGATGTTTTAGATAGATTCAGTCTTCCAACAGGCAGCGAAGTTGAACGAAGGGAATACAAGGACTGTCTCTAAGAGCGTGGAAGAACGCCAATTATGCATGAAACCGTATAAGGGAGTGAAGTATAGCTTATTGAAGGTCTTGGTGAGGTTTCGTACATACTTATGAAAATACAAGACGTTGACTTGTGTGTTCCCCAAAGGAGGTAGCACCTGATGCACCCAGCTGACTTAAAACACTATCTTGACAAGTATTTGAAAGCAAAGGTGAGGACGGTAATAAAGAAATTTAATTGCTGCTAATGGTTTGGCTATGCTCTGTACAGTAGTGATGCTATTAAGGGACATTATGAAGGCATATCTGAAATCGTATTGATCCAAATTCTAGTATTGAAGTACATTTATACTAAGTGGCGTATTGAGAATCTATCTTCGGAGTCTATAAGGGCAATTTAATAGGTGTTTTAGCTGATAAGGAAGGTAATGTTTCCAGCTAAGACTGGGAAGGTGGTTTGTTTTAGAGGATTATGCCGACCCTAAACCATTGTACACTGAGTTAAAGACTGGCTTCCTCAACAACTAACTGAGAAGCACGGTATGGGGTGGGCGATTTTGATAAGCGTGCCTTAGTATGGCTTCATACCTTAGTACCTGATGAACGAGAGCCAGTTAAGAACGAGGAAGGCAGGAGAATTAGTTAAGTTTTAGAAGAAGTGCAACTCCAAGTGAGTTGTCTTTTTTTATACCATTTTTGTATAATAGTCTTACATAAAATTAAAAGAGGTATATCTATGTTACATTATTAGCTGTAGCTGATTTACGTTCTAGCAATTAAATAACGTTCTTAAGGATCTTTGCTAGTACATTCTTAATGTCTATTTTGTTTTTTATAGTACGTCCAATGGATAGTACTAGTTATCCCCTATAATCTCCAGTATCTGAGATTGATAAATGTTTTCTTGTTGTACCCGGACATGAGTTCTCAGGGTTTAGAGTGGTAGTAAAAATCTCCTAATGCTCCTATGTGTTCATTTCAATGAGCGGCCTCTATTTTTCAGTTATTATGATAATGGAATATGATGCAACTGTTGCTAACTTTAATATTCAAAAACTCCAAATAAGCAGGGTCTATTTCCTAGTGGTCAAGTGTCGATTTGAGTTCCCATCGCTATTGGTTAGTGATGAAATCCATTCAATTTACCCCAATGACCCCACAGCCCTTTAGATGTGTTGAAGGTTGGGATGATAATCACCTCTACCCAATGGTGTAATTCTACTCAGTAAGGGATTCATCATACCATGTCCAAGGTGCGGTGACTATTTAGGCCATTGGAAAGGTTGATGGTGGTTTCATGTGATTGCAAATGGAGGTATCACAAAATACGATGTATCACTAACTAGTTTTTAATAGGGCAATTTTTTGGGTTGTCTTTTGTGTGCCCTCCAGGGTGGGGTATTCCTTTCAGACTTTGAGTTTCTGAAGATTTGTTCAGTCATGCCATGTATTCTGGATAATTAAAGATAGGGCCCTGAGAGGGTGTGTGTGTGGCTCTCGGTTTCGTATTTGGCTTTCTTTTGTAGAAGTCGGAAGATGTTGTCGAGATAACTTGGACTTAGACAAATGGCATTATTACTAATGCATACAAGAAAGTAGCCTAAAAGTAGAAAAGTTGCATTTTAGATAGGTTGCCTTTACTATCATTTGTTAAAATAATAGCAGATTTTGTCTGAGTGCATTATAAATGAGAAAGAATATAAATTCAGACCAGCGAAGAAGACAAAAGTATAATGAACATTACTGTCTCTGTGGGCAGGTGACCAAATTATCAAGATTTCAGCAACGCAATGTAATATGGTAATGAATTACGTCAGCATAATAATTGATGGATTTAGGAAGAAGAACGAAAAAAATCCAACAAAGCAATCCAACTACATAGTAAAAACCATCTTTGTGCTGGTTTACAGAAAATATGAGAATACAGAAATCTTATTCCTATTTTGTTAATAAAGAAGGAACTACTCAGACTTTAGTCTCTATAACTCGTAAAAAAGAAGCTACCGAGAATAAGAGTTAACAACTAAAAGACTTATACAATGCAAGTACTTACGAAAAAGAAGTTAAATCCACCATTTCAGAAACTCTCCTCTTGGAAGAGAAAGATTGGCCATCCTACAATTTAATAGTTCTGATTTTAAGACTTTAGGAATTTTAAAACACCCTGAAAACATAAACTACTGAAATTGAACTGGCTTTAGTTGATATTTATGTACCTGCAAAAGGTGAAAACAACAGAGAAATTCATATTCCAGTAGGTGTAGAGAAGCGTGAACCAGGGAATAGTCTTTGGCCTCCCCAAATTAACTTCTGTTTCAGCTTCAGCTCAGAGTCTTTAGGCGCAACAAAGAACGTTCACCATGGCTCTTAAAACATTATAACGACTCTTATTCTGCCGGTACCGTACGTCTGTCTAAAGATCTGCGACGGCAAAAGATATTGTAGCTTACGACGAGCAAGGGGTATGTTATCTCAGCACCGATTCAAAAGCAGACAGTGCGGATCATAAACTTCTCGCACGCTTTAGAGCTTTATTGTTCCTTAGGCAGAGCATGCAGTGTCGAGTTGTACTTAGGTTAGTGACTTGTATAAGCACTTATCGATGAAGTACTGCCCGATAGTTAAACTTCTTTGAGAAAACAACCGACTGGAGATTTAATAAGAAGATAACTGGAGCTTTTACTCGATTTAAGCTCTTTTCCAGGGTTTCACTTTCCAAACAGAGCTAAAGCAAGTGGCTCTGTGACCCTTAAGCTTAAAGATATGTAGAAGTTTCAACTCAATGCACCAACCCAGAAGTCAAAAACCATTGATAAGTTATGAAACCGAAGAAGCGGAACTCAACAGGCATGGAATACATGGAACCGTTACTTGAGGACTTACTTCCGTATAACAATCTATTGTAAAACGGACAAGGGTGGATGGTTTGAGTTTCACCACAACTAGCAGACTTTTTCATTCTAATTTTTCCTGAGGATTGGGCTTTATCTCATGTTGGTTGTCAAAGTTATTCGTTTAACCTGAAAACTGGATTTTCGGTATTCAGGCAAGAGACTGTATGGTAAGGAGTAAGTTCTACTTTTAACTTATTTCAAGCATATCAGTACGGTGGTAGGGTATATCTTTGGTGTGTGTTCTTTCTATACTTAATGTGATTAGTATTTCCGTAATAAAATCCTGTAGTATAGTGGGTCTGGCAAGCAACAAATTTTGAGAAAACGAAAAGACCTAAAACAATATAGATTCAGCGGGCGTTGACTTAGAGACTTTCACGTCAACATTTACAGAAAATTAGACCTAACGGTAAAGTTTTTCCGGGACTGTCCCCAAAGTAGAAGTTGTCACAGTTACACCAGGTCTGGCATGATCGACAATACTAACGTGAAAACGACTGCAAACTCTCTAGAAACTTTCGACTCAACTAGTTATAATCCCACAAGCACGGCTTTCAAAGACAAAAAAAGACAGGCTTATTAGAGGAGAATATCACCAGATGAAGAGGTTGAATTGACCCTAGTAACGGTAATATTGATGCTGTAAGCAGGCATTTACTTTGACTTATTAGCAGTTTCTTCGGCGTTTGCTTGACCTTTTGCAGCATCTGGGGTATAATAATTACAGTCTCTTAGGTTTCATGTATAGTGCTTAAAATGAGGACACCCAGATTACTTAAGGAGCAGAGGAAGCTACATGAAACGCCTTTGTGCAACCAAGTTAGCGAAAGCAGGAAATTACAGAAGCGATCACGGAGTTCAGCCATCGATTAGTATCAATGATGAAATTCCATTCTGTACAATAACAACAGAAATCAAAAGATTTATAAGTATGTAAGTGGTTCTAACAAACTAGTCGAAGAATAAATTAAGCTTAACTTAAACCTTAGGGTATCTATCTTGAGTGAGAGTTATTAAAAATTAGACAGAGTTTGGGGAAATGACTGTATTAAATGACACCTACAGGCGTTGAACCTCAGAAAAGTTAGCATTATTTTAAGGAAGACTGCAACCTCACTCTAGTAGAAGAAATTATTCTAGAGAAGCCTCCTTTTCTAGCCACAAACACTGATTACTATAGCAGCTCTCTCATCTGACCCAACAACTTGGGTACTACTAAAGCCACAAGGTACATTTTAAATGTTTCAGACTAGGTTACGTTTTCGCACCTCCAGAGGTTATATCCAAGAAAGTAAGCATGGTTGTGCTGTCAGACCAAGCGTAGTAGTCCCAGAATCAACGATTTAGCCACATAATGACAATAAAACTTGTTAAAAACAATACTTCACAAAGAATAAAAGGTTTTACCCAAGCAACTAGCAGGTCTCCAAAAGCTATAAACTGGCTATGTCACTTCGTGGCACTTAAAGCGATGTTCCACCCAGACAGTGTTCCTGATCCAAGGCTGTCCAGTATGCCCAAACAGAAGGTACTACCAGTAAATGACTATAACAAAAAACAAGGAGATAGACGCGGATTATTCAAGAATACTTTTAGATCCCACAAAATTACCCTCCCAGTAACCTAAAAAAGTCATATATATGAAAAGGAACACGCACCTTATGCTATGCAACACCAACCACAAAATCAGAAAAGGACAACTTGTCCATTGCTCATGAGAAAGGCAATGACAGCTGAATGATGCAGGACCTTTTATATCTCATCTTAGAGAAGTGACTACCTAAACCCGTTTAGTCCTTTCGGATATCTTACCTTCCAAACAATATGGTTTGCGGGTTTGTTCTGAAGGACACTCATGGAAGACATCCATAGGGTATATGTGCAGAGAGAATACAGGTTGTCCCATCTGTTGGGCTACAACGGGGTATCTTTCTTGAAAGGGAGATTCCAAGTATATGAAGGTTTGTTAAATGTGTGTTCTAAAAGAAATCATATAACCATTTTGAAAAGATAGACATAGTAGCTGAGGGGGCAACCTATGTTGAGGGTAAATGGTGTCTATATCATACACAGAAGTGTAAAAGACCATACCACAAAAATAAAAAGTAACATGCAAAAAGCATTTAAATCTTCTTGTTGTTTATTTGGGAGGACGACAAGAAAAGACGAATGAATGTAAGTTTCCACCGGATTGCTATTTTCAACACCACTGTTACCCTCACATCAAGAAACATCTTATTCCACTGCACTTATGTAAGTCTAAATCAATGGTCAGGTGTCCCACCCAAGGTGCCACCTAATATCTAGAATGACCAAAGGAAGAACTTGCTGCAAGACAGATGGCACAATAGTTTATACTAGCAACATATTCTGCATTAAATTTCTAAATTATGTAATTCCTAAGATAAGTATGCTACACCAGCGACGGTTTATTTAAAACGTTTGCAGATGTTCTTAACCTGGAATTAGTTAGAGAGAACTAGTAGATAAGAATGCAGTGCTTAATAGTCAAAGAAACAGATGAGGTAGATACAGGATATATTGTTATTCGACGGTCTATCGGTTTGAGGTTTAGATGAATTACTTAAATACTCCAGCAGATAGTTTCGAAAGAAGAAATCTTTGCCAATGAAGATAACTATCATCGCTGAACTATTTATCGATTGAACCAGTTTCATTAATAAGAGGAGGATTACCAGAAACCACAAATACACAAAGAGATGTATGACTCTTAGATGGTACTGGTCAAAGACAAGAACAGCAGAGATGATTGAGAAGGTAAGGGCGATTTACTGTAAGAAAATATCTTACCTATTAACTATTACTCGTTCAGGGTACAGCAAGAAATTTATAGATGGCTATTGAGGAAACTTTGACGGTGATACCGTTAATACAGGCAGTGTTGGCAAAAAGGATTTGTAATTTTTCCCAATCTGGTGATACAGTAGCATCCAAGATGAGGATAAGTAACAGTGATGGTGCTGACAATTTCTGGCGGTAAGTTTAATGAACGAAGCACCCTTGACAGGCAATTCAGTTCTGGTTTTGGGTATAAGGATGGGGATGCAGTTCCATCCTGACGTTAAGTGGTGGTCTCTCGATTAGCAGGTTCGGTTAACCAGTACCTTCGGTCCCATGAATGCACAAGCTATTTACGAGCGGTCTCTATCCAGTAAAAGAATCTTGATAATCCATGGCCGGCAGGTCGCCTGCAGTAAGTGCTGACATCTGGCCAGAAGAATTCTCACTATGCAGGAACCGACCCTAATATGGAGTCTATGTACAACACGCATCGAATAGCAGAAGCTATTGAGGGTGTTACTGGTAGAACAGGTTCTTACGAGTTGCATTGTTGTGGTTCTGAGCTTGATGACCTTATGGAAAAAGAGTCACGGTTGATTTCCACTTTAGTTCACACCTTATTTAGAGTAATTAGCCTGTAATTCTGGTGACAGGTAATGTCTCACGTTACAACACAGGTCCCTAAGCTTACCAAAACAGAGTTGGAAACGACAGATGGTAAAAGGAAAGAGAAAGAAAGTAAGGATACCAATGCTTAAAATAAAAGCTATAATCTATTTTGCATAGGTGCTGTTGGTGAAACAAGATTTTAGTTACGACCCTCTAAGGCTATTAGCTATGAGGAACGTTCATCGACTAGGTTCTTGGAAGGAACCGACCGGAAGGTCTTAATGTAGCCTAGCAAGTGCAGGCGAAAAATGCTTGGGCTTTGTTTATAAGCAAAGTTTAATACATATAGTCGCGCGTCCACATCAAGGTGTAAGCTAATAAAAGTAGGGTTAGGGTGTCCTAGCAAAGATCGTTAGAAATTATGGCGAACATGATGCGGTCAAACCAATCCCACGTTAAGCTTTCCAGGTCTAGTGGTCATGAGGAATGCTGAGAACTTGTAAAACATCTACAAAGTTTGGAGTGGTGTGTCTAGTGTAATATCGCTGACTTCAACATGAAGGGTAGGGTATGTTTTGTAGATGAGTGAAATGAATATGGAAAGAAGAGGGCTTGAATATACCTAATATTTATCTAGGTGTAACAGCCTGAGCAGGTTCTCTTGAACAAGAACTTGGGGTAGCTAGAAGGAAATCATTATGGTTTGCCCGACTAAACCCGTACGGGGTTAGCAAGCTAATTAGAAATGAGTAGTGCATGAGTAAAGAAGGACTTCCTGAAGACTGAAGAGGAGAAAGCAAAACGTAAATGCAGGAAATTCAGCACCCACTTATCGGAACTCCTTCTTGAACACGCAACTGACTATATCTGAGTCAGAGAACAGTAATGAGTTATGGTTCGCAAGAAAGATAACTATATACATAATGGTTCAGGTAGTTAGCTAACAATACAGATATCAGAATTATGAAAGAAAGCAGCTGAGAAGTCAGAAATTGAACCATAAACGAGATATATTCTACCAGAGGGTAGGTTATGCAGATGAAGTAGGTTAGACGATAAAAGCAATGTTGGAAATTCATATTAGAAAATCTCTCGAAGTGTTAAAGTGACAACTAAAGCGTATTATGTAATGTAGATAATGAGACTTTATAATCTAGTTTTATCTTTGAAGTTTCACTTGGCAGTATCGTTACAGGTAAGTGATATTCCAAGGGTACCATGACTTTGTAATATAGCAAACCACAAGGTTTAGAGGAAGTGATAATTTTCTCATTCTACTCTCTGTACTACGAGGTGGGTAACTGGTGACAAAGAGGCTACTCTGTATCATTTCAATACCCCAGGATAAAAACATACAACAGGAGTTAGTAGGGCATTCTACTAACTTTATTTGAGGTATTAAATTATGACATATAATGCTAAAGTATCGAGTGTCTACTGTTAATCTCTTCTATGCTGATTTTGGATAGCAGAGAGGTGTTAGAGACCATGGAATGGTATTGGATGGAGTAGTAAAAGAAACTTTATTCTATCTGAAGTAGCAAGAATTAAATGAGTCTCTGCAGACGTAGGTTTCTAGAAGAACCTGTTCTGAGGTTAAGATGTTTGCCTGGACGGGCATAGGGGTAGTAAAGAACGACAGATGTAAGCGAAAAGTTTTCAATTCAAAGGAGCTAAAAAGGTATTTACTCTACATATGATGATGAGGTATCGGTACATCTACTACAGCTTGATAGGGGAGAAGCAGTTATGTTTGTTTGCTTGTCTCCTACAAGGGAATTTCAAGAAAATTGACAAGACTGTTATCACAAGGCAATTACTTAAATAACCTGATTAGGTTTTCATTCTATTAGGTGAGTATCTGTAGTAGAGTTTTGCAAGAAATTAAAATACGAATTACATCAGGTATAAAAATTACATTAGTTAGGTGGCAGTATAATGAGTTACGTTTAAGTGAAAGAGACTTTAAAGTTCATTCCTGCAAGACTTGCCCTGCAGGTTCCATAGTAGGACTTTGAAAAAATATAGGAGCCGTGGAGAGAGTTGTTATTCCTAGGATGACACTGTACACCGTGGTCTCTGGGTTTGTATCTAGGGTAGTAATGTTTGATTTAGTTTCAGATAATTTATAGGATGGTTTCAACTCATAATTGGGTAAGAAACACATCGATTTCAAACCTAAGGTATCTAATACCCTATTAACTATTCTCTAGTTTTGGTGAGGTACCACTGTGATATTGAAGAAATTTGAAGAGATTAACTCTGTTAGGTCTTGTCACCGTCTTCTAGTCAGGTAAACTCACCCTGGAAGTACAGCAGGTATCGCTTAAGACGATGTTGTTGGCAACTTCTATCATCACTGAAGATTACTACCTATTAGGGGTAGTGGTTTTGAGTTCGTCCCTTTGATGAAGACAAAGAGTACATATGGACGTGGTCTCAACTGTGACTTCATTATCCCAGGTAGGGGGTATCAAGACATCACTTGAAGTTCAAATATGAAGATGGTAGCTTGAAGTGCTTGACTTAAACTCTACAAATGGTACTCAAAATGGAAAAACAATTTATAGTGGCTCATCGGCAAACGTCGTGATGGTGGCACTATCAAGGTTGGTAGAGTTAATATGAGAAAATTCAAGGAGGAATAGTATTTTGAGATACAGCAGGATTTACAGACATTGCGTCTGTTATAAAAATAATCAAGATACTTATCTTGTAATGAGGCTCAATATAGATGGTATTGAGTCTTGTCTACTTTTATTATGTGACGGTATGGGTGGTCTTGAGGATGGTAGCTTTGCTAGTCAGAGTGTCGTAAAGCTATCTGAGATTTATAGTAGAAGGTAACTCTATCTAGGAGGACAGAAGCCAATAAAATGATGAACTCTATGCTCTTAGATAAGCATGGAGTGTAGGTACAGTGTGAATGACTTGTTCTGTCTTAGTTCTTCTGAGGAACTTATTGGGGTATCATATCGGTGATTCTCGTCTTACCCATTTTAGAGGTAAACCACCTGATAAAGATCTACACAGCTCTAAACATGAAACGTAAGCGTGGAGAGGTTATCACTCCAGAGATTGAAAGACGTTATCGTTCTACTTTGTCGAGGTGTGTTGGGGTAGTAAAGAGTCCTCGGTTAGATTACCTTGAGGGTAGTTACCTATAGGAGATATTTTGTTGTTTGTTATGGTTTTGCACTATTGGGATATGTCTTTAGACAACTTAGAAAATTCTATTGAATTGGTAAAATCTAGAAGGTGAACGAGATAACATCTCGGTAGTGAGCGGGAAAGTTTGAGTGAAAGTTAATGAGTATTAAAATAAGTATATTATCAAGATTATTTCAGGAGATGAACTAATCGGAGGTATGTCAAAACTTTACAAAGCTAGGGACAAGGATTTAGGTATTTATTGGCTACCAAGAAACTAATAAAGAATTCTGATTTGTACTATCTCACTCAGCAGAGGTCTCTTATTCGAGAAGCACAGATTATGCGAGAGTTTCACATCCATCTATTCCTAGAATTGTTTCATTGAGCAATTAGATGATAGGGTTCCTAATTATAATGGACTGACGATGCAGGTCTGTTGGTGAGTGGATTCGCTCTAGTGACACATGGCAACGAGGTTTGATATATAAAACTGTCTCTGAGTAGGGTATTTGCATATCGTCCAGACTCCCTTTTACGCAGGATAAGGAAACCTGAGAACATTATGTATGACCCATTCCAAGAGAGGGTAAATGTTATTGACCTTGTATTTCTAAGAGGTGATTTTGTAAACCTATCACGGACAGGGTAGGAACGAAGGTACTACGACAAGCATTCCGTGCAACAAAACGTGAGCTATGCTGGGGTGGGCAGGACCTAGATACATTTGATTTCATCGGTCTGACATCTATCTCCTCAGGTCGACGATGTCTGAGACCTTACCGTGGGGTTAGTCTTTATAAACTCACTATTTGCTTTCAAGTCTAGAAGTTGGAGACAGTTGATCCTATCTTTGCTTGGAGAGTCGCCGATAGCAGAATTTGCAGACGAAGACTTTGAAAACCCAGAACTAGCAAAGAACAGACGCGGCCCAAGTTTAGTGGAAGTTGGTTACAATCTCTTCGTCACTCTCAGGAAGAGCGTTACTGGGAGTGAGACACTGACGTATTTATTTCTGTAGCTATCAAAATGTTACAACGAGGCCCCTATCTTTGTTACAGACGAGGCCATAGCTGGTCACTGCACAGACTGGGCCAGAGTAAAGAGTTACAAAAGCTCATCTCACTCTTCTTGGGAATACTTACATAGCTCACAAGAGATGTAAGGGAGCACGCTAAGAATATTCCTCAACTCTTTGGCTGATGTAATTATAAAAGTCTACCGAACTCTGGAACCAATAGACAGATCAATCCATCGAAGAGTTACACAAATGCCCTAGAAGACCTAGTGTTAGCAGACAAAGGTTACAACAACTCGCACGAAGGGTAAACCAAGTAATTACTCTTGGAGTGTATTGGCTATGCGTAGCCCTATTGCCTCACATGGCTTATGATTACAAGGTTAAAGAACCAGTACGGTGGTCTTAGCTGCGAATGCGGGCAAAGTCAGGTAGTTTCTCAGATTACTAAAGGTTAGTTGAGTATGACCCTAGCGAGTATGGACTCACTCTCCATTTGGCTTGGACGGACTCTCATCAAAGCGATGGGGTATCTCACCAAAGACGAAGAGAGAGTAGCAATGTTAGATCTTCAATTAACCCCACTTCCCTAGTTTCTGGAAAAGAGTAAGAGGTATATGAGTTAAGCTGGGAGATCGCCGTTTATACTGGCTGGTACTATGACGGTGGTAAATCAGAGGAAATTGCAAGTAGGTGGTTTGTTGGACGCCAAAGGTCACAATCAGTTAGCTGATGCTTTTCGTATTCTATTGCTTCTTCCTCTCTACGGCAGTTAGTCAATCGCCAACGAAGGTTCCGATGTATGAATGCAAGAAGAAACCAATGGGAAATCTCAACTCTGCAACTGGTCAATCAGAGTTAACAATAAGTTTACAGACAGCAAAGCTCAGCTTTACTTCTGTGTAGATACCTATACCAGCAGGGCCAAGGTCAGATGGGGTATTCTAGGAGTGACATCCAGTCTAAGCTTTCTGTGAAATGTCAAGCTCAGTTCATCAGCTCCTTTCTAGCGGTGATTCTCGTCAATTCTCGCCCAGCTAACGAGCTTACTCTCTTCCAGGCGCGTTCTTTTAGAAAAGGTGCTGAGGTGGCTTTACAAGTGCTTTAGTTTATTCTATTTGTAATGCTGGCAAGTGGTTTTACCACTTAGTCCTATCTGCAAGTTTTTATGTTATAAGGAATATTCCAGATGGTAGATGAGCTAAGTGGAAAACGTAAAAGGCAGATAGAAAAACTACAAAAGGCAAGTATGGGCAATTGGGGCTACCAGTTAGAGCTAGTAGCAACCTCAGATGTTTAAGGATAAAGGAGGAAGAAGAAGAGATTACAAACCTTTATTCAAAATGCCTGTAAATTTCATGGCTGGTGAAGTACATTCTGATACTGACCCTTTAGTAGGAAAGAAGCCGCTTGGCATCATTCCGAAAGCAACCCGTAGACGAGTCTGACGTTGCTACTGTTTTCCGGAATCTGGTACTGTTGATAAAAGGCTCGAGAATATTAAGTTATCTTCGGAAGAGAGCACTCAATTTGGAGGTTTAACAGAATAAGAGAACTATGGAAGCTTGACGCTGGAGGGTCTTTTGCCATTATCACTGCCGTAAATAGGTACATGCATCCCAAGTAGTGTCTGCCGACGAGTGCAACCAACACCTCTACTCAGCTGGTAAAAGTGACCTCAGGCACAGGGCAGCATCGGTGGAAGTACTCAAGGTAACTTCAAATCTGGGTGGAGGCAACTCCTGGGCAGAGGTTGGCCCGCCACCACTGTGTAGCCCTACTACCGGCCCTACAGCTCCCACGCTCCTTGTCATGAAGCTCCCACAAACGTGGTAACTCTCCTCCAGCTGAGGCAGGTCTCTGCTACAACTGAGGTGAAACCTATGCGAGCTGGAAACCTCCTGAAAGCGGAAGAAAAACCTCAAAGCTGAACTCAAAGCGGGAAGAAAACCTAAAGAGTGTTAGTGTACTACTAACGCTGCGTGAGAGACTCCATGTTGGCAGCAGCTCCCAAATCTGGAGGGACGAACAGCTCCCGTGTAAGAAGAGTGGTGAAACCTAACACTGGCGGACGACACCTCAAATCTGAGTGGAACCCAAAGGCGTCTCACACCTACATTTTAACTTTCACGTTAGTGGAAGGGATGAGTCTCGTAACGGATACTCCAGTAAGCTTTGACTTAGGTATGAAGAGGCACTTTTCGGAGAATAACATCAGCATACGGATGCTCACTTTGATACATGTTACATCTAACGGTGTTACTTTTCGATTTAACAAAGAACAAAGCTAAACCTATCACTTCTAAGCTTATCGGGTGCAGTGTATTGTCGTGACGATAAGGAAGAACAGGAAGTCCCAGTGCCAGAAATTACTGGCATTTCTGGCGCAGGTTTACAACTCCAGTAGTCTATCTTAGTGCAGTAGCACATGTCAGGTAACCTGTGCAATCTCATACTTTTGATTGTAAAATCCAACTATTGGAAAAAGACTCTTATCAGTCTAAGCACAAAGTCTCTTGGTAGATGCAGTAGTTCAAGACCTTGACCCCACAGAAGATGAAATCACTGGTACTCTAACCTAATTAATAAATTAAGTGATGGCTAATTTCGACACAGCTGGAGATTGCAAGGTCAATCTAAATTTGCAGTGGTTTCGTGCAAAGATACTGTTATTGTTCCCAAAGAGTTTGTTCCGAAAACCCATCCCCAGCCCCTCTCCCCATCAGTGAGGCAAGCAACCAGGAACTGGCGACTGCGGGATGCACCTACAAACTCCAGTACCAGGGTATGACAACATCGTTCCTAAAGTGAAACCCTCATCGGTTACTCCCACAGCAATCCCACGGTTACTCCTGCAGGTGAGCGGAGATGTGGCTCCAGTAAGTCACCCAGAAAGAGGTAACACTGAGGGAAGTTGGACTCAACCCCAGTCCCATTCCTAGCCCAAGCAAGCGATACTATCCTGCGAAGCACTACTGCTCCTCAACCAGCTCCAGTTAAAGAGCCAAAGTTAGTAAAGGAGTGACGTAAGAGTTGGTGGAGCTTTCATTTATGTGGATGCTCCTAAATCTAGTGGGGTAGCCTCTCTAATGGCAGACACTACTACATCTACACAGCACCCTCAAAAAGTAGACATTAGGGTAAATCTTGACACGTCAGTAATTGATAGCCCTCGCACAGTACTCCCATGCTTGTAGGCTCTAGAGCAGGGCGGAGATTGGTGCTAGTCTGCTCAGTAGAGTTGAAAGATTTCGCGTGCTATAAGATTAAAGGTGTCGCAAAAAGATCGACTTCTACACTTCTACCATGACAAAGCCTATGATAAAATGGTAATTGGTTACTGGACACAGTTGGAAATGTTCTCAGGTCAAACAAGGGAGGCTCTAGTACTCTATCTCCAACAAAGGTCTTGCAGGTTCATTCTGTTAAAAACCTCACTCTAATCTTAAGATTGAGGGAAAACTAACGTAGATAAAATCAAATCAGATGCAAACTAATCATTAAGGTATTCCTAGATGGTAAAAGCTTGTTGAGCTACGAAAGATGCAATTAAAGTATCTAGGTCTTGGTGGGCTAGGCAGTCAAAACGGGTAAGCAAGCCACTTTCACCAATCAACGAAAGAATAAGTTCAAGGCTGAAGTATACACTCATCGAGAGTTTATTCTGAATCTGAAACGTGTAAACTCATAACTCAACCATAGTAGACCTCTTCTCACTTTGACGGTTGACAGGACTCCCAGCAGAAATATTAGTAGCGTCCGTGATGGTGGTAGGTATAAGGTATCTAGCAAACGTATCACTACTGATATTCGTGATGATCTCTGAGCTGAAATTGCTAAAAGCATTCTTGAATGGTAAAGAAGCAGAACTGGAGTACGATTCAGAAACTGGTCTTTTACTACTATGAAATGAAATCTAGTGGTAAGGGTAAAAATGAATTTGTTGTTGAGGTAGAAGACGCAGCAGGTAACGTATCTACTGAAACCGTTAAAGGTTTCTACTTTAAGTGAAGATTTGGCTTTCTATCTTCAATGATGATAACTTGTACTGGCTTCTAGGGGGTACTGCAGCAGCAACTGGTGGATTCTTAGGATTCTTGGCTCACGTCGCAAACGTAAACTTGATGAAGAAGATCGCGTTTGGCTCTAGAACAGGCTGAGTTACTTCAGCAAGTGCCCATCTAGTGGTTCTGAGACAGTAGGTGAATCTTCCAGAGTCTTCTGATGAACGCTTTAACGTAGATGACATCTTACCAGCAGGTGAAGAGATCTTGTCTGTCTCTACTGAAGAAGTTCAAGATACTGATTGGAAGGTTCTCAAGATGCTGAAGCAACTGATGTTCTTCCAGAAGATGAAGAGTTCTAGAAGATGATGAAGCAACGGATGTTATCCCAGAAAACGACGAGGACTCAGAAGATAACGAAGCTACTGACGTTATTAAGAAGATGACGAAGAATCTGAAGATAACCAAGAAACAGATGTTATTGAAGATTCCTCTGAAGAAGACGAATTAAAACTCGACGTTATTGATGATGACTCTTCGAAGATGTCAAACCTACTGATATTGTAGAAGATTAATTAAGATAGCCTTAATTGCTATCTTTTATATGCCACAAGGAGTAGAGGGGGATAAGTTCTGATTTAATTATCTTTTGAGATTATCATACTAGGTATAGGAAAAACTTCTGGAGGTATTTTATATATGGAAAAGAAGTCGCAAGAAGATAGGTAGAAGTTGATGTTGTTATTGACTTTTCTTAAAGCGTGTTCAAGAGAAGGGTGTTATGCCTGGCAGGACCTCTCTACGTTTGGTATTTCTATTAACTGGGTATCTAAGAAGATGTATCGTGGTCTTAACCGTGTGGATTCTCCTAATGGAGAGTATATGACTAAGAACCAGTTAAACAAGTACAATGAAGAGCATGGCGAAGACTTCAAATTCCAAAAAGGGCATCGAATGTGTTCCCAGTTGTATTTTTATTCTTTAAACAGTACAAAATTAAAGCAGAGGATATTAACACTGAACTAGAAGGTAACACTTTGAAGGCTGGTCAAAGTTATGTCAATCTAAAGGTAGGAAAATCACTAGAACTAAGACTGGGTATTTTAGCGAGTATATGATTATGAAGTATCTCATTGGTTGCTGAAATTCGTCACTTTAAGAACTCTAAGGGTGAGACGTTACCTCGTCGGATTGGTGATACTCTAGATTCTGACTTGATGCTTTCAAAAGAAGAACCACAAAAAGTTATTGACAACTATGTTAAACGTTCAGGCGTTAAATTTGAAGAAATCAACGACGGTATGTCTTATTATAACCCAGTTAGGGATTTAGTGCATGTCAATGAGAGTTACAATTGGGCTAATGCCAAGTATTCTGTTACTTTTCATGAGTTAGCTCATTCTACTGGTCATGCTACTCGCCTAGACCGTGTCGGGGTAACTTCTTCTGATGGATTTGCAGGTGCTAAGTATTCAGTAGAAGAGTGTATTGCTGAGATGACTGCAGCCTCTTTGTGTCAGGAGACTGGTATTAGTGATTTCGTTACATCGGGTACTTTAAGTGAAACTAACTCTTTAGCTTATGTACAGCATTGGTCTAAGGCAATTAAAGACTTTGGTAGCAAGTTCCCTAGTATCTGTCGTCAGGCAGAGCAAGCTTATCTCTACATTCTTGGGGAAGATGAGGATAGCCAAGTTAGTGGAAGTTCATCAACTGAGCGTTAGGGTTCTGCCCTATAAGGGGTATTTTGTTAGTGTTAGTTTAGGTATATCAGAATTTTGCTTATTTTTATCACTATCTAAGGTAGTGGTAAGGAGTAGGTAAAATTTTTTGCAGAATAGTTTGTAATTTTGTATAATTATTGCAAAATTTATATATAGTTTGGGTAGATTGATAGTTGGTTTAGTTATTTATATAATACTAATCTTATTAGTCTTACTAATTATATGAGAAAGGAACTTAACAATGAATAGAATCTGTAGTTTACAAACAATGTATGCACATGGACCAATGCTCTATGAAACAAATAAAAATCCAATTAAAACCTAGTTCAAAACTAGGTTGTAAAAGTAAAGACTGATAGGGTTTGTGCTGAGTGTGGTTCTGTAATCGTTAAGGGTGACTCTTTGCTACACTATAAATCCTAAGGTGTGGGCGACATTGGGTTTGTTTCTCTGCATACCAGCCCCAGATGTTGAGGGAAACCCGGGAAATTAGTGAGAGATACAGGTATGGGCACTGATACTCAGTTAGTCTTATTCTCTGAGGATACGGACAGTTGGGGACGGTATAAGCAGTTTGGTGAATCCCTACTCTGAGGAAATAGATGATTTCTATGATAATCGTGAAAAGCTATTTGGGCAAGTACAAACGAATATTAAGGAGAAGTTTATTATGATTTCGTTTATAGGATTTATTTTTGGAAAAAGTGGTGTAAGTTTCTAGAAAAGGAGCGTTTAAAGTCTGAGAAAAGTAAACGTGACTTTGAGGAGACTCCTCGCTCTAAGAGAGCAGAGTATAGTGCTAGGTCTACTATTGCCTATTAGGGGGTAAAGAGTCCTTTGAAGCAGTAGTTAGAGACCCATTCAACTTTGACTATCTCTATGGTTAAGTGAGTTACCCATCGTACTGGCTTCCTGCTAAGCTATTGCAAATATTATGAGTATGACGAGCTTGTGTCCTTGAAGGTTTTACTGACGAGAAAGAGTACAGTCCCACAAGAGAGCAGAGTTGTATCAACTTGCATCACTGGTATTTTTTCATGTAGTTTTATTTATTATTGTCCATATATTCCAAAGGTATGTGTATGGAATGTGGGTATTTTTACAGCCAGCCTTTATTTGTTAGTCTCAGCTCTTCTTGTTTTAGGAATTGGTGTATTTGTTTTATCTTTATTTCCTAGTGAGTCAGGGAACAAATCTCATCATAGGGTATGATATATTATGAGTCCCCAAGTCACAGAGTTTTTGACTACTTTTAAAATGTTTGATGGTTTCGTTGTAACGGAAGACTATAAGGTTTATCATCGTGATACTTTTAATGTCTTTCGATTCTGACGGCTCCATCTTTTTGTCTTGTAGGTTATCTTGCGATCAGGCTTATCGTAATTATACTCAACTTATCAGAGACCAGATTAAAACTAATTCACTAGGTACTCTCCTTATGTGATAGCTATTCTGTCAGTGGGTAAGTATATAATGATTTCTGAGATGTATTACTTAACTTATTGGCTAACTATGAGGGGTATCGCATTGAGTGCAAGGAGTATCCTCATGATTTAGCTAGTTTGTCTCGCAGTGTTGGATATCTGTCTAGGGGTAAAATGGCAGATAACTTATCCTTTAGCTGAAAGTATTCTAAGTAAGGAGTTTTAGTTATGGCATTGTATTCTTATATTGTTTGTAGAGAAGCGTTATCAAGAAAGTAACTCTATAATTCCTCTAAAGAAGGGTTTACAAAATAATTTAGGTGTATATTTTAGCTTAGAAACGGCATATGAACAACTTAAAGGGTTTACTAACAGTTTAAGGATTGAAGAAGTACCACTTATCATTAGGTCTTTGAGGAGTTAAGTCAAGAATTTTATGAAAAATAAGTATGTTACTAACATCATTCTTTTGGTTGCTCAAGAGAATCAGGTAAGTTTTGTTCCGTCTGAGCCTAGCATTAAAAATTTATAATAAGGTAGACTATTATATTCAGGTAATAGTTCCTAATCAAATTATCTATTAGTAGTTACTCTCATCTTATATACTCTGGTATGGTTAGGGTATTTTTTTATATAATGTATCTTTGAGAGATGCTTTATCTATTTGTTTGTTTAAGAGTTATGAAACTCGCATGTAATTAGGTAGTCTTTTATAGTTACCTAGAACTAAGGGTGTGTCCTTTTAGTTGTGGGTATCTATAAGATATTTTTGTTACCTGAGGCAATTAACCAACTAACTAAACAACTATCAGGTAGAAAGATATATAAAATGACTAACTTTATAACTGTAAGCAGTCAAGGTGGCTCATCAAAGACTGTAGTGAATATTAATTCATTAAATCGTGTTTCTTACCATCTTAGTAAATCAGCACGTGAGGTAGTTGAGTGCTATCTTAACTACGGAGTATTAGGGTTATTTAAGGGAAATGATTTTTATTCCGTTTTAGACGTTAATGGTTCTAATATTAATACTAGACCCATTGATGAAGTAGGGGACAAACTAAATGGAGTAGTTGGTAGTGGTCATGGAATGACTTATATTCCGAATGCTTTGTTAAAGTCGAATGAGGAAGTTTTGTTTAGACCTTACATGTTAGCCAGCTACATGGATAGTTTTACGGATTTTCTTGATACGGGCAAAGTATTTCGAGGACCAGACAAGGGGGTAAGTCTTGCTTGGACAGATGAAATGCTTAGTTCCTTGATTTCTCATTATAGAGATTATGTAAAAGAAATACCAGAAGATTTTGTTTATGAGTTTGCTTGTCATTTAGGGTGTTTTCCAACAGATAGCGTGGAAATTATCAAAGGTAAGCCCTATGTGGGTATCCCTTTAATGCTTGCTAGAAATCTAAGAATTGGAACTGATTTTGGAATGTCGGTTCTGTATAATCTAGACAGTTCTGACTTAAAGTATATAACTGCTGAGAGGTGCGTATCTCCTAGTCGTGTATTTGATGAGGAAAGGAAGCGTAGTAGGTATAAGTGATTATAACAGTGTCTTGGTCAGCCTTTCTTTTCAATTTACAGGTAGTCTTAACTGTAGAGAGTCTTATTAAATATATGGTGGCTATACTTAAGAGGGCATATGGGTAGAACGTGCAAAAAGAGTTTTTAAATGGTTTATTTCTATTCTTAGTAATGTTGAAACAGAAGATTTGTTTAACCATTTGTCTAGAACAAGCAAGCAAAAATTCACCGGAAGTTAAAAATGAATCTACTGTAAGTGCTGATTCTTATACTATTAAAGGTAATTATGCCTATGTACCTCTAAAGGAAAATTTGGGAGGTAGTTATGGCAAACTATAAGCCCTCAACGAATCAGATAGGGGTATCTGTTATAGGCTCTTTATTTTCTACGACAGATTATTCTCTATTTAAGAAAATGAAAGGTAATCGTAGCGTAAGCTCTAACTCCAACCTTGAAGAAGAAATTAAGGAAATGGGGCAGCTTTCACCTGTCTTGGTAAATAGTCGGTATGAAATTATTGATGGTCAGCATCGTGTAGAAGTATTAAAGAAACTTAATATGCCAGTTATCTTTATTATTTCTGACCATATTATCCCTCGTACTGTAATCTCTATTAACTCTACCCAACGTAATTGGAAAGATGAAGATTACCTCAACTTCCACAAAGAGAGGGGCATCGGTTCTTATATTAGGTTTGCTAAAATCTATAGCCAGTATAAGGACTATGTAGCTTTGACTGTTTTGATTGATATGGTATGCAGTGATAAACAGGTCTTTAAGAGGGGAGACATGGTAATTAAGGACGAGGTTACTTTACTTGCCAAGTTATCGTTCTTGAAGGAGTTTGCTCTTAAAACCGAAGTACATAAGCTTAGGCAGACCTTGCAGATTGCTTTACTTCGTTTTATCTCTATTGAGGGTATTAGTAAGACACGTCTTATTGACAAGTTTATCGCTTTAGGTATGCCTAGGAAGATGCACCTCTTTAGGAACAGGGAACAAGCTTTTGAGGTTTTGGTAGTAGAGGTTTATAACCATAAGTTAAAACCTAGTAGCTCAAATTATATTCCATACTATTACAGTAGTACAAAAACTTTAATTGTTGGTGTTAAGGAGTAGAACCAAACTATCTTAAGGATAGTAAATAAAGAAATAGCTTGTCTAAGTAGACTGGCTATTTTTATATAGCTTTGCTAAAATAGTATTATAAAAATTAAAGGTTTAAAATTTATGGAAAATAGTACACTACAAAACTATCTAAAGGAAGGTCGCATTACTGCTCTTGAGAGAGGTTTACACTTAGAAGAGTATCTAGGTTTTGCTGATGGGCATTTTGAGTTTAGTGAGCTTGATTGGTCTGATGAACCTAATGGTCAAACTGCCTTAGAACAATATCGTAAGTTCATAGGGATTGCTTGGTCTTATCCGTCCTTAGTAGGGGTAGTTTTTAAGGAGAAACAATTTCTTAAACACACCACAACTATTGTATTCTATGATGAGTTTTATCGAGTCCAAGTAGAATCTTGTAATACAAAAGAAGAAGCTAAATATTACAACTCAGGGTATTCATGAGTATGTTGATGCTCATGTTTGCTTATAGTGTAGTAAAAGGAGAAGATTAGTATGGAACAGTTTAAAAATAGTCCTATAAAGGCTCATTTACATGGTCAACAAAAGCAGTGGTTGTCTGGTCTTGAAGTCAAATTGCAGTTGGGTATAAGTCAAGGATTTTATTTTGCTAAATATTTCCAAAAGTATGTGCAATGGAAGTCTGAAGAAGATTTCGATAAATTCTTATCTTATTGTAAGTCTGCACCAGTTGTTTGCAGTACTCTAGATATGTCAGAAGTTTCCTACCGTATTGGAATTGTATTTTACAGGGGAGACTACTTTGTTTACCTAAGAAAGATTGCTCAAGGGGGGCATATCAATAATTACACCCTCTCAACTAAGACTTATGAAGATGCTCTTGAGTGGCTAAACGAGATGATTTTTAATCAAGGAGAAGATTAGTATGGAACAAGAAATCAAAGTATGTTCCCTTCAACAACACTTGGATAGAGGGCGTATCCCATTTTACGAAGATGCTCTAAATCTCAAGGCAACCATAGGTTTTCCTTATGAAGAGTATGAACGTTTGACTTATATGAGTGATTTCCAGTATTTGGACTACGATAAGTTTGTTGAGTATGGAAGAGAAGCAGCTACTGTTAGTGGCGAGTATTATAATAAGGAAAGAGAGATAGACTTTGACATTACTATCATTCTTTATGATGGTATGTATTTTACGCAAGTAGGGGAGAAAGGAAAAGAAGATACTTACCATTGGTGTAGCTTATTTCAAAATTACCTCTCTGCTTTAGAGTACTTGTATGGAGTGGTTGTTAAGGGGTATATAGTATGAACCAAGAAAATAATGTAAGTTCTTTGCAAGAACATTTGAAGGGTGCTGATATTTCTGTTTGGGAGACTGCCTTAAATCTTAAAGCAACCAAAGGTTTTCCTTACTTTGACTATAGGTACTCGAAATTTGATTGGGAGTACGAGGTAGACTATAATAACTTTATTGACTTTGGTCGTACAGCTAACTCCCTCGGAGGTAGTTATTATGATAGTCGTAAAGGTGTTAGGTACGATACTACTATTATGCTATATAATGGCAAGTATTATGTACAGGTTGATAAAAAGGAGGATGGGGGTTGCACTGAGTTCTATTATGACCATTATTCAGACTACAGAACAGCTTTAAATTATGCTTATAGAATAGTATTTAACGATTAGTGGGTTATAAGCAACAAAGAAAGTCCCTTAAAGGGGCTTTTATTTATTTTGTGAATAGGGTATAATAAAATAGAAATATTTATTTTTGCGTGTTTGGGGTATCTTCCTTACCCCTAGTAGTAAACTTTAGAAAAGAAAGGCTAACTGTATAGAATGATTAAACTAAGAGATTATCAACAAGAAATTTTCAACAGAGTTCTTGAACATGGCAAAGAAAACTCTATTATCCAACTTGCATCGGGTGCAGGTAAGTCTTATATTATTGTAAAATTGGCTGAGTTATATAAGGCTCAGGGTTTGGATGTAGTAGTTTTAGTTCCTTGGATAGTTGTTCGCTACCAGATTGTCGAATTATTAGAAGAGCATGGTATTAACGTACCTGTATCATCTGCTAATCTTGTCAATAGACATAAAAATAAAATCAAGAATATTGATGTTTTCCTTATTGACGAAGCCCACCACTCTTCTACAGATAGTTATCAAGAAGTCTTTAAGGCTTTCCCAGACGCTCAGCGTGTAGGGTTTTTTTCTGCTACACCCTATGCGTAATGACGATAAAGATTTGATTGGTGTCTACCAGAACCTAATCCAGTCTGACATAACAACAAAAGACTTAATCGACCGTGGTTATTTATCTAAGTTTGTTTATTATGCTCCTAGTAATTCGGATATTGCTAGTCACTCAATTTCTAGAGACAAGTTAAATGTAGGTAGTGGTTATTCTATTGACCGTGGTACTGCTCTTCCAAATCGTACTGTTTATGGGGATGTGGTAGATACTTGGCTTAAGTATGGTAAGAACTATCAGACTGTCTTATTTGCTCCAGACGTAGAGACTTCTAAAAAGTACGCTAAACTGCTACGTGAAAGGGGTATTGTAGCTGAAAGTATTGATTCTTCAATGCCTAATAAAGTTATTGCGAATATTATTAATCGTTATCGTAAAGGCAAGATTAAAATCCTCTGCAATTATAACATGATTTCAGAAGGCTTTTGATATGAAGGAGTGTGATTGTGTAATCTTAACTTCAACTACTTTTCTTTATCCGATGTTTTATCAGCGTGCTTATCGAGCTCTCCGTAAGAATGGGAATAGGCATGCAATTGTTATCGACCATGGGGATAATGCTTTCATTCATGGTATGCTTGATGACATCAAGTACTATTCTCTTACTGAATCTGAAGAGAGAAAACAACAGGAAGAGCGTGAAAAAGTATTTGATAGAGCAGGTTCTAACTGGGCATTTGATGAGGTTTTAGGTGTAGAGTTAGAGGAGGTTTACCGTTATGGAAAAAGGTTACGACTCCAAGTACGATAAACTTGTTGAGCGTGCTAACTCTCAGCCAACATGGAAGGGTTCATGTTATTGGTTCAGGCACAGACTGAGTTGAAGATTGTATCTGCTCCAGGGCAACCAGCTTGGGCTTACGCCTATGCCCCTGTCTAAGGGGTATAAAGATATTCCGGTTATTGAGTGAGGTATCCTAATGGGTATCCTTTTTCAGTAAAACCAAAGAAGTCTTTTATCACTATAACTTTACCCTAGTTCTTTTTCCTTATGTAAAAAGTTGAGAGGGGTAAATTGAATATCGTGTTGAATGGTATACGACAACCTTATCTTTCTTTAGATAATTATCTTAAAGTAATGAAAAGTATAGGAGTTGTTGTAAAAACTACTGAGAGTTATCTTCTGTGCTAGGGGTATCTTTTAATAGAGGTATCAGACAACCAGTATTTAGTTAATGGATCTTTATATATTATTAACTCTTTATTTTTCTATTAAAGGCTTTAGGTGTTAATCAGGGAACTGTTGATACCCAAAAGAAAAACTACCCGTTGTATTTTGATTTATTTAAAGATTACTTCTCCAACGGTCATTTTCTTACTCAACGGGAAAATAAGGTTATAAAAGACTATGAAGGTAGAATATTCAATAGTATCTCTGAAATGTGTAGGTATCATGGAATAGTTAATCAAACCTACTATAGCCGCCTTGAGAGGGGTATCCAAGGTAAAGATTTATTCAAGAAAGAGAGGATTAGGCATGGCTCTAATCGATAATGTGAATAAAGTAATCTACTGGGACGAAGTAAACTGGCAATGGTTGCCTTTTGTGACGGCTAGGGTTATGGGTGCTAAAGTGTATTTTCTCTTACAGTACAATAGAAGTCATACTAGTGTAAGGAATAAAGATGAGGTTATAAGTTTCCTAATTTCAGAGGGCTATACTTTCTATCCTATATCAAGTCTAGGTATTACGGAGATTTCTTTAGGTTGTTATTTATATAATGGCAAGGTTTATCAAAAAGAAGGAGGAAGACCTACTAAAAACTTAGTTACTCTGCTCTCCTTAATCTCTGGAAAGTCTCAACAAACTATATTAAGAAACCTCAAGGGTAGAGGGGTATTATCTAAAGAACAAATAAAAACATTAGCTACTGAACGAAAGAGTATTGAGTTTAATGGAAAAGTTTATCGAAGCTATTCCGAAATAGCTAAAGAATATGGGTTTTTTACGGATGTCCTCTATAAACAACTCGCTAAAGGGTTCAGTTTACAGGATATTGTACCTCATCACGCTCGTAAAAGGTTTGCGGATCATTTAGGTAATAGATATGAAAAATTAGAGGACATGCTGTCAAATTGGGGTATCTCTTATTCTGCTTACAAAAGGCGTCTAGACGAGGGGTGGTCTTTAGAGAAGATTTTAACCACACCAGTTAAAAAGAAGACTTTTAAAGAGTGTGTAGACTTCAAAGGAAACGTCTTTCCATCTATGAAAAGTATGGCTAAGAGTTATAGAGTTTCGTATTCTACCTTGTGCCTACGTGTGTCTTGGGGTATGACTCCAGCAGAGGCTTTAGAATATTTATTATCTCAAGAAAAAGGTAAACAGGAAGTTACTGACCATTTAGGTAACTCCTTTTCATCATATAGTAAGATGGCAGAGTTTTACGAAATACCCTCAGGAACTCTAAGCTCACGTCTAAAGCGTGGTTGGTCACTAGAAGAAGCCTTAACTGGCAAAAGAGGTAACTAATGGCATTAATTGATAATCAAAATAAGGTAGTTTATTGGGATGAAGTCAATTGGCAATGGTTGCCTTTTGTTAAAATTAGTAATGGAAGAGCCTTAGTAAGGGTAGCTCAACAAAACAAAAAACTGTATAAAAGTGTGAATTCTAAAGAACACGTCTTATCGGTTTTAGAGGAGGAAGGTTATTCTGTTTGCCCTTTATCTGAGTTAGGTATTGTGGAACTATTCAGGGGTTGTTATTTGTATAACGGTAAGGTTTACAAAAAAGAAGGCTCTCCTATTAAGAGTTTACCTAGTTTACTTTCCTTAATCACTGGCAGGTCTTTCAATCGTATAAATAAACAGCTTAAAGGGTTTGGTGTAATGTCTAAAAAACAAATAAATAAATTAGTCTTAGAAAATTCTGTTCTTAATTTTTCAAGGAAAAAGAATTATAATAGTTACGAGTTGTCTAGGGTACGGTTTTTCGCAAACATATTTAACTTTAAAATTCCTTAAAGGTATTAGTTTAGGGTCGGTTAAGTAGGGTTTGGACTTTAGAAGAAGCTCTAACAGGTAAAAGAAAAGAGAGGTAATAGTATATTTAAATGGCGTTAAGGGATATAAAAAGAAAAATAGCTTATTGGGATGGTGTAAATATAACTTTCTTGCCAAGTGTTACTCCAGGACCAAGGGGTAGTGGTTTGATGTATAAGGGTAAGTTTTTCAAAGGAAAATTAGAGGAGTTAGTTCCACTAGTTGAGAAGGAGTACAAGTTAGTTACTTTTGATTCCTTGGGTCTAAGTATAATGGAAGTAAAATCCAAATGCTTTGTAGTAAAAGTTTTAGGGCAGTACCGTATAATTGAGACAGGAGCTTTAATTACTTTTATGTTAAACTATCTTACATTCTACGGAAGGGGTATTTCCCTAGAGTCTATTTCTACAAAGTATAGGGTAAATGACGTCCTTTCTATGACTTTACAGGACTTCATTAATTTCCCTCGCAAAGAGGAGTTACTTCTAGGTCTATCCTCTGAGTTTGTTTTATATGACGGGGTTGTTTATCCTAGTTTAGATTACTTACAAAATTATTTTAAATTACAAGACTCTGACATTTTTAAACTTTGTTGTAGTGGTTCAATTAAAGGTGAAGATCTCTTTAGTTATCTGCCCCTTATGGTTCAGAGGAATTACAATCGGTAAGAAAGGTTGGCTCTAACCTTGTATTAGATTTCTCTGACGGTTCTTTCTCCTTATATTGCACCAGAGTTATTCGAATTTTTTTATGAAAAATGCAATACCTTTAAACCCAGCTATGATTTAGGGAATGGTGAATTAGGTATAAGGGATATAAATACGCTCTATAATGATTTTTACCTAAATAATTTTACTTTAAGAAAACATATTACAAAAACCAGGGTTCTATATATGTAACTAAGAAGTACGAATCTTCTATATCCAACTATGTATCCTACTTCAAGGTAATAGGGAATGGTGAAATACTGTCTAGAATTTGTTTGTATTGTTATTATGAAGGTTTGTCTCACTTTTACAAATTAGGAATAAGTCAGCAAAAGCTAGTTAGTTTCTTAGAAGGTTATTCCTTTTTGAGAGTTTAGGAGAACGATTTAAAGAACATGTTAGAAGGTTTTCTGATTTATCTTATTCTGTTTCTCCTACTGTCAATCTAGAAAGGAAGAAAGTACGCTTCTTAGGTAAGTCGTTCACAACTAACGTTTCTTTAGATAGTTACCTAAAAGAGATAGAAAATTTTCTTAAAGATACTCAAGAGTTTCTTACTGTGGTTAGATTTTTAGGGTTTACACTTCCTAGCAAAGATGTTTTCGTTAGCTTATACAGGAAGTCACAAGAAGGTAGGGTAATTTACAAAGACCATTTAGGTAAAGAGTTTATGCGTTTAGCAGATATGGCTGATGCGTGGGGTATCTCTGTTTTTGCTTTAAAATATAGACTTGGTAGAGGGTGGGATGTTGAGCGTGCTTTAACTCAGCAAGAACCTAAGTCGTTATCTTTTCTTGGTGAGGAAATTAGAGATCACTTAGGAAATCAATATAAGTCTTTTAATGCTATGTGTAAAGCCTATGATTTAAATCCCTCTACTGTTAAAGCTAGACTTAAAGGCGGAATGCTTTTAGAGGAAGCACTAACAAAAAGACCAAGAAAATGAAGTTCTTTAAAGGGGCTTTATTTCTTTTTATCTCTATGGTAAAATATAGGCATATTAAAATTATTATGTGGAGGTCTTTATGAATCCAGAATTACTTAAAAATTTGTCTAAATATGCTAAAGGTTTGATATTAGGCTTAGATTTTGACAGATTGGACAAAAATGAGGTATGTCTTCAACTTTACAGATGAGGACTTTAAAAAGCTAATATTGGATACTTACGCTAACACGGATCAAGAAGGGGTATCTTCAAAAGAACAAAAACAAAAATCAACAAATTCAAAACCAGTATACCTACTAAGTCGCCAAGTTTTAGGTGCAAACCTAGTAAACACTGAAACTAGTGAGAAGAAGATTTACTTAAAAGAGTATTTCTTCTTCCACAATGACTTTGAGGACGGTGACCTAGTTACCTTAGAGTATGATAGTGATAACTCTCCAGTACTTACAAAGGTGGGTAAGGGTGAATCCACTGCGGCTAATAGGCTAGGGGTATTCTCTAAGGGTATTGTTAAAAAGTCTATCTTAGACGGCACTTATTATGTAGAGGACAACATAAACGGTGAATTGTTAGGGGAATATAATTCAACTGAACGTCGATATGTTATCGGAGATTCTTTACCTATTTTGGGTTCTGTAGCACCTAAAGAGGGTGATACGGTTGACTTAGCTTGGGAGTTAGGTAAACCTGCTACAATTCTTCAAAGACAGTGGTACTCTAGTGAAGAACTCCCAGAAAAAGCTGAGCAAAAAGCTCCTAAGAAAAAGAAATCAATTCAAAAAGAAAAAGAAGAGGACTCTACGTCTGTATCTCTTGACTATGACTTAGAAGGTAAGAAAATAGGTCTTGTTCTTGGTGATGGTATGCGTAGTGGTTTGATGTCTTTCCTTGTTGTAGAACATGGGGGTGTTCCTGTCACTCTAGACGCTCACCGCTATCAAGGTGATGAGTCTGCATATAAACATAAGCTAAAAGATTGTGATGCAGTGGTAGTAGCTAAGGACTATGTAAGACATGCAGTAACTAAGGCTCTTAGAAATGTAACTAAAGAGCTTGGGATTGGATATGCTATGGCTAATGGGGTAGGCTTTGCTCAGATTGAAAAAGCAATCTATCGTGCGATTAACGGTTTACAAGTTGACGAGGTTGGTGCTAATATTGATTACCCTTTGTTATCGTCTAAGCAATTTCCTTACCCATTAAAAAGTTAAAGGCTAGTGCTTAAGTGTACTGGCTTTTCTGCTTATAATAGGGTATGATAGTAGTATAGTTATTAGGAAGGAATTCTAGAAATGTCATTTGTTTTAGGTAATAATAGCCATTACTTATCTGTTGGTGATTATCTTGTTTACGATAGCTTAGAAGCATTAGATACTGGTGCTTATAGCGAGGGTCTTGGTAAGGTAATCGTTGATGGCAACGAGGACGTGCTAGTTCCTTTAGAGTTAAAGGACTTGGCAGGTGTTGAGTATGCGACGAAAGAAAGTCCTCTATCCTTTATGGGTGATGGTTCGCTTACGATGGGGTATGGCAACCCTTGGTATGAAGTATATAAAGACAATGAAACTGGATATTACATTGTAGAGAGGGTTAAATAATGGGTGAACAAATTAAAAATAGCTCATTCCAACAACATCTTATGGGTGGTAGTGTGGAGCTTTTGGAGTCTAAGCTAGGTATAAAGGCTTGTGAAGGTTTCCCTCAGTCTTGGGAAATGAAAGAAAAATTTCCTTGGGATAGCGATGAGGACTTTAATGAGTTTGTGTCTTATTGTAAGGATGCTAACACCTTGTCTAGTAATATGGGGCACATTCGGATGGCAACAAGTTATCGATCTTACATTGTATTCTATAAAGGAAAATACTATGTTCAAGTAAATACATGTTGGAAACAGGCAAGGAAACATGTCAGTACTGCTTTGTATGACAACTATCTTGATGCTTTACTCTTTATAGAGAAGATAGTCTTTGGTTAACCAGCGTATTAAGAAGAATAAATAATGGTAGAAGAAAATAAACAAGGAGAAAGAATATGTCAAAAGAATTCAGTTACGAAATTATTGAAGAGATAGGCACTATTGGTAGTCCTACTGCTAGTGGTTGGTCAACACGCCTAAACCTTATCTCATGGAATGGGGGTACTCCTAAGCTAGATATCCGTTCTTGGAATGAGGATATGACCCGAATGGGTAAGGGGGTTACTTTTAGTAAGGAAGACGCTAAAGATTTAGAAGTCTTGTTGAACTCTTATTTAGGACTTAGTGAAGATGACTTAGATCGTCCTCTTACAAATGAAGAAATGCTCGCTGAGTTGAAAGAGCAAGGAGGTATGTAATGGCATCTAAAGTAGCATTTGGTTTTATTCCAGTACCAGTCGAAGAGACTACAAAAATTCTTACGGGGACTCCTTTGACTGAGTTACTGGCTAAGCATATTACAGATTTTGTTCAGTTATCTTCTTTTGCAGATGGGTTGAACTACAGTTTCTTTGCAAATACCCCACTTAAGGAGTATGAAGTTCGAGATGCTCTTTGGGTATATAGTCTAGGTAAGAATAAACGCTTGGGAAGAAGTAGATAAAACTAAGTTTTATACTATTATCCCAGTAATTTTGAATCAAGGTAATATTAGCTTAAGTCTCCACCCAGTTAAACCTTTAAACCAGCTTACTTGGGGTGATGTTGACGAGTTGCTAACTCACATGAATTTCCTATCAAGTCGTAAGTTAAGTAAGTGGAAATCTAAATATGATATGCCAAAAGAGTGGGTGTTTGATGAACTAAATAACCCTATAGAGTCCTTTTTCTAGGAGGGATTGTAATGATTATCTTTGAATCCAGGAAAACGTCACATGTACCTTTAGTGGTTGTAAACAATGCCTTTAAATCGTGGGGTATTCATTTCAATAATACCTCAGAAGAAAATCAAAAATTTTTCGAGACTGGTATTAACTCCTTAAAAGAAGAGTTGCTTAATTTAGATAAGTCTAAGATGAAGGATGTTAGAGTTTACTTCTATAAACCCGAATCTTACTTTCACCCAACCTACTTAAAAACCTTAGCAAGTGCACTTTTAGAGTTATCTAAGATTGGTGTTGAGGTTGTAATCGAGTCTAATAGTGGTAATCTAGTCAACGAGTTTGGTTATCAGATTGAATTAGGTTGTGTTTCTAAAGATGGGTTTAAGGTTAGCTTAGAAGTAGAAAAAGATGGTAAACCCTATTTTCTTGATTTATACTATGATGATGAAGGTATCTTGAACGGTAAGAAGGGTTATAACTTCCCTATTGGTTACTTTAACTAGGGGGTAGCCTATGCAGAACAAATTCAAAATGTTTTTCGATAAGCACGGTACAGCTCTAGCATACTTAGCTATCTTTACACTTATATTTGGATCTTTATTTAACCTTGGAGCTTTTGATAGTATTCTCTATGTAAGACGTTCCCCAGCGGTTAACACCGTTACCTATAAAGACGACAGTAGCATTCGCCCTATTTACGTTTCTTGGGTTTCGGACGAAGGAAGGAATGCTGAGAAGCTTGCACCTAAACTTAAGTCTCTTGATACAAGCATTGAGGATGTATGGAAGTTTAATTCACCCCTCTCTGCACATAGTGAATTTATTGCTACTCTTACTTATGGAAGGGTAAGAACTGCTCTAGGGGTATTTCCAAAATTAGGTGATAGGGGTTATCTCTACCTCTACAATGAAGAAGCTAACACTTACAAAGGTTATAGGGTTGCTTACTTTAAATTATATAGTGATAAGGGAGACCTAGTTAAGAAATTCAAAGCTAAGTATGGTAGTGCCTACGATTCTCTTCCTTTGGAAGTACCTTGCAAAACGATCTATGAAAGTAGTGCACTTGAAAGACGGCAGGGTAGAGGTTTATTTAAAAGAACGGTATTATTTAGAAAATCAGGAAGAAGTCGATAAGGCTTACAAGGATGTACCTAAGGAAGAATAGTAGTAGAAGAGGTGTAAAAGTATTACACCTCTTTTTAATTTCTATTGCTTTTTGGTTGTTAAGGTGGTAAGATTATATTATCAAAAATTTGAGGTATAATTATGAAAGTAGATAGTAGTAAAGTTATGGTTGATTTTGAAACTACAAAACAAGTTGAATATTGGGAAGCTCAGCTAAAGAAAATAAAAGAGGAAGACTTTTATATAAGGAAATATCTACGTTATTTTGAAGTTGAAGATTTCTCTATCTCCAACTTGCAATTATTAAAAAGCGGATTATTGATTGTTATAGTATTTAACAATAAAAATATTGTCGTGGTCTAAACCATGGGGTATCTAAATATTGCATAAATATTGAGGATGCTGAGCAACTTTGCGATTGTGTGGGTATTTATTCAAATGGTGAAAACGGGGATTTTGCTCACTCTAAAGAGTTTTTGGAGTTTCACTAAAGCTAAATACTACTTAATGAGTCTTTATTGGCTTATTATAAAACGCCAGGCAAGTACCCTACAGAGTTAGCAGACAGTTTAAAGATGGCAATTAGTTTGATTGCTAACGCTGAAAAATATCTTTAAAGGGTTAGAGATTTATCTATGAAGTACGCAGTGAAAGCTAACAAAAATCACAGTGCACGACTGAAGATTATGATGAAACTGTGATTTTATCACTTTTCATCATAGTGATTAATTTAATCATGACGATTTTTAATGTGTGTGGACTAAAGGAATATGACAGTAAAAGATTTGCTCGAATTGGTAAAGGAAGAAGACTTCTATGTCGAAATTGACAATACTGAAACTGACTTCCAGTATGTTTTAGACGTAGCTGAGGCTATATGGTCTTACGGTGGGTATCCTATCAAGGAAATCCAAAGCGGTGTTGCAGGTGGGGTAGAACTAAGAATAATTATTTAATGGAGTTTTGTGATGGCTAAGTATTCGAAAGTAAAAACGGTAGAAGACATTAAATCTTTATTAAAGTACTATTTGGTCGGTGTTGAGGTTAAGGACTTATCAACTGGATTGGTTAGTCACTGCTCATCTTATGTTGCATTGGCTCTCTTCAATCAGTGTGAGTATGTAAGCCATCGTCATAGTGAGTTTGGTGGGGGTGAAGTTTTAGAACTTAAAGTCCGTTCAACTAAAGATGAAGTAGCCAACAAATATCTAGTAGGTGAGTACTCTAGTGTACGAGAGTTCTTGTCTAGCTTTAAGGAGAAACACTTGATAGACGAAATCTACTCTGTTCTCCCTAAGCAAATAGCCTACATTGGTAGGGGTTATGAGTTCCTAGCTAAACATGAAGGTTCTGTCAAGGTTTACTCTACTTACGATGGTAAGGTAGCAGTACTTTTAAAAGATGCGTTATTCAAGGAGTTAATGAATGATAAGTAAAAATATTAAATTAGTTAAAGGAGTCCTCGATAGTTTAGTTGAGGACTCTAAGGGCTTGGTAGTCATGGACTTCGGTTGTGGTCAAGGGGTATTCGCAGAGTACCTAAAAGAGCTCGGTCATGAGTATATAGGTGTTGATATTGACAGGGATGCCTTAGGAGGTTTGTCCGAGCGTGGTTTTACCACATATCACCCCGACAACTTACCCAAGGTTTTGGGGGTGGATATTCTCTTGTTAGGTAATATGGGTGGTATTGAAACTGGTATGCACTTAATTAATGCTCGTAAGTTACTTACTGACGAGGGGGTTGTGTTCATGTGGGACTTCTCCCAGCAAGGTTTGCCGAAAGGTAAATCTCAAAGTACGGTTGCTATGTCAGTTGTATCTAAGGAGGGTTGATATGTCTAAGAGAGATAAATTTCCTTGGTATAAGCGGTTATATATGTCTGTAGAGGGCAGCATGGAAGAGTCTTTTGGTGATTTTGCTCCCTTTTTCACTGCTATGTTCTTTATAATAGGTACAATAGAGCTCTTCCTTATACTTTCCCTCTTAGTTTCAATCGTAGGGGGTAGGATATCTCTATCTAAATCTTTAGTAGATATACTCAAACCTAATATGGTAACTTGTATAGAAAATTTTAAGGAGGTTTAATATGTCTGTAACGGAATATAAAGCTATCGGTATTACTTATAATATCTTTGGTCGGCTTAAGAAAAGGAAAGTCCTCAAAGTATTCGCAACGGAAGAGGACGCAAGAAACTTTCTAAGTAGTGAAGCAAGTAAGTATGACGAAATCGATATCGAAGAAGTAAATCTTTAGATTGGTATAGAATAGAAAGGTAGTAACATTTATGAAACACTTATTTGACACTCCTCAATTAAAAGAGGGAACTTACAGAGCTTTTATTTGGGAGCCAGGTTTGGTTATTGTAATAGTATTACCCGAAGACATAGAATCTATTTATAGGGAGTCTTCAAAGTCTTTCGCAATAAAGGCTTATAACGAGCTTTTTGATTACGATTTATCTTATGACACAATAGGGGGTATGCGTTCTGTAAACCGTATGCTTGCTGAAGGTTGTGAGGAGGTTATTGTATGATTGCTCAACATTATTACTCAGAAGATATACCATTATCTTTAAGAGAGCTGGTTAGAGTTATAATTCTTCTTGCCCTAGTATGTGTAAGTATGAGAATTTATCTCATATACCTTATCTCCTTAGTTCTACGATACTTATGGAGGTATTACTAAAAAGAATACTTTTTAAGGTTAATGGTAGATTTCGTGGAACACACAACCTAAAAACAATAGTAGACTCTTTTGGGCAATTTGGAATAGAGCTTAGAAAGTTTTCTAAAGAAGAGTTACAGTTTTTAAATAAGGACCATTCAACTATAAGGTACAACTTCGATTTATACTTTGACGTAGCTCTAGATGAGTCTGTTATTGATGGTTTGTTTGAATACTTTATTTCTCTTGCAATAAGTTTAGGTGTAGAATAGAAAGGTAAATAATGACATTTAATCCGAAAAGTAAAATGGACCGAGTCCTTATTGTGGACTTTAATCACATGGCTCACAACTTCTCTTATGGAGGGGTACGCTTAACAAAGCAAATGGCAGTAGGTAATACTATTGAAACAGTAGATACAACTATTGCTAACGGTACTATCAAAAACATCTTTAACTGGTCACGTGGTGGTCAGGTTCCTACGGTAGTTTGTTTTGATAGACCTTGTCCTAGTAGGAAGGCTTACTTCATGACAGAGCAGTCTGAGGGAGTTGATGGAGAGTACAAAGGAAAACGTGAGTCTATGTCTCAGAGTATGTTTTCAGGTGTTGCTCTGGCTCAGGATTATCTTGAGCGAGGAGGGGTATCTTGCCTAGCCCTACATAACTGGGAGGCAGATGACCTAGTCTTCTTGGCAATCCAACAAGCTAAACGACAGTACCCTAATCATTACATTGATTTGGTAACTAATGATGCTGACATGTTACCTTTGGTAGACGAGCAGGTATCGGTCTTCTTTAGAAGTAAGAAATTCACTTGGGCTACAGATAAGTTCTTAGAAAAGAATCGGTATATGCAAGTAACTCCAGAAAATTACCAAGAAGTTATCGAAGGTCTTTCTAGTTTTAAGAACTTGTATGTTCCTTTACAATAGCTTACCCTTTATAAGGTATTGCTGGTGACGTTGCTGATGGTATTGTTTCTCCATTCCCTAAGGGTACGATGACACCTAGACGTCTAGCTAGTATTGTATGGCAGTTGGAAAATGGGGTACTTGAAGAAGGTTTCTCTTTAGCTTTTAGCGTTGGTTCTAATATTCCAGTTGGTATCAAAACTACTAAGCCAAAAGCAACTTATCTCTTCGAAGAGTCTGAATATGCCGATTTTATAGAGTCTGCGTTTAGGCATAATAGTGATGGTAGTAGGGTAACGTATGATTTATCGAAATTATTCGTTTATACTCCTAACCAGAAGAGCTACCACTTGTTGGATGGTAGTGAGCTAAGCTTAAAAGAGGCTAAGGCTATCATGGACGATTTTAAATCCCAAGAAGGTTGGGAGAACAAGGAACGTCCTATTGAAATCAGGTATAATGACAACCCATTGTTAGACAAAATGGTTGAGGCTTTATCTCTTGTAGGCTTAACTGAAGAAGAGTGTGCAACTTTTAGAAAGCAATATAGGGTATGAACTTAGCACAGGCTTTCCCTAACTTACCTCAGAATATTAAAAGACTACCGAAGAAGCTTAATAGTATTAGTGGGTATGACGGAAGGGTGCTTAACTCGGTTGTTAATGTGTTAGGAATTAACTTAAATTCCCGTTACCTTTAGGTAAATATTGAGGTCTTATGACCTCTTTTATTTTTGTTTTCCGAATCTATCATCTCTTCTCTTAAATTGTTATACTCTCTGTGTATTTCAAAAATACAGTTTTATATCTATATTTTGAGGTGACTTATGAAAGAAATTAGTTAGTTAGTAAAACAAGGTTTCCGTATGTGGAAATCAGGTAAAATTTGGTTAACTTCTGGTGCCGTTGCAGGTGTGGCAGTAGTAGCCCTTGCAGGAGGTACTGTTAAAAGCGGATGAAAATACTGCAGCAACAACTTCGGGTGCACCGACAACTGCCGTAACTGCTCCAGCTCCTGCAGCAACAACTGCACCAGCAGCTCCGGTGGCAGCTACTACAACCCCAGCTCCAGCAGCAACAACTTCAGCTCCAGCAGCAACTGCTGAAACTCCTGCAGCTACAACAACTGCTCCAGCAACTTCAACTGCTCCAGCTGAACCTACTGGCGTAGCCGTAACTGAAGGTTCTATTACAAATGATACTGCAACTGGTCTTGCAGCTAATAACCTTAAAGATGCAGCAGCAGGTCGTTCTGAAGAAGGAAAACAAGCTGATTCTAACGCAGGTAAAGTTACTGGTGAAACATCAGTATCTATCGACCACAAAGAAGTAACTGACGCAGCTAAAAAGGCTGAAGGTGTTGGTGTAAAAGTGGTTCAAGACCCTACATCTGTAGCCCCTACAGCATCAAATGCATCACAGGCTGAAAAATCTAAAGGTTCAATCGTAGCTAAAGAGCATGCAAAAGCAGAAGAATTGAAATCAACTGCTACTGCACATTCAACTGCAATGTCTAACTGGACAGCAGAAAAGAATTCTGTAGTTAAAGCAAATGAAGATTTGAATAATGCTCACAAATCAGCAGTCGAAGCTTACAACAAATTTGTATCAACTCTTGATGCAGATACTGCAGCAGTAGTTGCAAAACACAAAGATGCTATCATCAAAACTACTGAAAAAGTACAAAACCTTGCTGACGGTTCTACCGTAGAGGGGTATCAAGCTTACATTAAATCCCTCGCTGATCAACAAGCTTTGAACAAACAAGCTATTGCTGATTACTTGGCTAAAAAGGCAGAATTGATGCAACTTCTGCTAAAGCTAAAGCAACTGTAGCAGAAAATGCTAGCCTTTCTGCTAGTGTGGTAGCTAAGAACAACAGCCTTTCTGCAAGTGTTGTAGCTAAAAACAACAGTCTTTCTGCAAGTGCAGTAGCAGAAACTGCTAGTCGTTCTAACTCTGCGAAAGCTGAAAACGAACGTTTGTCTCTATCAGCACAAAAAGCTACTGATGGTACTAACGCTACTGCATCAAACGCAGCTAAAAAAGTCAATGATGAAGCTAATGCTTACAACAAATCTGTTATGGAAGCAGCAGGTCTTCAATGGACTGGGGATTACGCTAAAGATAGTGCCACTGTAGAAGCTTACAACTCTAAGAAATCAAAAGAAGCTAACTCTTCTGAAGACCCAGTATTTAACGGTGGTTACGACCGTAATCAAGCTCTTCCAGCAGCAGCTAACGGTTACACACCTAGCGGATCTTCAACTATGTTGAGCAAGGTTGAAGTTGCACCAGGTATTGAAGCCATAGCAACTGGGGACCTTACACAACACGGTGCTAAAGTTCACTTGCGTGGTGATAATGTTAACCCAGCTAAAATCGTTACAAAGGTAAACTGGGGTAACGTCGAACTTGAAGGTGATAACAAACGTACTTTCGTACCAGGTGACAACAATGACATTTGGGGTAACACTTATGGATATGCAAGTGGTGGAGCTAATCGTTTCTACATTGTAAACCAACTTCAATGGTACAAGATTCCTAATGGTGCCACTACAATGGATGGTACAGTTCATGACCTTTGGGTAATGTTCCACAAAGATGCAACAGGTTTGCACCCAGCTTATCAAACTGGTGAAGTAGCCGTTTGGAACGCAAATGGTGCAGTTAACGCCATTGACGGTGGTACAGAACATCTTAGCGACCGCCCAGGAGATGGTATCCGTGCAGTCTACTCTCTAGACACGCCTGACAACCATGACCCAGAAGTTCTTTGGATGGAATTGATTGCTGACATCGACGGTGGTCAAATGATGCAAGATATTGGGGGTATGAAGATCCTCGGTGTCGGTGGTGGTTTCGCTACTGACTCTGTAGTTACTAATAACCCTCGTGTAGACGAACAACTTGGTTACGAGTATGGTATCGGACGTAACGATAAGTCTGCATTGGATGGTTACAATCCATCACCAGATGGTACTCTCCTTGCAATCGGTTCAGGTCTCTTCACTTATGTAGTTCGTAACACACCAGGTGGTAACAGTACAGGTGTTGCTCGTGCTGACTTCGGTGGTGATGCAACTACATCAGTAGCAATCGTTAAGAAGTTCAATCCTATCACTCTTAAACCTTTGACTTCTTACAACCCAGGTAAATCTGAGTATACTCCAGTAACTTTCAAACCTGCTGAGTTTACTCCAGAGAAATTCACTCCAGAAAACTTCACTCCGAAAGAAGTTCCTAACGTTCCTCAAGCTCCAACATTGAGCTTGACTAAACTTACTGACCCAGCTAAACCTAAGCTTAAAGAAGTTCCTAAAGAACCTGCAACTCCTACAGTTCACTACAATTTGACAGCTTTGAATGTTAACACACCTGTTGACAAGTCTGTTGAAAATGAAGATGGCGTTGATATCAATGGTCAGTCTGTTGCTAAAGGCTCTGTAAACGTATTTAAACTTTCTCCAAAAGCTCTTTCAGCTGGTCGTCCTGTTACTGAATCTATCGTAAACAGCGACTACATCGACAATGGTTTGGAAACTCTTGTTGATAAAGTCAAAGAAGATAACAGCAAGGCTTACGACGTAACTTATGATGCAACAACTCGTTTGTTGACAATCAAAGCTAACGCATCTGAAATTGCTCGTGCGAATGCTGATCGCTCTAAAGAGTACACACCAACTCCAATCAAAGTTACTTACAAAGTGCTTAACGATGCAGCAATGTATGAAAATACATTCAAGATGGATGTGAACGGTGGTGCTACTACTGGTAAGGGGTATACATCATACTCTAACAAAGTTCGTATTTACACACCAGGTAAACCGAACAATCCTAACGACCCACAAAACCCAAATGGTGGGGGTAACCATAAGATCCAACCAGTTAAGAATAATACCAACAAAGAAGGTAAAAACATTAACGGTAAGACTCTCCTCCAAAACGACGTAAACTACTACGTTGCAGAGTGGGATATGGACCAATACATCAATGATAAATCTTCTAAATCAGCTATTGCTGAAGGTTTCGGTTATCTTGATAACCCACAAGACGATGCCTTAGAGGGTATCGAAAAAGACTTCAAAGCAGTTGATGCTAAAGGTAACGATGTTACTAAAGAATTGAACTTCTACAAAGCTGACTCAGCTAAGTTGTCTGAATTGCCAGAAGAAGCTCAAAAACTTATTAAGAAGAGTGGTATTGATGTATCTAACTTCGGTACATTCTACATTTGGACAGCCAAAGATAACCAAGCATTCTACGACAAGTATGTGAAGACTGGTACTGATATCTTCTTCAACTTACCAATGTCTATTAAGAAAGGCTTTACTGGTGACTACACTAACCAAACATGGCAAATTGACTTCGGTAACGGTTACACTGGTAACATTGTTAAAAACGACGTACCAGGATTGACTCCTAAGAAAGATGTCATCGTAGATGGTAAATCTTCTGACGGAGCAACAGTTGCTTATGGTCAAGAGTTCCAATACTTGCTTAACGGTGCGGTAATCCCAGGAAACCGTGGAGAAGCCCTTTGGGAATACAAATACCTCGATGATTACGATCAAACAGGTGACAAGTTCCTTGGAACATATACTGTTAAAGCTACTACAGATGTTACTGTAGCACACAAAGTTACTCTTACAGAGGATACAACTTACAAAGAAGATGTTACTCTTGAAGACGGAACTGTTGTAAAAGCAGGTCAAACTGTTCGTAAGGGTTCTGTAGTGAAAGTGAAAGAAGTACTTGCTAAGGGTACTGACTTGACTAAGTACACTACTATGGAACACAATGCTACAGATGGTATCGTAACTATCGCATTCAAGGAAGATTTCCTTGCATCTATCGTTGATGACAGCAAGTTCGGTGCTGATGCAGCTCTTGACTTCAAACGTATTGCTTACGGTACTTTTGAAAACACTTACATCAACCGTGTAAACGGGGTAGACTACATCTCTAACACTGTTAAGACAACTACTCCTAAACCAGAAACACCAAAACCTAACACACCAACTCCTAACACACCAACTCCTAACACTCCAGCTCCAGCTCCAGCGCCAGAGAAGAAAGTGTTGCCTCATACTGGTGAAGAAAAATCAGCTATGGGTATTGTAGGTGGATTGATGGCTCTCATGTCTCTTGTTGGTATTGGTATGGGTACTAAACGTACTAAAGAAGACTAACTAACTTAGTTAATATATTAAGAAGCTCGCAGTTACTGTGGGCTTTTTATTTAATTCTTGTACTGTATATGTTATTAAAGGTTGGGGTAGTTAAATTACTGTGGAAGTAGTTTAAGTCTTTCAACTTGGGGGTTATTTGGGGTAGCTTATTCCAGACGGGATTTATTTTAGTATCGTTTTGTTACTATTTTACATCCCTTTGTTTTCTTATATACAGTTACTTTAAATTTTTTAGGGAATTACTTTGTATTTTTTATAAGTTTATAGTAAACTTATATTTGTAGTTTGGTAGGTGTGTTGTAGGTTTATTACCTATTATATACTTTTACCTATTCTTATATTTTTATGTTTAACACAAGGAGTTTTATATTATGTTTAAAGACAAAGTTCAGGGTCACGGCTCTATTAAGAAATTGCGTAACGGTGCAGTTGTATCTGTATTGACTCTATCGGTTCTAGGTGGGGTATCTGTTGTAAACGCAGACGAAACAACCTCAACTGATGCTACTACAGGCAACGTTGAAGTAGTTGCAAAAGATACTGCAGCTGAGGCTACTACTGGTAATGTAGCAGTAGCTCCAACAGAAGCAAAATCTAAAACAACACCAGTAGCACAGCCTACTGAAGTCAAAGCTGAAACGGTAGCAGAAACACCTGTTGCTCCAACAGTAACCGCAGATCAAGTTGCTAACGCTAAAGTCGTAGCAAACCAAGCTAATCAAGCATTGAACGCTCATGCTGATGTTGTTGCTAATGCAGAAAAAGCAGTAGCTGATAACAACAACACTGTTACTGATTTGGGTAACCAAATTACAGAGGTAAACAAGGTTACACCAGAAGTTGTTGAACAAGCTAAATCAGATCAAGCGAAAGCTAAAGAAACACTAGACCAAGCTACAACAGCTACAACAAGTGTTGAAAAGAGCCTTACTGACGCTACAACTAAAGAAGCAAATCAAAAAGACGTAGTTGCTAAAGCTGAGTCAAATGTTGAAAAGACTGCAAGTGCAGTTGCAGATGCTGAGAAGAAAGTAGAAGCTCTTTCAGCTACTACTGATACGGCTAAATTGAATCAAGACGTTAAAGATTTGACTGCAAAAGTCACAGAAGATACTACTAACGTAAAATCTGCAAAAGACTCTCTTGACGCAGCTAAGTTGTCTGTAACTAACAAAGACCAAGCAATCAAAGATCAAAAGAATGTTGTAGCTACTGCTGAGGGTACTGTTGAAAGCTCTTCTAAAGCGTATGATACTGCTAAAGGAGCCCAAGAAGGTACTCAAGCAACTGAAACTTCAACTAAGTCTGCCCTTAATGAAGCTAAGAAAGGTAAAGTTGTAACAGAAACTGTTAAAGCAGGTGAAGTTACAACTGTAACAGCCGATGGGGTATATTTGAACAAAGGTGTTGCTTACTCAAACTTTACAGAAACTAATGGTATTGTTACAAGCCAAGCTTATTTGGACGCAATCAAAGCCCTTGCTAAAGGTACAGGGTCTGTCCAAGCCGTTAAGGACGCAATCAAGAAGGGTGACGAAAATGGCAACAACCTAGCTATCGTGTCTGCACCTACTTCATCTGCTTATAATTCATGGGTTAAAAACATGGATTTCAACTTTGCTAACACAGATTCAGCAACCAAGTTGGATGTTAACAACTTGTCTGACAGCCAGTTGACTGATTTGGCATTGTTCTACACTGCTTTGCTTAACGATCTTCGTTTCAAAGTGGGTACTAACTTGGTAACTGTAACCGATCAAAGTGTCGCTGAAGCTAAGAAGACAGTAACATCTATCTTTGACAAGTTGTTCCCAGCTTACAAAGGCATGGATGGAGCTCAACTTGAAGCTAACGGTTTTTGGAACTCTATGTCAGATCCTAAGAACCCTTTGAAATACACAGGTACTAGCTTGCAAGATACTGTTAAGGGTATTGACTCTGAAGATACAACTGTTATCGGGCAAAAACCCGCAAACAACGTAAGCTATGAAAACAATGACGGACGTAAACAGACTATGTTCGACTTGAAAGCTAAAATCTTTGCTAACTTGGGTAACCAACTCTATGGTACTTCAGGTCAGGGGTACCTTGGGGAAGCTTACGGTGGTGTTGATGGTAAACGCTCTGACAACTTTGATCTAGCTTTGGAAGTTCTTGGTCTTAAGGGTACTTCTACAACAGCAGGTATTGATTTTGGATTCACAAACACTTACAATGGTATGATTGACCGTGCACCAAGCACTTACACTGTACTAGGTAATGCTTACGGTAAAGCTATCAACAATCCTTACCAAACTCTTGAAAACCCCTAAAGAAACTGTAACTCCAGTTTACAAAGACGTAGAACGTACAATTGTAGACGATGCAGCAGTTGCTAAAGCTCAAACAAACTATGATGAAGCAGTAAAAAGCTAACCAAGACGCTAAATCTAAGGTAGCTACTGCAGAGTCTGTTTATAACACTGCAAAAGAAGCTCTTGCAAACGCTCAGAAACGTTTGGCTGACTTGGTAGGGGGTACTGTAGATATTCCAGCTCTTGAGAAAGCGTTGGCAGATGCTAAGACTCAACTCGAATCTGATCAGGCTTCTCTTCAGGGTGCTAAGGAGTCGCTTGCTTTGGCTAAAGCTAGTGCAACAGACAAGGCTAAAGCTTTGGAAGTAGCTAAAACTAAACTTGCTGAAGCTACAAAATCTAGCGAAACGGCTAAAGGGGTACTTGCTAAAGAAAAAGAAACTCTTGAAATTCTTTCTAAAGCCGTAGCGGTTGCTCAAACAGCTCTTACAGACGCTCGTACTAAACAAGACGTTGCTAAGACAAAATTTATTACTGCTAGTGCTAACGCAGCAGACCTTGCAACTAAATTGGCTAATAAAGAAAAAGTATTGGCTGACTTGAATTCTAAGCTTGCTGACGCTAAAGCTAAGTCTAGCAAACTCGCTGATGAACTTAAGACTGCTAAAGAGCGTTACGAAACTCTTAAGAAAGACTCAAACGCTAAGAACGTAGAATACCTCCGTTTGGCAACTGTAAAAGCTGAACAAGATAAGGCTGAGGCTGAAGTTGCACGTTTGCAGGCTCTTAAAGATAAGGCGGATGCAATCGTTGCACAAGGTGGTGTTGTAGTACAGGTAGTTGACGCTGATGGTAATGTTGTTGACGTAGTGGATGGTACTAAAGCAACTAAGAACGCTGACGGCTCTATCGCTATTGAAGGTAAACAGTATGCTCTTAACAATGATGGTACTGTATCTGAGGTAGTTGTTCCTACTGCTGACACTGGGGTATCTTCTGCTAACGCTAACGGCACAGGGGTAGCAAACAATAACTTTGTTACAACTAGCTATGCAAAAGGTTTTGCAACATCTTACTATGCAGGAAGCTACACAGATTCTGCTAATAAGTCTAAATCTCTACCAAACACTGGTGAGGCTGACTCATCTGTATGGGCTAAGCTGGGTGTAGGGTTGCTTTCAGCTCTTACGCTTGGATACTTTATGAAACGTAAAGAAAACTAATTAAATAGTTAGATAGATAAGTCTAGTTTTCTAGGCTTATCTTTTTTTATTTAATAGGTTATTTTACTGCCCCTAAAGACTGTATAGTTGAAAATTGGAATGTATGAGGTTTTCAGTATGAGATGTTCTCTAAGTAAGTTTAAGGGGTTGTATTTATCAGCTCTTGGTTTGGTTCTACCAGTAGTTTTTCAGGTAAGTTTTGTTAGTTTAGCGTTGTACCTGTACTATACGGGTATGGGAAGAGACCATTTTGGGGATAGGATTGGTTGGGTTTTGCTCTGTTTGGTAGCTTTGTCCAGTGATATTTTGTTCTATTGCATTAAGAGAATGAGAGCTGAGGGGTATAGTTCTAGTTATTTATCTGCTAATGCTCTTACTTCTAGGTCGTTCAGAGTATTACTTTTCTTGGTAATTTACTTAGTTCCTTTGTTATATTTAGTAACTGTATCTAGTCCAGCCTTTATCTTTTGGTTATTGTTACTTTCAGGGTCTGCAAGATTGGCAGTTTACTATGTAGTAAGGGAAGCAGAAAGAAGTAAGATTGAAGTAGAAGTTTGGAGCTTACTTAGGAAGAAAGATAAAGAAAGTAACTAATAAGTTAGGTCTTGTTACTTAATTAATTTTAGATTTATAGGCATTGTAGAAGTACAAATTTAGAAGATTAAGGGTCTAGGTATAAGGCTCTTTCTTTATTTGTTGTTTTGTGGTATAATATAGTTTAAGATTATGGTAGTTATTATTTGAAAGGTTAAGATTATGAAATTATTATTCAGTTTGATACTCTTTGCAGTAGCAGTTATCTTCTTTGTGTGGGCGTTGTCTTACTTGGCTATTGCGTTAGCTATCTTTGGGGTAGTCGTGGTAGGGGGTATCTTATTCTTGGTTATTCGCCTTGCGTGGTGTCTTACACGGTAGTGGTAGGGCTGATATACTAGGTATCGTTTTAGGGGCTTATACGGGGCTTGTGTGGGGTGTCGCCTTAAAGTTGATTGATTATATTGACAATCGTGAGTATATTGAAAATGTTGTAGATTTAGGAAATATTTGTTTGTAGAAAGGGGAAAATGGATGAGACCATGCAAATTTACTGTTGTTGCACAGTTACACGAAGATCAAAATCATGATTTAATTGAATATGTAGACTCATGTTTTGCAATATACGGTAAAGCAAAGCGTGAAACTTTTCATGTGCTCAAGCGTAATGCTGACTTTAACAAATCAACCTTTAATACGCACTTACAAACAAAATACAACATCTTAAAACGTACGGCTAATTCTATTATTCCAGATGCTCAAGGTACATTAAATGCTTTAATAGAGTTGAAGAAGTATGAAAAATCTCAACTTGAACGTAAAATTTCATCATTAGAAAACTCGATTGGTAAACTTGAAATGAAGGTTTCTGATAATAAAACTTTGTTACGATTAAATGATAAATCTGTATCTTTGGTTGCACATCGCAATTTGAAACGTAAGTTAGTTTCTAAAAAAAGAACCAATTGAACCATAAAAAAACAAAAAAATTGGATAATCTTAATTATCAGATTGAAAAATAGTATTTATAAATTGTGTTTTGGTACAAAAATACTTACTCAAACGTGATTATAATGAGTTCATAGAACGTCGTGATAGTCAATTATCTTTTTGTTGGAACTAAGACTGAAACAGCAGGAAATCAATTGTTACAGTTAACTTATAATCGTCAAAATAATCAATTTGATATTCAATTGCGTAAAGATATCGGTGGATTCAAAGACCAACGTGGTTCTTACGTGACTGGTAAGGTTTATTTTAACCATCACAAACAAGAGTTGATTTTCGATTCTCATGAATCATAATAGTCCATTATCTTATAAAATTATTAAGAAAAATGGGCGTTACTATTTGTATTGTACCTTTGAAATTCAAAGAGACGAATCGTCTTTTGTGACTCGTTCTTCAAATGGTGTGATTGGTCTTGATTTTAATAAAGGGTTTGTTACCGTAACGGAAACGAATCAATATGGTCACATGATTGATACTGATTTAATTAGATATCGTTTCAAGAAAGGTAATGCTACTCAAACTGATTTAGAATTAATTGCAAATAAAGTGAAAAAGCGAGCTTTAGCGACAGGTAAAGATATTGTTATTGAAAACCTTAATTTCAAAGATACCAAAGCAAAAACTGTAAGTAAAAGAGGTAAGAAGTATAACGATATGTTACATTCTCTTGCTTATCGCAAATTCACTGATATTATGGATAGTGTCTGTTATCGTAACTATATTTGGCTGAGAAAAGTCAATCCCGCATGGACAAGTTGGGTTGCGAAACAAAAGTATTGTCCGAACATGAAATTAAACATCCATACAGGAGCAAGTTTTGTTATTGCTCGCAGAGGTCAAGGTTATACCGATGCTGTGTAGTGTGAAATAACCTAATCCTTGTCGTATAAAGATGTATTAGATGCAAGACAATCTAGCATTTCCCTTTACGACATTGTAATCAAATTAGAAGTTCAAACAACAGAAATTGTTGAATGGTTAAGAATTGAAACGATTTGAGTTTGGATGGAAGAGGTTAGCCGTATGACTTTGTGTTGAAAAACACTAAAAACAATCTCGAATGGCAATTTCTAAAATTTCGTTATTTTGAGTTACGGCTTATATGGGGCTTGTATTTTATTTTGTAGGAGGTATTTATTAGATGGTTAAAGCACA